>Ga0137397_10001219_pt1 | contig 17965 bp, 18 predicted proteins | sample czorhiz116metaG_FD_106658 | JGI IMG/M metagenome (GOLD analysis project Ga0137397, IMG submission 106658) | Vadose zone soil microbial communities from Angelo Coast Range Reserve, California, USA - czorhiz1.16 metaG | ecosystem: Environmental > Terrestrial > Soil > Vadose zone | place: USA... | reverse complement strand
ACGTAGGCCAGACGCTCCTTGAGCCGGAGCTCGGTGGACGGGTCGATGAGCTGCCCCGGCTTCTCCACCCGGTGATCGCCCGCGATCACGTTTCCGGCCAGGATCAGCGCCTGCGCTTTCGCGCGCGACTCGGCCAGGCCGCGCTGGTGCAGGAGGACGTCCGCCCGGACCTTCATGGCCGCCGTTCGGGAGATGCCGGGGACGAAGGCCCGATCAGCTGCGCGATCCGCGAGAGCAGCCGCTCCATGTCGATGGGTTTGCTGAAGTAGTCCGCGGCGCCCGCGGCGAGGCCGGTGCGGATGTCATTGGCCGTCTTCTTCGCGGAGATGAAGATCACCGGGATGTCGCGGAACTCGTCGTTCTTCTTCACGGCGCGGCAGAGCTCGAAACCGTCGATCCAGCTCATCATCACGTCGAGCAGGATCAGGTCGGGCCGGTCCACGTGCAGGGTGGAGATCAGGCGCAGGCCGTTCGCCGCCTGCGAGACCTCGTAGCCCTCCAGCTCGAGGGCCATCTTCAGCATCTCGCGGGTCTCGCGATCGTCGTCGACGATGATGATCTTCTTCCGCCCTGCCATCTCTCAACTCCGACGCGCGAGCGTGATGTTCTATTTCTCTTGTCCGGAGAACGGCGCGGTGCGGTCGCCCTCGAGCAGCACCTCGACCTTGCGCTCGGCTTCCTCGAGCCTGGCTGCGCCCGCGCGGGCAAGCCTGATCCCTTCCTCGAACGCGGCGATCGACTCCTCCAGCGAAAGTCCGCCCCCTTCGAGGCGTTCCACTACCTTGGCGAGGCGCGCGACGATGTCCTCGTATTTCTCTGAGACGGATTGTACGCCGGCCTCGGCCACTCGGTTCCTCTAGCACCGGGCGGTGCTCGTTTCTACTCGTTCTTCTTGTCGACGACCTGTGCAGAAAGCTCGCCCTCGTGCAGCCGGACGCGCACCCGCTCGCCGGGCTGGACCTGCGCCGCGCGCTGCAGGGCGTGTCCGCGCTCGTCGAACGCCACCGCGTACCCGCGCGCGAGCACCTTGAGAGGAGAGAGCGCGTCGAGCCGCGCCGTCAGACCTTCGTAGCGGTGCCGGCGCGCGGCCAGCGCGCGGCCCGCCAGCGACTTCAGCTTCTGCTCCAGCCGGGCCACTTCCCGCTCCAGGCGGTGCAGCCTCTCGCGCGGGTGCTGGATCTGGAGCCTCTCCCGCAGCACGCGCAGCCCCTGGTCCCGGGCGGCGATCCGATCGTGCAGCAGATCCTCGAGGCGCTGGCGGGCGCGATCGAGCCGCAGCTTGCGATCGCCGATCAGGCGGCGAGGATCGGCGACGCGCGCGCGGAGCTTGTCGAGCTGGCCGCCCTTGCGCTCGACCTGGCCGCGCATCGCGCGCAACAGGCGCGCGCGGCGCTGGGCCAGGTCCGCCACCAGCTCTTCCTTGACCCGCGCGATCAGCTCGGCCGCCGCGGTCGGCGTGGGAGCGCGCACGTCGGCGCAGTAGTCGGCGATGGTCACGTCGATCTCGTGCCCCACCGCGCTGACCGTGGGAACCGGGCATCCGCAGAGCGCGCGCGCCACCACTTCCTGGTTGAACGCCCAGAGGTCCTCGAGGCTGCCTCCGCCCCGGGCCACCACCACCACGTCGACCCGCGGCTGCTTGGCGGCCCGGACGATGCCGCGAGCGATCTCCTGCGCGGCCGCGTCTCCCTGGACCCGGACCGGCACGATCAGCACGGGAAGATTCGGGTAGCGCCGGTGCAGCACGCGCAAGAAGTCGTGGACCGCCGCGCCGCTGGGGCTCGTGACCACCGCGACCCGCCGGGGCAGGAAGGGCAGCTTGCGCTTGCGCGCGGAGTCGAACAGACCCTCCTTCTGCAGCCGCTCCTTGAGCTGCTCGAAGGCGATCTGCAGCGCGCCGGCGCCGAGCGGCTCCACCGTGTCGCAGACGAGCTGGTAGCGACCTTGCGGCTCGTAGAGCGCGAGCCGGCCGCGGGCCACCAGGGAGAGCCCGTTCTGGACCGAGAAGCGCAGCCGCCGGGCCTCGGTGCGGAAGAGGACGGCCTCGATGCAGGCGTCGGCGTCCTTCAGCGTGAAGTAGAGGTGCCCGCTGGAGGGCGCCTTGAGATTCGAGACCTCGCCCTTCACCAGCACCGAAGGAAAGCGGCCTTCGACGATCGCCTTGATCTCGCGCGTCAGCTCCGAGACGGAGTAGACGCGCGGCCCTCCGGCCCGCTTGCCGAAGAGATCGAACTGGCCGGCGGAGGTGGCCGGCTTGGGGGGCAGCCGCTCCGGCATCTACTCCGGCACCTTTCCTTCCAGCCCGGAGAGCCGGCGCCTCGCCTTCAGGCCGAGCTCGTCGGAGCCCGGGAGCGAATCGGCGACCGCGCGGAACCCCCTGCGCGCCTGCTCCGGGTTCTCCTCCATCGCGGCGTACGCGCGCAGGTACATTTCCTTGGCCCGGGCGGAGAGCTGCTCGAGGCGCCCCGCCAATTGCGCGCTCGACGGATCGGCCTGCGCGGCAGCGCGCAGGTGCGCCGCGGCGCGGGGCAGGTCGTCCTCGCTCGGGAGCGCTTCTGCCAGGGCCAGGTGCCGCGCCGCCAGCGCTTTTCCCAGCGCGCCCGCGATGCGGCCCTTGCGCGCAGGGTCGATGGCGCGGTCGGCGTCCACGGCTGCCTGCAGCCAGCGGACCGAGGACGCGGGATCGCGGTCGGCCGCTCCCGACCGCCAGGCCGACGCGAGACGCGCCAACGACCCAGCGAGACGACGGGCGGCGGCGCCGCTGGACGCCCGGGCGCGGCTCAGCGCCGTTGCGAGATCGCCCCTCCGATACGCGCCGAGAATGCCCCCAACCGGGCCAGACCGCTCTGCGGACCGGAGCCCTTCGCCCACGGGACGCTGCGCCTGCGGCGCGCCTGCCCAAGGGGGAAGCGCGCTCTCCACGATCTGCGCCTCCGCCGCCAGCGCCGAAGTGGCGGGGATCTGCGCCAGCGCCTCGCGGGCGGCGGCAAAGTCGCCACGCCTTAGCGCGGAGCGCGCGGCGGCCAGCGCCTCGACCCGCGGAACCTCCGCCTCGGCGGCTTGCAGCTGCCGCGCGATCTCCGGATCGCGGGTCAGCTCCAGGGCGACGCGGAGCTTGTCGCGCCCTTCCAGCCAGAGACCCTCCCTCAGCAGGGCCGTTCCTTCGCGGAACCGCGCCTGCCCCAGCGCGCGCTCCGACCTGGCGCGGGCTCGCGCGTCCGAGAGCGCCGACGCCCGCCGTTCCCGCACGAGGATCGCTGCCAGGATCGTCAGCGCGGCGACCGACAGGGCCACCGAGATCAGCACCCGCCCCCGGGACCAGGGGTGGGGCGGGCGCCGGGCCGGCTCGGGCGCCCGGACCAGCACGCCGAACGGCTCCACGAATCGGGCCGCCGTGTCCCCCATGACGATCTCGTCGCCGTGGCGCAGCCGTCGGCGCCGCGCGGGCTTGCCGTTGACGCAGGTGCCGTTGCCGGACCCTTCGTCGAAGACGATCCAGGCGCTCCCGCGCTGCTCGATGCGCAAATGGCGCCGCGACATGGCGACGTCGGGAATGCAGATCGCGTTGCCCAGCGCGCGGCCGATGGTCGTCGCGGGCGGCAGCAGCGCGAACTCGGAACCCTTGCGGGGACCCTCCGTGACCACCAGGCGCGGACTCGCGGGACGCTCCTTCCCTTCATGCACCGCGGTCGGTTCACCGCCCGGCCGTATCCCACCCGCGGCCGCCAGGAGCGCCGCCGGGGGACCTCCGGGAGCAGCCTGCTCCGGCACTCGCGTCCCTCCGCGACGGCGATCGAGCCCGGGCGTCAGCATCGGTTTCACGGTATCACTCGCCCTCCTCCGGCTGCGGCGAAATCAGGCCGTCGCGCGCCTTCCTCCGGCACCCGGTGGCCTCGTCGCCGGGAAAGTGCTTGAGCACGTCCCGCCAAATCTGTTGGACCCGCGCTTCCTCGCCGTAGCGCTCGAACCGCGCGGCCTGGAAGAGGAGCCCACGGCACTGCCGCTCGAGCTCGCGCTCGCAGTGCCGGATCGCCTGCACGACGTCCGTCCAGAGAGTCCCGGGCAGATCAACGCCTTCGAGGTGGCTTCTGGCCTCTTCGAACGCCCGCCATGCGTCGTACAGGTTGCGAGGCGCGATCCGGCGCTCCTCCAGCTTCCGGCGGCCCCGCTCGTAGGCGGCGCGCGCCGCCGCGAGCGGCTCCCGGCCCGGGCCCGTTTCGTGGATGCCGGCTGGCGAAGGGGCCCGCGGCAGCCCGCCGTCCGGCTCCTCCCCTTTGGCCGGCCCGCTCCGCCAGGAGGCCGCGCCGGATCCGGCGACCGCCACCAATGCGCATCCCGCGATCAACCCGGCCCGCGCCGGCGGCCGCAGGCGGCTCCAAAAGGCCAACGCCTTCGACCGCGACCGGCCGGCCACCGCGGCGAGGGCGCGGCAGTCGTGGCCGCGGAACTCGAAGGTGACGGCGCCGACGCGGATGCGATCGCCGTCGCGGAGTGCTGCCGCCGCGGCGAGGGCCGCGCCGTTGAGTTGCGTGCCGTTGGCCGAAGAGCGATCGAGCAGCACCCAGGCGGCTCCGCGCCGCTCGATCCGGGCGTGCGCGCGCGAGACGGCCGCGTCGTTGAGCACCACGTCGTTCTCGGGGCCCCGGCCGATGGCGACGCTGTCCGCGGCAAACCGGAAGCGGCGGCCCCGCTCCGTCCCCTCCGCGATCAGGAGCGCGAACGGCATCAGAACGTCCCTTCGAAGAAGAGCTGGTAGGCCAGCGGACCGAACAGCATGAGGAAGAGCGTGGGAAAGATGCAGAGCACGAGGGGGACCAGGAGCTTCACCGGCGCCTGGTTGGCCAGCTTCTCCGCGCGCTGGGTCCGCTCCACGCGGAGCTGGGTGGAAAGGATGCGCAGCACCTTTCCCAGCGGCGTCCCCATCCGGTCCGCGTGGACCAAGGCCTGTACGAACGAGGTCAAGACGGGAAGCTCCACCCGCCGCGCCAGGTTGCGCAGCGCGTCCTCGCGCGTCTTGCCCAGGCGGAGCTCGCGGAGAACGACCGAGAGCTCATGCGCGAGCGGGCCTGCGCGCCCCCTCTCCGCCACCTTGGAGAGCGCGGCGGCGAAGTCCAGCCCGGCCTCGACGCTGAGCGTGAGCAGGTCGAGCGCGCAGGGCAGCGCCCGGGAGATCGCGCGGCGCCGCAGCCGGATCCGGTCTCGCAGCCAGAGGGCCGGGGCGAGCGCGCCTGCCACGGCAAACGCGAGGGACGCGCCGATCCCGAGCGGGAGCCAGAGGCAGGACGCGACGCCGAGACCCAGCCCGGCCGCCGCCCCGGCCTCCGACAGCGCGATCGTCTCGCCCGCCGTGAGATCGCGCGGACGTCCGGCGGTCAGCAACCAGGCGTCGATCCGATGAAGCCATGACGGATTCACCCAGCGGTCGTTCGCTTTCGCCAGCGCGCCGAGCCCGAGCACGAGAGACGCGCGCGGCTGCGGCGAGGGTCCAGCCAGCGCGAGCGCCGCGAACGCCAGCGCGGACGCCGCCGCCGCCGCCGACAGAGCCGCCATCGCCTGCAAGACGTCGCCGATGGAGGACGTCATATGTCGATGGCCGAAAGGCGCCGGATGAGAATGAACCCCGCCGCCTGCAAGAGGACGATGGCGCCGACGAGCAGGTACCCGTAAGCGCTCTCGAACATGGGCCCGAGAAGATCCGGTCGATACGAGTGGAGGAACGCGGCGACGAACACCGGCAGCGACGCGACGATCACGCCCTGCAGCTTTCCCTGGCTGGTGAGCGCGGCGATCCGGCCCTCCAGGCGGAACCGCTCGCGGAGCGTGGCGGCAATCCCCTCGAACAGCTCGGCGAGATTGCCGCCGAGCTGGCGTGCGATGGCCGTCGAGGTCGCGAGCAGGTCCAGGTCCTGGGAACCGACGCGGCCTGCCATCGCTTCCAGCGCGTCGTCCACCGGCACGCCCAGCTTCACCTCCTTGATGAACAGGCCGAACTCGTGCCGCAGCGGGGCCGCCGCCTCGCGCCCGACCTGATCGATGGCCTGCTGCAGGGTGAATCCGGCGCGCAGCGCGTTGGCCATCTGCTGCAGCGCCTCGGCGAGCTGCCCGTCGAATCGGGTCACCCTGCGCCGCCGGAGCAGCCGGATCAGGGCGGCCGGGGCGAAGAATCCCGCCACTGCCGCGGCCGCGGCACAGAGCGGGCCGGCAAGCGACCATCCAGCCGCGGCCAGGGCCGAGAGCGCGCAGAGGTTCAGCCGCAGGACCTGGCGCGGCTCGATGAAGAGAAACATCGCGCCCAGGTCGCGCACCGAGCGTGCCAAGTATCTTTGCTCGTACTGGCTGAAGGCCTTTTGCAGCACGTCGAAGGCGAGGAAAGAGAAGAAGAACGCCGATCCCGCCGAGAGGACCGAGACCATGGCCGCGCCCATTATCGTCCTCGCGCCGCGGAGGGTTCCTCGCCCCGGTTGCCGCGGATGATCTGGATGGTCCGGTACCGCTTCTGCTGCAGCTCGCTGGCGCGCTCGCCCGCGAACAGCGTCCTCTGGTCGACCACGCTGCGCTTCTCCTGCGCGTCGAGGTCGTCGGGATTGCGCAAGAGCAACGTGAGCGTTCCCAGCTCGTGGGCCAGCGTGAGCATCTCCGCCTCCTCGGGAAGGGCGAGCAGCGTGACGGTCGAGAAGCTCTTCTCCTCCTCCGGCTGCGCGCCGGTGCCCGCCGTCAGCCGGCCGGTGGCCAGCACCACCACGTTCTGCAGCAGAGTCATGGTGCGCAGCTGCTGCGACTCCGGGTCGCGGAAGCTCCCGATCACGTCGACGTGATCGTTGGGCCGCACCCAGAGGCCGACGGCGTTCCTTTCCTGGACGTCGATGGTGACCGCCCGCCCCCTCGGTTGGATGAGCGTGGACAGCTCCACGTCGCGCGCGGGCTGGAAATGGCTGGCCAGGATCGGGTCGCCGGCCTTGAGCGGCGCCAGGACGCGCTGGCCGACCGGACTCTCGACCTTCGGCGCGCCGTCCTCGTCGGCCTGGATGAACGAGGCGGTGACGAAGGCCGCCGGGATCTCGCGGACGGCGATCATCTCCGAGGTCAGCTCCGCGCCTTCCTTGACGTCCACCCTCGCGCAGAGCACGTGCACGGTGCGCCACCGCTCCCGGGCCGCCCGCTCGCGAGCGCGCATCGCCGCCCACGCGGTTCCTCCCGCGAGCAGCCCGAGCACCACGGCGATCAGGACGGGGTTCTTGCCCGAGAGCACGAGGCCTCCCTCTGGAGGCCGGGATGCTACGCAAGCGCCAACCGCGGGCGCGACCGTCAGTTGCCCGATGCCAGGCGCAATGCTGCTCATTCAACGACAGACGTCGACGTAAACCGGTCCCCTGGCGTGGCTGAACTGAGCGGCATTGCCGCTACTTTGACGTCGGCACCGTCTCGGATTCGCGCAGGGCGCGCCGGGCGGCCGAAAGCGCGCCGCCCTCCGCCGGATATCCGCTCGCGAGCTCCTCCCGGACCGCCCGGGCCTCGTCGAAGCGCCCTGCGGCGGAGAGGCACTCCACCGCATGCGCCAGGTTCCAGGCCGCGGCCGACGCTTCCTTGCCTTGCGCGCGCAGAGTTGCCGCCTGCCGGTACAAGCTCGCCGCGAGCCCGTAGTCTCCCCCGTGGCGCGCCTCCTGCGCCCTCGCCTCGACGTCGCCAGCCGAGGGCAGCTCGGACGCCGAGAGGGCCTTGACGGCAGGCGCCGCGGCCGGCACGGGCATGGACGGCGGCGCATCCGACCGCGTCCCGTCCCTGGCCTCCGTGGCGTTGGCGGTCTCCTTGCTCCTTTTATTCTCTGGAGCCGCGATGCCCAGCGGAGTGGCCCCCACCGCCGGAGCGGGAGGGCCCTCGACCGGAGGCGCCGGCGACTGCACGGCGACCACTCCGACCGGGCCGGACAGCTCCTCATGCTGCCGGTCAACCTCCGCCCGCTTCTGCGTCGCGGCCGCAGGAGCCCGGCTGACGTCTCCACCCGATCCGGCGGCCGGCAGGTTCTTGGGCACGCGACGCTGCGCGACCTTGTCCTTCTGCGGCGCCGGTTCCAAGGGTGGCCTCGCTGGTGCCGTTTGCTGGGCCTCCGGCTGCGCCCTCTCCCGCTTCGCCTCGGCATCGCGCAGCGCGCTGTCCACGGAGACGGACGGCGGGGCGGCAGGCTCCACGCGGATCCTGAAATCGTCGCTCCGCGCGGCGACCGCACTCTCCCGGTTGCGGCGGGTTTCGAGCGATGTGCTGACCACCAGCGCCAGCGCCGCGGCGGCCGCGACCGAGCCTCCGAGCGCGGCCCTCATCAGCCAGCGCGGCTTGCGGCGTTCCGCGGGTCGCGTCTTGACCGGACCGTGCGCGTCGATGCGCGCCGGCTCCATCCCCATCGGACGCACGCTGCCGGTGACCTCGATCACTTCCCCCACGTTCCCGTCGTGCTCCAGCTGCGCCTGCGCCCGGGCGGCGGCCAGGATCCGGTCGTCGAATCCCGCCGGGGGCTCCTCCAGTTCCCGCAGCGGCGCGGCGATCCGGCGCACCTCCTCGATCGCGACCTTCTCCTTCTGGCACTCGGCGCACCCTTCGAGATGGCTCGCCACCTCCCGCGCGCGCTCCGCGTCCAGCTCACCATAGGCGAGATCGAGGAGCAGGTCCTGGGACTCGGCGTGCGTCATGCCCTCCCCAATCCGATGCCCGGAGCGGGCTCCTCGGCCGCGGTCTCCTCGGAGACGCCCGCCGCCGCCAGCGCCTTGCGCAGGCCCTCCAGCGCGTAGCGCATGCGGCTCTTCACCGTGTTCTCGTTCACGCCCAGGATCTCCGCGATCTCGCGGAACGGCACCCCGGCCTGCTCGCGCAGGACGAAGACCTCGCGCTGCTCCGCCGGCAGCGAGAGCAGCGCCCGCTGCAGCAGTGGCCGGAGGCGGGCGCTCTCTGCCCCGCGCCCGGGGTCGATCTCGCGCCCGGGCACGGAGTCCACCATCGCCTGCTCGCCGCCAGGCCCCTCCGCGTCGAGGCTGTCGGTGCGCCGGAAGCGATCGCGCCGGGACTGGTCCACGCAGAGGTTGCGCGCGATGGTGAACAGCCAGGTCTGGAAGCGCGCGCGATGCTCCCAGGCCTGCGCGCCCTTCACGATGCGCAGGAACGTCTCCTGTGCCAGATCCTCGGCTCTTTCGCGGTCGCCCAGCATACGCAAGAGGAACGTGAACAACGGGGCGCGATGGCGCCTGAGGAGCGCCTCGAAGGCCCCTGGGTCGCCCTGCTGGTAAGCGGCCAGCAGCTCCTCGTCTGTGCGTTCCTGACCCATCGAAACGCGCCAGCGGCGCGTCCGATCTACCTAACACAATGCCGGGCTGGCGCCGCTCCTACGCCGACAGGCGCGTCTCCGGCTCAACGCCGTGATGGTTCACGGGCGGACGGAACCCCGTCGGCTTGCGGGGCATGATCAGCTCGGCGGCGATCTCCGGGTTGCCCCGCAGGCAGTGGATCAGGACGCGGACCGCGCGGGGGTCGAAGGCGCCCTTGTTTGCCTCCTCGAGGAGCTGATCGATGGCTCCTCGGGGATTGAAGGGCTGCGGCCGGTATGACCGCGGCGCGACCAGGCCGGCGAACGCGCTCGCCACCGAGACCAGATCGATCCCCCGCAGCGGCGGCTTGCCCTGCGCTTTCGGGTAGCCGAACCCGGCCTTGGTGTGGTGCAGCAGCGCATAGTGCACGGCGGGGGCGTCGCCCATGACGCTCGCGAGCAACAGCGCGCCGGTCAGCGGATGGTCTTCCAGCGAGAGCGCCTCGGCGCGCGTGAGGTGCTCGCGCTTGTGCCGGAGCCGCACTCCGGAATGGCGCATGCCGATGTCGTGCGTGAGCGCGCCGCCGACCAGCCGGGAGAGGCCCGGCGCCGTGCCCAGGGCGGTCCGGAAGAGGCGGGCGGCCACGACCGCCGTCCACATCGCATGCTGGAAGCGGATGCCGTCGTCGCGCTTGAGCGCCTCGATCTCGTCCCAGATCTGCTGGGGGAAGCGCACGTCGGACAGGACGTCGGCGGCCAGGCCCCGCAGGCTCTGGCTGCCGACCAGGTACTGCAGCGACGGAGCCTCGAACGCCTCCAGCACCGCGTCCGCACAGGGGGTCTCCGCGAGGGGCCTGTCGCGGAGTTGCCGCGGCGCCTTGGCCGCGACCTCCTTGAGCATGCCCAGATCGACGATCTCACCGCGGGAAGCGACCAGCCGACCATCCGCCGAGAAGAGGTCCCGGGTCAGGACCGTCCCAGACAAGGAGAAGTCCATCGCGCCCTCGAGGGCCCAGGGGGAGGGGGGTTGGGCCCGAGCGCAGGAAACGTAATCGGGCGCCTCAGGTGAGAGACAAGGGACTGCGGGTAGCCGCCGCTCCTACGTGTCGGCGGCGTCCGCGGGTCCGGCGGGCGAAGACGCCCGGGATTCCATGCCGTACGCCTGTTCTGCGGCCGCCGCGGCGCCCTGCTCCTGGCTCTCCCGGATCTCCTCGCGCAGGTCGCCCGGCTCGATCAGCTGGTTGCGGTTGAGGATCCGGATCAGTACGGCGAGCAGCCGGAGCGCACCTACACCGTCGCTGGGATCCACCCCGATCGAAGCGAGGGTCCCCAGATCGGCCGGCGACAACGGCGTCCCGCCGTCGAGCGCGTCGCCGATCAGGCTGGCCGCCTCCGCCATCGCGTAGGGGTCATGATCATCAGCAGCAGAGCCATGATCGGTGTCCCCTGGTGTTGCCTCGTGTACCGGCGGCATGTCGATCCGGTCCGTCTTGTCGCCGTTGCCGTGCCAGGCCTCGGGCCCGTCTATAGGATTGGGCGCGGGCGGATCCAGGGAGTAGCTGAGCAGATCTCCGTCGCCAGACCTCTCTTCCGGCGGCGGGGGGATCGGGCTCTCGAGCTCGTCCGTGGATGCTGGCCTGCTCCCAGCGAAGGCGTGCGCCGCTTCGCCGGGCGTGGCGAGAGGATCGTCGAGGCCGGCGGCCGCGAGCGGGTCGGTTCCGGGCGGATGCGAGGCCAGCGGATCCTCGCTGGAGGCCCAGGCGTCGGGCGCGTCCGCTTCCGAGCCCGCGTCGTGGACCTCGAACGGCGGACCGCTGGACGGCGGCTCCATGGGCGGCGCTTCGCGGGCCTCCGGCTCCGGCTCCGGAGCGGGCTCTTCGGAGGCCGCCGATTCCGCCGCCGTCTCTTCCGAAGGACCGAGGATGGGCGCGGTCCCCAGGATCGCGTCCGCCGGCAACGTCTCGCTGGGCGCTTCAGAGTCGCTGCCCGATGCGGGGAAGGCCCACCCTTCCGAGCGGGACGCCGGAGAAGACCTCGTCCAGCCGTCCGCAGCCACGGGCCCGGTCCACCCGGAAGACGAAGACGCGGCTGGCTCGGCGCCCCAGCCGCCGTCGGGAGCGGGCGCCGATACATCCCAGCCGGTCTGACCGTCGGTGCCGTTCGCGGTCTCGATCGGAGCGGTCCAGCCGCTGGAATCGCCCGCGGCGGGCTCCGGCGCGGCGATGGCGTCCAGCCCGTCCATCTGCCGGGCTTCGGCGGCGCCTGGATGGGCCACGCTCGCCGACACCAGGCCTTCCACCGCGTCGCCGGCAACTCCCTCGCCAGCCACGTCCTCCCGGCCTGCGACCTGGTCGCCAAATTGCGAGTGGGCGGCGATCGGTTCCAGGCCGAAGTCCTGGCCGTCGTCCTCGGGAAGATCGAGCGGCGGAATGACCGCGGAAGGCGGGGACTTCGGCTTCGGCCGCGCCACCGCTTCGTCGGGCTCGATCTCGTCGAGCTTCTGCACGGGCGTGGCGGGCTTCGCGGCCGGGATCGGCGGCGGGATGTAGGGCGACGACCGGGCCGGCGCCGGGGACGGCGCCGCAGCCGGAGGGGGAGCCGGCGCGGGAGGGTCGATCCGCTTGGGAAATCCGGCGACCGATCCGGCCGGCGCGAGCGCGCCCGGCCTCGAGACCTTGTCGGTCGCCTCCTTCTTCTCCTCCGAACCACCACCGTAGTGCACGTGGATCGCGGCGATGATCTCGCCGTCGCCCGCGAGCATCGGCTTGATGCGCTTGCCGGTGTGGAACGCGAGCTGATCGACCGCCGAGAGATCGGTGGGGTCGCTCATCGCGACCGTCACCACCTCGCTGCGTCCCGAGCCGCTGATCTCGTAGGGCAGGACGTGCAGGCGCTCGGCGATGGCCTTGCTCACGCACTTGAGCGCGCGCGGGTCGACCTTGACGTCGGCCAGCTTGATCCGCTGCATCGCCAGGTGCTTGGCGAGCGCGGACACCACGTCCTCCTCCGCGCAGAATCCCTTCTGGATGAGGATCCCGCCGAGCTTGCCGCCCCACTGCTTCTGGTGGCCGAGCGCGCTCTGGAGCTGGTGCTCGTCGATCACGCCCAGCTCGAGGAGAACCTGTCCGAGTCGTTTGCGCGGTGGCATCGTCCCCGTCCCTACCGCTTGACCCGGGCGAGGTACTCGTCGCGCGAGAACACGCCCTTCTCGATCAGGAGCTCGACCATCGCCTTGAGGGCGGCCACGGACCTCCGCTGCGTATCCTCCACGCCGCGCAGCACCTCGGCGGCGCTCTCCCGCCCTCCGGCGGCGGCGGGCTGCGCCTTCTGGGTGGCGGCCGCCTTGGAGGTGCGGGTGCTGAATCCGACCACCGTGTTGCCGGCGTTGTTGACGATCCGCATCGACTGCTCGCCGTCCTCGCGGAGCATCTCCTCGCCCCGGTACCAGCGCGAGATCGCGTGGCGGATGGCCCCAGCGCCCGCGATCCGCGTCTCGATCTTGAGGCCCCCGGTCAGCGAGACCAGGTGGTCCGTGGCGCTGATGTTCATCGGGTCGCTCATCGCGACGACCAGGGTGCGGCCCTGATCCTTGAGCCCGATCGGCACCAGCCCGAACTCCTCGGCGGTGTCGGGGGGGACCAGCGCCAGCGCGCTCCGATCCACTTCGCCGGTGAGGTCCGCCCGCGCGATGCCCGTCTGCTTCGAGAGGGCCCGGACCAGGACCTCCTCGGTGAGGAAATCCATCCGCACCAGGATGTCGCCCAGCTTGCCGCCCCAATGCTGCTGCTCGGCCAGGGCGGCCTTGAGCTGAAGCTCGGTGATCACGCCTGCCTTGACCAGCAGGTCACCGATCTTGATGCGCATCCTCTCATCCTAAAGGCACTTCCGAGGGAGCGGCAAATTCCCGGATTTACCGGATTACTGCACTTCCTCGACCTTCATTCCGGGGGGGACGCCGAGCAGGAAAGCGCCGGATGGAGGCGGTTTTCCGGTCAGGATGTTGCGCAGGCGGAGGTCGACCTTGGTTCGGGCCATGGGCACTTCCACGTGCACCAGCCGGGCCACCTGGGCGCCGGAGGAATCGTCGTGCTCGTCGAGGCCGATGGTCCAGAGCAGCTTGCCTTCCGCGTCGGACCTGCGCACGCCCACGACGCGCAGGTCGCCGCCCAGCGCCACCTCCTGCCGGACGCTCGGCGCTGCGATCACCAGCCGGTATCCGTCCCCTTCGCGCGTGGCGCTCTCCGGCCGGCCGCCGGGCAGCTCCGGGATGTCGCCGGCGATCAACGAGACCAGCTCCTCGTCGCGCAGGGGGACCGGGATGAGCCGGCTGAGGTTCTCGGGCGTGGCGGGACCCCGGTAGAAGACGTTGTTGCGCAGATCGAGCAGCGCGAACCGGCCCTGGTCGGCGACCAGGACGGCGGCCGGGTCGCCCATCGGAGTGAGCGCTTCGATGCGCAGCGACGCGGGGCGCTTGACCGAGACGTGCAGGGAGTATCGCCCGGCGTTCTCCGGCGCCTCCACGAACGCCTTCGCGTCGCACGAGAGCGTCTCCGGGACCAGGTGCGCCTTCTTGGCCTGGAAGTAGAGCGCGCCCGGATCGGGCGGCGGCCCGCTGACCACCGGCTGCTTGGGGCAGGCGGCGAGCAGCAGCAGCCAGGCCAGCGCGACGAGAGGCGCGCGCACGGATCCGGTCCGCGCGCTGGAGGTACGGAGCGTCATCGGTCGCGATCAATCTACGTTCTATCGTCGATCCGACCAAGGGGACAGAAGATGGATGCTCCGCGTGCAATCGCCGCAAACTCGCGCCTTTCGGCGCGAGAGCGGCTACAGTGCCGCGCCCGATGGAACGGAGGAACCGCATGACGCGCTCCTGCGCGCTGATCGCCGCAACCATGCTCGCCGCCTTCGCCGCAGCCGCCGCTCCCGAGACGTCCGCTTCGCCGGCCTCGCCCGAACACTGGTCCGTAGCCACCGGCGAGACCGTCAGTCCCGATCGCGACGCGATCGCTTTCGCGGCCGGATGGCCGGGGATCAGCTTCACCTACCTGCACGGGACCTCGGACCGCAGCGACGTCGGCCTCAAGCTCGACGTGCTCTACGCGTTCGAGAACACCACCGACACCGCGTTCGGCGCCGGGCTCGACGTGCCCCTCCGGCTGGTGGTGAACCGCAGCGACCGGGTCTCGGTCGGCCTGCAGGTCGAGCCGGGCCTGCGAATCTATACGCGGAACAGCCAGACGGACTTCATGACCCGGTTTCCGGTCTCTGGCGTGGTGGGTATCCAGGCCACCCCGGTGCTGCGGCTGGGGGCGTTCGCCGGCCTGACCATGGCGGTGAACTGGACGCACACCCAGTTCTTCGAGATCGGTCCGCAGTTCGGCCTGACCGGGGAGTACATGGTCGATCGAAACCTCATGGTCGGTCTGGACGCAAAGTTCGGGCCGCAGTTCTATACCTCCAACAGCAGTTCGGCCCTGGCTTTCACGGCGCAAATCCTGATCGGCTACAGGATGTAGACGAAGTTGTCCCTGCGCGAAGCAGGCCGTACGCTCAGTGCGTGGAAAAGCAGACCGGCAGTCTGCTCAAAGCGCGGTTCGGAGGTCTCTCGCAGCTCCAGAACCACCTCCACGTCGTGGACGGCCGCACGGTCTTCTTCTTCCGAGAGCCCACGCCGCGGCTGCAGGGCGGAGAACGGGTGTTGGTCGAACTCTCGCTGGCCACCAGCGAGCAGGTGAGCACGCTGCGCGGCGCGGTCCTCGGGCGGGTCGACGCGCCCGAGAGCGGGCACCGGGGGGCGTGGATCGAGTTCCCGGACGCCAAGCTCGCCAAGCGCCTGGAACGCGGCGGACAGGGGATCGCCACCCGCCAGCACCAGCGGCTTGCCTGCGACCTCCTGGTGGAGGTCAGGCAGGGCCGGCGCCCGTTCCTCGCGCGAATGATGGACGTGAGCATCGGCGGGGCACGCATCCTCGGCGCGACCGCAGGCGTCGGCGCGCTGCCGCTACGACCTGGAGCGGGCATGGGCCTGCGGCTGATGGGAGCCGGGGCGCCTTTTCCCGCGGACCTCGGCCGGGCCGACGCGGTGCGCGTCGATCTCAACACCGGAGAGCTGGCCATCCGATGGGTGCGCAGCGACCCGGTGGTCCGCGCCGCCTCGATGAAGCTGATCGACGCGCTCCGCAGCTCCTGGAGGCAGGCGCAGGAGATGGTCCATGCCCCGCCCTGCTGCGCGCTCGGGCGCGCCACCGATCCGCCCATGCCGACGATGAGGCGCCGCCTCTGAAGCGGCGCGGCCGCTCAGAAACCGAGCGCCGCCAGATCGCGCAGGATCCGCTCGTAGAGCGCCACCGCGTCGAAGCGGAGCGACCATCCGACCTGGGCCCAGTGATCCGCTTCGACCTCGTGGAGCACCTTGCCCCAGCGCTGGGACGCGGCCGGAACGATCCCGTCGTTGGGCCCGGCCCGCGCGGAGAGGAAGAGATGCGAGGGCCAGAGCAGCGGGTTGGTGCGCAAGAAGCGCGTGGAGCCGACCACGCTGAAGTAGGCGACCTCCTTCGCGTCCGGCACCTCCTGGTTGAAGCGCTCCAGCGCGCGCGGAGAGAGATCGTTCAGCGCTGCCAGACCGAAGAACCGCGCCGCGGCGCGCGCCAGCGGCAGGTTCGCCAGCGGGGTTCCGAAGTGCGGGCAGCCGATGGTGACGAGGCACGCCACCCGGCTGGCCAGCCCGAGCCGCGTGATCGCGTACCGGGCGTCCAGGCCGCCCATGCTGTGGGCGATCACGTTGATCCGCTCGCCGGGAAGCTCGCGCAACAGCGCGACCAGCTTCCCGGCGCGCACCGGGACCGACGCGCGCGGCGGAACGCCGGGGCGGTGGAAGTCGAATCCGGGCGCCGCCAGGCGCTCGGAGATGTTGCGGAAGTAGCGGTGGCGCCGGCCGGCGACCACGATCTCGTCGAACCCGAGCACGCCGTGGGCGAGCACCACCGCGTGGCGAAGCCGCGGCGCCTCCCGCGCCGGGACCTGCTTCTTCAGCTTCTGCCGGCGGACCCCGGCCCCGGCGACGAGCGCGAGCGCCAGGATCGCGAGCGCAGCGAGGATCAGGAGGAGCCAGGACACGCGGAGGACGGCCGCCGCCGCAGGCGCCGTGGCGCACAGACTAACCCGAATGATGTGCGCCTGGGCCGCTGCGATTGCGGCGCTGTCCGACATTGCGGCCTGCCACCTCTCTTTCGCGGCCCTCGCGCGCTCTGCCACAATCCTTGCGCAACGACGGAGGGCCCGATGAACAGACGACCCACAGCGTCAGCGTTGCAGCCCGCCCCGCGACCCTCCTTCGAAGCCGTCGAGGCCGACGAGTTCAGCGTCGCCGAGGTGCTCAGCGACGGCCTCCGCTCCTGGCTCTCGCAGCTCCCGTCCTTCGCGGGGATCGCGCTGATCCTGCACGCCCCGCTGCTGCTGATCACGCTGCTTCCGCCGCTGCCCGGACCGCTGACCGCGGCGATCTTCCTCGCCGGGGAGCTGGTGGTGGCGCTGCTGGTGAAGTGCGCGCTGGTCAAGGCCGTCCTCGACGCGCGCCGGGGGCTCCCGGCCGAGTTCGTCGAGCTGCTTGCGGCGCTCCGGGGCTCGTTCGGAGTCGTGGTGCTCGGCTTGCGCATCTTCACGCGCGCCGCAGGCCGGCTGGTGATGATCGTCCCCGGGTTGATGTACCTGGCGCAGACGTTCGCCGCCGTGCCGGCGCTGCTGGTCGAGGCCGGATCCGGCGGCAAGGCGCTCGCGCGCAGCCGGCAGCTCACCGACGGCGTCCGCTTCCAGGTGCTGACGATCTGCGTGCTGATCTGGTCGCTCGCCCTCGGCCTGACCTTCCTCTCGGGCGTCTACAAGGCCGAGAGCCTGTCGAACACGACCTGGATCCTCGTCTATATCTGCGCGCGCTCGCTCGACACGTCCTTGGCGGCCGTCCTGAGCGCGACGGCGTATCACCACCTGAGCGAGCGCCCCGAAACAGCCTGATCTTGTAGGCCCGGCCGCGGATGCGACATCCTGCGCGAGGATGTCCAGCTTGCCGCGCGTTCCGCAGGGACTGGCGACCGCAGCCGCCGCCCTCGGCATCGCGCTGCTCGCGCTGCTCCTCCCCGTTCGCTCCATCTCGCAGGCGATCTTCGCCGGAAGCTTCGCGCTGGCGCTGATCGTCTTCCGGGTCTTCGGACGGCTGTTCGGGCGGACCGCGCTGGGCATCCCGCGGCTCGGTCCCTGGACGAGCGTCTACCTCGGACAATTTGCGCTGCTCGCAGCGGCCCTGCCCGCCCTCGCCGTCAACCGGCTGGCGGCGCTGGTCCTGGGCTGGTCGCTGCCGCTCGTCGCGCTGGTCTTCGCCGGCGCAGTCGCTGCCGGAGTGCGCGAGCTCCGTCTCTCGAGGACCGCCCCGCGGCTGGACCTGCTCGCGCTGATGGGCCTGGGTAGCGTCGCCGTGGTGGCGGCCATCTACTCGTCGCATCTCTCGGCCCTCGGGCTCGATCTGCACGAACACGTCGCGTGGACGCGTGAGATCCTCGCGCGCGGCTTCGTTCCGCTCGACGAAGGGAACACCGGAATCCTCGCCGACTACCCGCGGACCTTCCACCTCATGGCGGCGCTCTGGAACGCGGCCGGTCTCGGCGCTCCGGCAGGACCGTTCGT
>Ga0137397_10001215_pt1 | contig 18011 bp, 17 predicted proteins | sample czorhiz116metaG_FD_106658 | JGI IMG/M metagenome (GOLD analysis project Ga0137397, IMG submission 106658) | Vadose zone soil microbial communities from Angelo Coast Range Reserve, California, USA - czorhiz1.16 metaG | ecosystem: Environmental > Terrestrial > Soil > Vadose zone | place: USA... | reverse complement strand
CGATGTTTGCGGTGGCCACGGCGGCTGGGCTGCTCTGGTTGTCGCTACAGGCGGCGTTTTTGATGATGCGGCCGGCAACGGCCCGGAGGATTCCGGCGCGCACGGAATTAGCGCGCGGGACGGCGCAATTAGCGCGGGCATATTCGGCGACGCATTGAATTGGATGGAGCGGAAGATCGGCCCGCTTCCTCGACAGGAGTTGGGGTAAGCGCCAGGCGAGCCCTACAGGTCACGGAGTTTGCTGGTGGGCTTCCCCGGCCGAAGCGCTGCGGCGGAGACGGCAGTCACCACTCCGCCGCAGCGTTCCTAGGGACGGAAGAAAGGTACTTTAATGGCGGCTTTGAAATGGTTGTTGATGCTAGGTGGTGCGGCGCTCTTCGGAAGCGCAGGAGCGCTCGTCGCCTACGACATTTATCTCTCGGAACAATTGCGGCGGCTCTTGTCGCGTAACAAGACGGACGAATCCGGCGCGGACCTAAAGGTTCGCGCCACGCAAAAGCCCTCGCGGCATCGTTTCACATTAAGAATGAATATTCTCGGCGGTCACGCCGGCCAAAGTCTCCGCTAGCCAAAACCCCTGTGGGTGGCCCGGGACGCGACGCAGGAAAGGAGGAGAGACTCTGGCCTTAGTGACCGTAAGACGGTCAAACATTCTGGTGACCGTAAGACGGTCAACAAGCACGAAGGCAAGCACCGCCGCGCTTCGACCTTTTTGCCAGAGATTTCAGTCTCCCTGTGTCGCGTTTCGAGCCACCCGGCTAGCGGTCAAAATCGGCAGCAGCAGAATTAACCAGAGTCCCCCTCAAAACGGAAGAGGCCCCGACAAGCGCGGGGCCTCTTCTCGCTTTTAACGATTAATTGTTTTCCAGATACGGCGGCTATTCCTTGGCGACAGGATATTTAGGCCGCGGAGGAAGGCCTTTGTAATTCTTCAGGGCTTCCTTGGCGAGTTCGATGGCTTTTTCGAGTTGCGGGTCGTGGCCGGTGACGACGAGATCCGGCCGCTGCGGAACGACATAGTCTGGATCCACGCCGTGATTTTCCACGATCCATTCGCCGCCGTTGTCCGCTGACCAGAACGCAAATTCCGGAGCGGTGACGTTGCCGCCGTCATGCAGCGGAATACCACGCGAGATGCCGACGAGACCGCCCCAAGTGCGCGTTCCGACGATGGGACCGATTTTCTGGCGATGGAAAAACCACGGGAAGGCATCGCCACCGGAGCCGGCGAGTTCGTTGACGATCATTACTTTGGGGCCGTAGATGGCCACGGGAGGCCAGGGCACATCTTTTCCTTCACGTGGGGCGAGCGCGGAGAGAAGTTCGCGGCGAAGTTTCTCTGTGTAGAAGTCTGGGATTTGCCCGCCGGCGTTGTAGCGCTCGTCCACGATGATGCCATCCTTGTCGAGCTGCGCGGTGAACTGCTTGTCGAAGGCGATGATGCCGGGGAAGGAGGTGTCCGGCACGTGCATGTAGCCAATGCGACCGCCGGTGGCTTCCGCGACTTTACGGCGGTTTTCGTCCATCCAATCGAGATAGCGCGGACCGGCTTCACCGTTCGCGGGCTTGACGGTAATTTCCCAGGCGCCTTCGGGAGATGATTTGGAATTGATTTTCAGCGTGACGAGTTTTCCGGCAAGGTCCTGGAAGTAGGAATAGACGTCCTGATTCGAACGAGCTTGCTGGCCGTCCACGGCGATGAGATAGTCGCCAGCTCTCACTTTCAGGCCGGGTTCGGTCAGCGGCGAACGTGAGGGTTCGTTCCAGTTTTCACCAGGATAGATTTTCGAGATGCGGAAGTAGGCGCCATCCGGCTCGAAATCGGCCCCCAGCATTCCGACGCTGACATGCGGCTTCGCTGGCTGGTCGCCGCCGCCGACGTAGGTGTGCGAAGTGCTTAGTTCGGCGATCATTTCGCCGAGGATGTAATTCAAATCGCTGCGATGCGCGACCCAGGGAAGAAGCGCTTCATAGCGCTCGCCGATTTTCTTCCAATTGTGACCGGTCATATTGGGGTCCCAGTAGAAGTCGCGTTCGACGCGCCAGGCTTCGTGGAACACTTCGCGCCACTCTTCGCGGGGATCAATTTTCACCTGGAGTTCGCTGAGGTTGAGCTTGCCATCGCCGACTTTGGCTTTGCCGGGCGTGGCATCGGCGATTCCGTAGACAGGGCCGGCCTTGTAGATGACTTTTTTGCCCTCCTTGTCGAGGTCGTAGCCATCAATGCCTTCGAGCAGCACTTTGTCTTCGCGCTTGGTTACGTCATAAACGTGGAGGACGTTTTTCGAGCCACGGTCGGGTGTGCCGAACTGACGGGCTTCCTGGGGCGTGGAGACGTAGAAAAACTTGTCCTTGCGTGCTGCGAGGTTATTCAAAATGCCGGCGCTGATGGGGACGGGGGCTACGCGCCTGCTGATGCCGTCCAGGTCGATTTGAATGGGCTTGACAGGCTCAGGTTTCTTTTCGTCCTTCTTTTCTTCTTTCTGTTCGTCAGGCTTTTTCTCTCCGGGTTTGGCGTCGGCAGCCTTCTTCTCATCTTTCTTCTCGTCGGCTGCTTTTTCCTCATCGCTCTGGGGCTTGAACGGCGAAGCCTCATCGGCTTTCAGCGTGACGGCAAAGACGCCGTCGGTGGAGTAGTAATTGAAGCGCTGATCGAGCTGGCCGACGCTCGGATAGAAATAGCGCGTGGAAATGAAATAGAGATATTTCCCGTTTTCGTCGAAGACGGGATTGTTGTCGCTATAGAAGCCAGAAGAAACTTGGGTGATTTTTTTCGATCCCAGAGAATAAAGAAAGACATCGTTGGAACCGCGGCGGTGCGGTTTGGAATAAGCGAGCCAAAGGCTGTCGGGCGACCAACTGCCGTCGGAGATGGTGCCGTACTCGGACTTGTCCACGAGTACCGGCTTCTTGTCGTCCAGGCTGACGTACCAGAGTTGCAGCACTTTGTCCCAATAGAGGAGCTTCTTGCTGTCGGGAGACCAGACGGGACCGTAGCGGTAGACGCCGCCATCGGTGGTGATGCGCGTTTCCTCGCCGCCCATTTGCGGGCGCGTGTAGAGCTCGAACTCGCCGGTTTTGTCCGAGAGATATGCGATCGACTTTCCGTCGGGAGACCAGGCGGGGTTCAGTTCGTGGACACTGGAGTGATTGGTGGTCAGCGTTCGAATGCTGCCGTGCTCAGCAGGAACGGTGAAAATATTGCCGCGGGCTTCCACCAGGGCGCGAGCCGCGGAGGGCGAGAGCGAATAGCTGCCGATGGATTGCGCGACGCTCTTGAAGTCCGGGCGAGCTTCGACGTCTTCGGCGCGGACCACGATGGGGAGATTGCGCGTTTTTCCGGTGGCGAGGTTGAATTCGTGAAGCACGCCGCCATTTTCGTAGACGATGGCGTCGGGCCCGAGGCTCGGCCACTTGATGTCGTATTCCTTGTAGTCGGTGAGTTTTTTCGTTTGCTTGGAACCGAGGTCGTAGCTAAAGAGGTTCATCACGCCGTCGCGGTCGCTGATGAAATAGATAGTGTTGCCGTGCCACATGGGGAAGAGGTCCATGCCGGCGGTCTTCGGCAACTCTTCGTAGGAGTTTTTTTTGAGATCGAAAATGGCGATGGGGAGGCTCCAGCCGCCGCGGTAGCGCTTCCAAGTGCGGAATTCCTGGGAAGTTTCGAGGTAGGCGATCCTGGTGCCGTCGGGAGAGAAGCTGGTCAGGCTCGCGCGCGGAACCTGAAGCGGCTTCGCCGGGCCGCCTTGTGGGGAGACGAGAAAGAGCTTGGTGTAACGTCCTGGAGGAGCGCTGAAACGGTCCGAACGGAAGAGAATGTCTTTGCCATCGGGCGTCCAACCGAGGACGATGTCGTTGCCGGGATGAAAGGTGAGGCGCTTGGGCTCGCCGCCTTCGGCGGAGATGACGTACACGTCGGGGTTGCCGTCATACTCGCCGGTGAAGGCGATCCATTTGCCGTCGGGCGAGAATTTGGGGTATAGCTCGTCACCAACGTGGGACGTCAGCCGGCGGGCCGAGCCGCCGTCGCGCGAGGAGATCCACAGATCACCGGCGTAGGCAAAAACCACTTTATCTTTGGAGATGTCGGCGAAACGGAGGAGTTTCGTAGGCCCGTCAGGCACTTGGTCCGCGGCTTGCGCTGGAGCCTTTCCGGGAATTGACAGCAGTGCGGCCGCCAGGACCACGCTCAGACACAACAGCAGGCTCAGACGAATAGGCTTGGGCTTCATCACTCGCTCCTGAAAATGGATTCTTGTCTGGAACAACGGACCTCTTACATGGACGGCCGACCACGGCAAAACGTTTCGCTGCGTTTCAGTACGATCCTCGTCGGAAGTCGATTCCGCGGCCAGGGCCGCTGCGAGCATGCCGTTATTCCGCAGCCGCACCTGGCACGCAAATCATTTCGTGCAGCCGTGATATCATCAGGCCGGAACCCCGTGTACGCCAAGCAAAAACGGTCCTCGCTGCGCTCACGCGGCCGGCTTTTCCTGTTCCTGCTGCTAGCCGCATTCCTCATTGCCATCCCGACGTCCTCCCGCGCGGATTCCCTTGAGGATGCTGCCCGCGCGTTGGCCCGCAAACTGGTCTCAACCAGCAAGAAGAACCTTGGCTCTTCCTACGCCTGGGAGAATCGCTCGAGCATCTCAACAGCCGCATCCGAACGGATGCGCGAGGCGTTTGAGGCAGAGTTTGAGCGCCTGCGCTCACGGCTGGATTTTGCCCCGGGAGCAGAACTATCCATTCTCATCACCGAAGGACCTTCACACATCTATTTGCTTGCCGTGGATTCAAGTCAGGATCAAGAGTTCATTGGTTCTGTGACGTTTCCCAAAGGTCAGTTTCCTGCCGCCGAGCGCACAGCGACCGTTCTCATTCTCGACCGCCAGCTCCTTTGGCAACAGCCTGAAATGATGCTGGACCTTGCGCAATCGAATGATCCTTCAGGCAAGCCGGACGTAATGGTTGTGCTTGGCGGAGAAATCCTTTCTCTTTACAGGTGGAACCAGGAGAAATGGGTCCTGAAAGACGCGACGCATCTGCCGGGCAGAAGACCGCCGCTGCGGGGTCTGCGCGGGGAAATCCATTTGGAAGATCATTTTTTCCAGTTTCATTTGCCGGGTATCGAGTGTGACGGTGACGCCTGGCAGAAGCTCTCCTTCGAATGCGAGGAGCAGAGCGGGATATGGCGCGCCGGATTTGATCCCGCGCTGCCGTTCAGCCTGGATGCCGGACAGAACTTTTTTGCGGTTGATCCTCACTACATTGGCCCGAAGAGATTTTCATTGCCAGGTTTTTTTAGTGTGGCGCCTTACTATCAATCGCGCGAGCATTTCCAGGATGAACAGGTTCTTGCAGGTGCTGATGGACATACCTATGTCTACTTGTCCGGGAACGAAAGAGAAAACATTCCAGAATCTCTCGAACGCCTTCCTGTCGATTGGGGAAGCGATCTAGTCCAACTCTCTGCCGATTGTCGCGAAAGACCGCTGGTTTTGGCCAGTGGCGCGCGTGATCACTCGTCACAAGATACGCTTCAGGGTTTTGAAGTGGATCTGAAGGCGGTTACTCCGGTGACGGCGGTGACGGAGCTCTCTGGCCCAATTCTCTCACTTAAGAGCGTGAGTGAGTCAGAGGCCATTGCCATCGTCTTCCATCTGGCGACGGGAAATTATGAGGCCTATCGTGTCACGATTGGATGCGGCGACTAGAGGGTCGATTTTGGCGGGATTGCTCTGCTCGCTGGTTGTTTCTCCGCTCGAATGCGCGGAACGCCAGCGGTATGGCGGGACGCTGCGCGTGGAGCTTCGTGCGGCCTCGGTATCACTGGATCCGCGGGAGTGGAGAGCGGGGAGCACGGAATCTGCCACAGACGAGAAAATGGGCGCGCTGGTATTTGACCGGCTTGTGGTGCTGGACAATTATGGGAGATTTCAACCGGAATTGACGACGGAGTGGTCGCACGACGCGGCGTTCAAGCGGTGGCAGTTTACCTTGCGGACCGGCGTCAAATTTTCCGACGGCGCGATGCTGACCAGCGCCGATGCGGTGGCCGCGCTCCAACCATTGCTTCCCGATGGACAACAAGTTTCGGCTTCAGGGAACGTCGTGGTGATTCAATCGGCGACGGGCGCTCCGGATCTGCTCGAAGAGTTGGCTTCCGGCCGTTTCTTTGTCTATCGAGTGCAGCCGGACGGAACGTTGATGGGCACGGGGCCATTTTTTGTAGCCGAGGCAGCCGGTGGTAGCCGCGCTCCGTCGAGTTCATCCACTGCGGCAGGCGAATCGAATCTAGCCGGATCGGTGCCTGGCGCCGCAAAGCTCACGCATCTGCGATTCCGCGCCAATGAGCGAACCTGGTCGGGGCGGCCGTTTCTGGACGCCATTGAGGTGGCGCTGGGTGTTCCGCCATTGCGGCAGCTCTTGGATCTGCAACTGGGAAAGGCCGATCTGGTCGAGGTCTCGCCCGAACTGGTGCGAAGGGCCATGCAGGACAATCAACGCGTGTGGCCTTCAGCGCCGGTGACTTTTTATGGTTTGCGTTTTGACGATGCGCAACCGGCCGCCGCTGATGCGAAGCTGCGGGAGGCGATCTCGCTCTCGCTCGACCGGAAAACGATGGCCAACATGTTGCTACAGAAGCAAGCCGAACCAGCATCAGCCCTTCTACCGCAGTGGCTCTCGGGATATGCTTTCCTCTTCACCATGGAGACGAACGTCGACCGTGCGAAGGAAATTCGTGCCACTCTTCCGGCAAACACCGCAGCCGGCACCGAACCGCTGCGGCTGCGTGTTGACGCACAGGGTGACCTCGCAAAACTGCTGGTCGAACGCGTGGCGGTGAACGCGAGGCAGGCAGCGATTTTGGTGCAAGTTGTGAATCGTCCGGCGACACGCAACGCAGCCACTGCGACGAACGCATCGAGCAATTCCGCCGTAGGCGGCGCGCATCTTTTTGCTTGGCACTACTCGTCGCTTTCGCCTAGGGTGGAGATGGAATCGATGGTGAACACGCTCAAGCTCGGCAATTCGAACGCGGCGATCGTGTCTTCGACCGATCCAGAACAGCTCCACGCGTACGAAAAGAAATTGCTCGAGGACCGGCGCGTGCTGCCACTCGTCGCGCTGCCGGAATACATCGGACTGAGCCAAAAAGTGCGCGACTGGATGCCGGCGCGGTGGGGCGAATGGCGTCTCGGCGATGTGTGGCTCGATCGTTCTGAACCCGGAGCAACGCAGCCAGCCGATTCCAATGGCGCGGCGGTTCCCGCCACGCAGCCCGGCGCTGCACCCCCCGGAGCCAAGCGATGAGCTTTCGAACAAAATTGTTATTCGTCGTGCTGCTCGTGATTTTTGCCTCCGTCTCCGTGGTTGCTTACGCGGTGACGCACTACACGCAAGCAGCATTTGAATCACTGGACGCCGAGCGCACCGGAGCGCTGGTCGCACAATTCAAAAAAGAATTCATCCAGCGCGGAGCTGAAATCGCACAACAAGCAAAAAATATAGCGGAAGCCAACGCGACTGAGCGGATGGCGATTGACATGTCCCGGCCGAATGCCGACCTGTCTCTCTATGTGCGTGATGCGATCGGTTCTGCACAGGAACATGGGCTGGACTATGTGGAGTTTGTGAATCACGACGGCGTGCTTATTTCGTCGGCACAGTTTCCCGCTCGCGTCGGTTACAAGAATGACTGGGTCACGTCGGTCAAGGACTGGAATGACGCTCCGGCATTCTTACGCAAGGAAGAGCTGCCCGACGGCGAAGCCCTCTCGCTTACGGTCGTTCGAACGAACAGCACCGTAGCTGACAAGAGCTTGTACATTATCGGCGGGCACCGTCTGGACAAGAATTTTCTCGCCTCGCTGGTTTTGCCGGCCGGAATGCGAGCGCTCATCTACACCAACCTCCAACCGGCTTTTGTTCCGGCGGCCCTGATGGGCGAAAAGATTGATACGGAGCAGGTGGAACGGTTCGCTCCGCTCGTCGAACAGCTGCAAAAGCAGCCGCAGCCCATGGTGCGAACGATTGACTGGACCAGAGATCCAGCCGATGCGGAAACGTTTCATGCCATTCCCTTGACCGGCCGCAACAACGAACTTCTCGGCGTCTTTTTCGTTGGGAGTTCGCGAAAAGAACTGGTCCTGTTGACCCGCCAAATTCTCAAGATGGCCGCGGCGGTTGCGGCTGCCGCACTATTGATCGGGTTACTGGTCAGCTTCTGGGTTTCCGCCCGCATCACCAAACCGGTCGAAGAACTTGCAGAAGGCGCGCGTGAGGTCGCCAGCGGGAGATGGGATACATGAATTGACGTTCACGGGCGCGATGAGATTGGCCAGCTTGCCGAAGCGTTTAATCACATGACGCAAACGCTGGCAGCGCAGAAGGAGCGCCTGGTGCAAACCGAGCGGGTTGCGGCGTGGCGCGAACTCGCGCGGCGTCTGGCGCACGAGTTGCGCAATCCGCTCTTTCCCATGCAGATTACCGTCGAAAATCTGCAGAAATCGCGGCAGCTCGACGCCAAGCAATTCCTGGAGGTTTTCAACGAATCGACGGCCACGTTGAAAGCCGAACTCGCCAATCTCAACACCATCGTTGGACGATTCAGTGACTTTTCAAAGATGCCGGCGCCACAGTTTGTGCGCGTGAATGTGAACGAAGCGCTGCGCAACGCGGTGCGCCTGTTCGAGCCGCAATTCAACGAAGTTGGCAAACCTACGATTACACCGGAGTTGTTCCTGACCGAGCCTCTACCGGACATTGACGCGGACCCTGACTTGCTCCACCGCGCGTTTCAAAATCTTGTGCTGAACGCGTTGGACGCCATGCCTGCAGGCGGAACGCTGACGCTGAGAACGTCGGAGCACGAAGGCCACGTTCGAATCGAAGTGGCCGACACGGGGAAAGGCTTGACGCCGGAAGAATGTTCGCGACTGTTTACCCCGTATTACACGACGAAATCGCAGGGGACAGGGCTCGGCCTTGCCATAGTGCAGTCAGTAGTCAGCGATCATCACGGCAGCATTTCCGTCACTAGCGATGAGGGCCGCGGCACAATGTTTCGAATCGATCTGCCGCAGCGCCAGGCCGGCCATAGCGCCAGACCGCGGGAGCTGGCGCCAGAACCCAAGAGTAGTGCGCCGCCTTCAACTCTAGCCGCTGCTTCCGACTAAGGATCGAAAAGGACCCACGTTTGGCGCGCAAAGCTCACCTTTTACTTGTCGACGACGATCACAATACGCTGGCTTCGCTTTCCCGCGCCTTCCGGCTTGCAGGACACCAAGCCACTATTTGCGACAATGCCGCTCGTGCGGTTGACCTGCTCCGCGCCGAGACTTTTGATCTGATTCTTTCCGACGTCGTGATGCCGGGAAAAAGCGGATTGCAACTGCTCGCAGATTTGAAGAAGGCCGGCGTCAAGACACCGATTGTTCTCATTTCAGGGCAAGCCAATATTGAAATGGCAGTGAAAGCAACGAAACTGGGCGCGCTTGATTTTCTGGAGAAACCGCTTTCCACCGAAAAACTGCTAGTGACGGTAGAGAATGCGCTGCGGTTGTCGCGGCTCGAGGACGAGAATCGCGAGCTGCGCCATCGGCTGGGTAAGCACGAACTGGTGGGCTCCGGCCCGGCGATGAAAAAATTGCTCGCGCAAATCGAGCGCGTTGCGGCTAGCGAGACGCGCGTCTGCATTCTTGGCGAAACCGGCACGGGAAAAGAGTTGGTCGCGCGGGCAATCCACGAAAGATCTCCGAGGCACGAGCAACCGTTCATCACGCTGAATTGCGCGGCAGTGCCGTCGGAATTGATTGAATCGGAGTTGTTTGGACATGAGAAGGGCGCCTTCACCGGCGCCGCTGTGAAGCATTTGGGCAAATTCGAACAAGCTGAGGGTGGAACACTTTTTCTGGATGAAATCGGGGACATGCCCGTGGCAATGCAGGCAAAGTTGCTACGCGTGCTGGAAGAGGGTGAGGTTGAACGCGTCGGCGGCGATAGACCCATCAAAGTAAATGTGCGCGTCGTTGTTGCCACGCATCGCAACCTGGAAGATCTGGTGAAGCAGAATGCTTTCCGGCGCGATCTGTTTCATCGCATTTACGTTTTTCCGCTGACGCTGCCGCCTTTACGCGAGCGCCCGGAGGATTTTCCCGACTTGATCGCACATTTTGCCCGGCAGGTGGCGGCGCAAAACGGGTGGAAAGAAAAAATCTTCGCGGAAGAGGCCATTGCTGAATTGCGAAAATATGGCTGGCCTGGCAACGTCCGCGAACTGCGCAACGTGGTCGAACGTCTGATCCTGCTAGCTTCGGACGAAGACGTTACGGCCGCAGATGTCCGACTTATTCTTCCTACTTCTGACTCTTCATCGGGCGGTTCCTCTGCTTCTTCGTCCGGCAGTTCCGCTGGCACACTGGCGGAACGCGCGGAAGCATTCGAACGAGAGACAATGCTTGCTGAAATCCGGCGGCACAACTTTCACATGACAAATGTCGCTAGGGCATTGGGCCTCGAGCGCAGCCACTTGTACAAAAAGTGCCAGCAACTGGGAATCGACCTGCAGTCGCTGCGAAAGCCGGAATGAACTCGTTCTGCGGCACCACTCGACTGCGGCTCAGCGTACTTTCTCCGGCAAGACCGTAACCTATTTAAAATGAATAGCATAGGGAAAGCAAAAAAGGAATTCGATTTCGCTTGACAAAATAGCGATATGTAATATGATATTTGCAGATTGCAATAAGCGAGAACACCATGAAACTTGGCGACAAACTCCGCTCCCTCCGCTCCGTCGAAGGCTCGCTCCGCGGATTGGGCCGTTCGATGACCCAGCAGGAACTGGCCGCTGCAATGAAGAGCGAAATCGGCCGTGGTCTGAGCCAGGCGTATCTCTCGCAGATCGAGAATGGCGCTCGGCCCCATCTGACGCATACGACGCGCGAGCTACTGGCGCGATTCTTCCGCGTCTATCCGGGCTTTCTTGTGGACGACCCGGAAGGCTACACGCCGGGGCTCCAGTCTGAATTGCGCGCCATCGATGCAAAGGTCGATTCCTGGCTCTTTGCCGGCGCCGGGCAGTTCACGGCTGATCCCGTGCTTCAGCGCGCGCTGACAACCATCGCCGAGCATGAAGACTCGCGCCGGGCGATTTTGCTCCTGGCAGAAATTCTCCGCACGCCGGATTTGGCGGAACGTCTCGGAGAAGTCTTGCATCCAGGAAATCATCAGAACGGAGGACAACAGAAGGGCAGCGGCCATCCGCCGCCCGCTTCTTCACTTCGCAATTGAAGTGGTTGAGCCCGGGGTGGGCCGCTCAAGGCAACAAGGTCCGAGTCTCGAATTCCAGCCTGCGCACGGCAACGGCAAGTTGCGTGAAGCACATGTTGCGCTCGAGGTGAGTTATGACCTGGTCTGATTTTTATCTTCTCTGCTTCTTCGTGGGCTTCATTTTCAGTGTGCTGTCGTTTCTCGGCGGCGCGACGCACCTCCATCTGCCTGCCCGTTTGCACTGGCCTTTTCATGGCGGACATCACGCCGGCGGAATGGCCGGGCGCGGAACGATGCACGCCCGAGGCGGCCTGTCGTGGTTCAACGCGATGACGATCATGACTTTCCTCGCCTGGTTTGGCGGGATTGGTTATCTCCTTACGACCCATTCGCGCCTGGTCGCGATAGTCGCGTTGAGCATCGCCAGCCTTTCCGGCCTCATGGCAGCCAGTTTTGTTTTCAAGTTCATGGCGCGAATCGTGAAAGTAAGCGACATGCAAATGCTCGATTGGGACTACCGGATTGAGGGCACCGTGGGGGCGGTCAGTTCACCCATCCGCGAGGACGGCACCGGAGAAATGATTTTCGAGCAGCGCGGAGTGCGCAAGAGCGTTGCGGCACGGACCGAGGACGGCAAGGCGCTTCCAAATGGCACGGAAGTGGCGATCACGCGGTACGAAAATGGAATCGCTTACGTTAAGAAATGGGAAGAGTTCACGAGTTGAACTCTAGAAGAGATTTTCTCGGGCTGGAGAACGATGCGAACAGTCCGGAGCAGGGTGGAAAAGGGAGGTCTTTATGTTTGGTCTTTCGGTTCCCGTGATGGCCGGGCTGCTGGTACTCGCAATTCTTTTTGCGATGGCCAGTTTTGCCACATTGCTGCGCAAAGTGGGCCCGCACGAAGCGCTGATCGTTTATGGCATACGCGGTCCAAGAACGGTAACGAATGGCGGCACGATTCTGATTCCGATGTTGGAACAGTGCCGCGAGCTCTCGCTGGAGCTGATGTCCTTTGATGTGGCTCCGCAGCAGAGCCTCTACACGAACCAGGGAGTTGCGGTGACCGTCGAGGCGGTGGCGCAGTTGAAAGTGAAGTCCGACCCCGTTTCGATTCGCACCGCAGCAGAGCAATTCCTGACCAAGAGGCCGGAACAGCGCGAAGGCTTGATCCGCCTGGTGATGGAAGGTCACCTGCGCGGGATCATCGGCCAGCTCACGGTCGAACAGATCGTCAAAGAGCCGGAGATGGTGGGTGACCGCATGCGTTCAACTTGCGCGGCGGACATGAACAAGATGGGGCTTGACGTCGTGAGCTTTACTCTGAAGGAAGTACGCGACAAGAACGAATACATCACCAACATGGGCCGGCCCGACATCGCGCGCATCAAGCGCGACGCGGAAGTAGCCGCGGCAGAAGCAGATCGCGACATCGCCATCAAGCGGGCTGAGTCCCAGCGCGCTGCGGCGGTCGCCAAGGCGCAAGCCGACCAGGAGCGTGTCGCCGCGGAAACGGCCTCGCTGGCGAAGCAAGCCGAAGCGGAACGCGACCTGGACCTCAAGAGAGCCAGCTACCTCGAAATGACAAAAAAGGCCCAGGCGACCGCCGACAAGGCCTACGAAATAGAGACCAACATCATGCAGCAACAAATCGTTGCTGAATCCGTGAAGGTGCAGCAGGTGGAACGCGAGGCGCAGGTGAAAGTGCAGGAAGCGGAAATCACGCGCCGCGAAAAGGAACTCATCGCCACCGTGCTGAAGCAAGCGGAAATCGAACGTCAGCGCATCGAGACGCTCGCCAGCGCCGAACGTCAGCGCTCAATATCGGAAGCCGAAGGCCGCGCCTCTGCGATACGCGCACAGGGTGAAGCGGAAGCGGAGATCATCTTCAAAAAAGGCGAGGCCGAAGCCAAGGCCATGAACGTGAAGGCGGAAGCGTTCCAGGAATATAACCAGGCCGCCGTCATCGACAAGCTGTTCACCGGCCTGCCGGAAATTGTGCGCGCTCTTGCCGAGCCGCTCAGCAAGGTGGACAAAGTGACTATCGTTTCCACGGGTAATGGGGATGCCGCCGGCGCGTACAAGCTGACCGGCGACATCACCAAGATTGCCGCGCAAGTGCCCGCGCTCTTCGAAGCGCTCTCCGGCATGCAAATGTCGGAACTGCTCAGCAAAGTGCGGATGATTGGCGACAAAGCGCCGAAGCCGGAGCCGCCGTCAGCGGCGATCAAAAAGGCCTAATGTTCGCTTCCGTCCTCGGCAGGTCCGTGGGGACCTGCCGAGGACGCCAATGGTCTCGGGGGATGGCCATGAACATGAAAGAAAAACTTCTCTTCGTCTGGCTTCTCGTAGTGGTGGCATTCAGCCTGGTGTTCCACCACTTTTGGGCAAGTGCGGTTTACGCGCTTGGCAAAGCCGTCGCATTGAACCTCGCTTCTTTGCCGGGCCTTGTGAGTTTTGCGGTGGGATTTTCGGCGTAAATTTCCTGCCCTGATTCAGTTTGCAGGCCAGACAGGAACGCTCGATTGTCTTTTTTTGAAGCTTTAAGTGGTTCGCATCATTCGGTTCGTGAAAGGAGATTTATCATGGGACTTTTAGAACGAGTAGGCACTTTGATTCGCGCGAACATCAATGACATGGTGGACCGCGCGGAAGATCCGGAAAAAATGATCAAGCAGGTGATCCTCGACATGGAGAACCAGTATCTCCAGGTCAAGACGCAGGTCGCGGTTTCCATCGCCGACCAGCACATGCTGGAAAAGAAGTGGCGTGAAAACGAGGAGTCCGGCAAAGACTGGATGCGCAAGGCCGAAACCGCCGTGGACAAGAGCCAGGACGATTTGGCCCGCGCCGCGCTCGACCGCTTCCAGACTTCGCAGCGGTTGGCGCAAAGTTACCGGGAGCAGGTGGACGATCAGAAGATGCAGGTCGAAACGCTGAAGGGGGCGCTCGTGAAACTGGAACAAAAACTCGACGAAGCGAAATCCAAGCGCGATCTGCTTCTCGCGCGGCACCGGCGCGGCATTGCCTTGGGTAAAGCCGCGCGCGCACAAACCGTCCTGGGCGACAACTCCAAGAGCGCCGCATTCGATCGGCTCAAGGACCGCGTGCAGCACACCGAATCGGTTGCAACCGCAGAAGTCGAGCTTCTCACCGACGACGTCGGCGAGAAACTGACCCGCCTGGATCGCGACACCGAGGTCGACCGCCTTCTCGCTGATTTGAAGACCAGGCGCGGCCTGCCCGCCTGATCGCATCCTCGTGTGCGAGCGCTGTCCTTGTAGGGCGTAGCATGCTGCACCCCTACAACTGCGTTCCGGGGCGTGCGAGAATAGGCGCGTGAATCCTTGGGTCATCGAAGCGCCTGCTGCTCTCGCTGCGGCCACTGCGGGGCTTACCGCGTACGCAGCTGTCTATCCCCGGGCGCAACTCTTCGGCGCGACAATTTGCCGGACGAACTCGGCGCGAAAGCTGGCGCTTACTTTCGACGATGGGCCGAATCCAGCGATCACGCCAAAGCTGCTCGACCTCCTCGATCGCTATAACGCCAAAGCGACATTTTTTCTAATTGGGCGATACGTGCGCGAGTGTCCGGAATTGGTGAAAGAAACGGTCGCGCGCGGGCATCTCGTTGGCAATCACACCGAGACACATCCGAATCTTCTCCGGCACACTCGAAGAGAAATTCGGATTGAGCTGCGCCTCTGTCACGACGCAATTTCCAATGCGCTGGGCGTGCCGCCAAAGTGGTTTCGTCCGCCCTACGGGATGCGAAATCCCTGGGTCATTCCAGCGGCGCGCGAGCTTGGCTACCGCACTGTCATGTGGACGCTGATTCCGGGAGACTGGCGGGAGAGGCCGCTGGAATGGTTGATTCCGCGCCTGCAACCCATTGCCAATCATGCGCAGCGAAATCTCGGAGACGGCTCTAATCCTGCTGCTCCAGGCACTGGCGACGTGCTCTGTCTTCACGACGGCGCGCATCGCGAGCTGAATGGCGACCGCTCCCGAACGCTGGCCGCACTCGAACATTGGCTGCCGCGTTGGCGTGACCTCGGCCTCGAATTTGTTACAATCGGAGAAGCGGTGAGCACACCCGCTCCCTGACTATGGATGAGCGCCAGTTTTATACAGAAAAAGAAGAAGTCCGGAAAGTAAAGCTGGTCTGCCCGAGCTGCCGCGGCGAATTCGAGGCTCCTGTACGGTGGAAGGTTTGCCGCAAGACAAAGGAATTGCCGCGTGGCATCGGCGAAGAAGACCGCCGCAAATTTGCCAAGGCAAGTTCTTACCTGGTGCGGCTGGACGATCTGGTGGCTTGCTACAAGTGCCGCAAGCGTTTCGAATTGACCGGCCAGTCCACGGTGCTCATCAACGACAATCTCGGCGACCCCAACGCCGATCCAGAAAACTTCGGCAACCGCTGAAGAAGTTTTTAGTTCTTAGTGTTTAGTTATAAGTGAATCCAAAGAATCGGCGAACTTCATCTCTGCTCACCCAGCTACTTGGCGCGGTGGTTTTTGGCTAACCGCTTAAATCTCCGGATACATCTCAAAGAACGCTTCGATGGACTGGCGAAAAGTGTTCTCGATTTCCTCCTTACTGCCTTCGATCAAGTGCATTGTCACGCGCGCCGACTTGCCATTCTTGAGTACCACCGTCGCGTCCTTGACTTCACCAAGCTCTTCCTCAGGCAGCAACCTCATCCCGTAAATCAACGCCAGTTTCGCCATGCGATTCTCCTCGGTGTTGCTCAAGCGTAGCCCCCGCCTCACTGCGCGTCAAACTGTCACCTAGCGCCGTCACTTGAGGTTCCTCGCGGGCGGCACCTTCCAGAAAAACTCTCGCCATTCGTATTGCATCATTCCGTGCGGCGAACTCTCTTGTCCGTAGGAGCTGTTGTTTCAAGCGTTTCGAAAATCGCCGTGTGATTTACGGCGCTCGCCGAAATTGGCAATGGATCTGCACTCCTCTCCCGCAGGTTTCCGCAAGACACACGAAGGAGGTTTCCATGCGTTGGTCCAACAGGTATCGTGCCCTACTTTTGACTTCGGGATTCTTCATCGCGACAGCCGCCTTTGCGCAATCGCAAGTGGACGAAATCGGCTCTCTCCCGACGACGCTTTCGCCCGAGCAGCTTCAATTAGCGTCTCAACTAGGCTCCGTCGTCGTCCCCGAGCCGTCGCTACGGCCTATGCGTCGGCAGCTCCCAAAACCTGTATTGTCTCTAACTCCGGAAGAAATCTCTTATCGGGAGGCCGTAGGAAAACTTGGTGTGGACAAGCACCGCTTTGTGCATTGCGAACTACCCAACGGAAAGGTGCGCACGGGAGTCATTACAGAAATCCGCGACGACGGCTTTACGCTCAAGGATGGAATCATTGTCTCTCAATGGATTCCGTTTACAGACCTCAAGGCCACGCCCCGGCCCGTACCGGCAGTAGGAACTCGCATTGGCCAAGGCTTCAAGTGGGCTGGAGTTGGTCTAGGGGTGGCGGCCCTCATACCACTCTTCCCATTTGTGTTCCTTGTCTGGGATGGTTGCTGAATTGCCCGGCTAAAGCCACAGTTCTATCTGTTGCCTATTAACGACTTGCAAGCCAGCTGAGAGTATACTCAGGCATCCAAGCTTGGTTCCTGACGCATCGCACCAAGCATTGCGGAGGATTGCCATGAGCCAGCGCCAGCGTCGAGTCATGCAGCCTTACTTGCTATGCGCTACCACAATGCTGCTTACGGGCATTTCTTGTTCCGCGCAGCAGCCGGATGGACCGCAGTCTGACGCACCGCCGGCAGTCGCAGCGAAGCCGGTTCCTGCGCCACAAGCCGGCTCCAGCGAGAGAATCACAATTCCTGCGGGAACGCGACTCGGCGTTGTGCTGGAGAACGGTATCTCCACGCGCAGCGCCAAGCCGGGCGACTCGATTTATCTTCAAACGTCTTTTCCGATTACTCAGAACAATCGCATCGTGATCCCGGTTGGCTCTTATCTTCGTGGCGAACTGCTGGAATCGAAGCGCCCCGGAAAAGTGAAGGGGAAAGGCGAATTCCGGCTGCGCCTCGATACGTTGATTCTGCCGAACGGCTACACCGTCAGTTTGAATGCCGCCCCGCGCAGCGCTGATTCTGGTGGCAAGGAAACGATGGACTCCGAAGGCAAGGTCACCGGCGGTAGTGGGAAAGGAAAGGACGTCGGCACCGTCGCGCAGACGACAGCCGCCGGCGCGGGAATTGGCGCCATTGCCCACGGAGCGAAAGGACTCGGCATTGGCGCAGGGGTCGGTGCGGCCGCAGGATTGGCCGCCGTGCTTTTAACCCGCGGACCGGAAGCGGAGTTGCCACGTGGCTCCACTCTGGATGTCGTTCTCGAACACGACCTTTCCCTCGATGGCAGCCAGATTCAATTCACCAATCTCGGGCAAGCTCAGCCCATCACTCCGCCGCCAGCCCAACAACCCTGACATAATCCCCCGGGCTCAAAGAGTTCCGCAGCCTCCAGTCAATTCGGCAAATCTACGGAGTGATGCCTCTCGACGACACCGATGGCTGAACCCGACGTTCCTTCGGCGCTGTGGAACTCCTCCCTCTGTCGACACGAGCTTTCCGAATCCGCCGCGACCAACTCTAAATATTTGTATCCAATGGTTTTAACCAATTTACAAGCGAGCTCAAAACAACACTGGACCCTTACCGACAGTCTGGAAACCCTCATGCATTCTCCCGTCTCAGGCCAGGTCAGCCTCCCT
>Ga0137397_10001214_pt1 | contig 18015 bp, 21 predicted proteins | sample czorhiz116metaG_FD_106658 | JGI IMG/M metagenome (GOLD analysis project Ga0137397, IMG submission 106658) | Vadose zone soil microbial communities from Angelo Coast Range Reserve, California, USA - czorhiz1.16 metaG | ecosystem: Environmental > Terrestrial > Soil > Vadose zone | place: USA... | reverse complement strand
TGTCGCGGTGCCGAGGCAAGGAGGTCCGCGCCGCGAACCACGTCGGTGACGCCTTGCTCGAAATCGTCGACGACCACCGCCAGCTGATACGCGAACAGGCCGTCGGCGCGGCGAACGACGAAATCGCCGACTTCATAAGCCAGATTCTGCTCGATGCTGCCCTGCACCCGGTCTTCGAATCCGATCGGCACATCGTCGACCCGAGCGCGCATCGCGCGCGCCCGGCGACCAGGCGGAACTCCGCTTCGACAGGTGCCGGGATAGATCGCCTCACCCGTCCCCCCCGGGCTCGAGTCGGAAACCTCCCGCCGCGTGCAGGCGCATGGAAATACCGCACCGTCCCGGCGCAGACGCTCGAGCGCTGCGGCATAGACCGAGGCGTTTCGGCTCTGTCGCACCACCTCCCCGTCCCATTCGAACCCGTATATCTCGAGCGTGCGGAGAATCGCGTCGGCGGCCCCTTCGACCTCCCGCGGTCGATCGACGTCCTCGATGCGAACGAGCCATTGGCCTCCGTTGCGACGCGCATCCAGATAGCCGCCCACGGCCGCGACCAGGGAGCCGAAATGCAGCGGACCGGTGGGCGAGGGGGCAAAGCGCCCTCGATAGGGCTGGGTCGAGTCATGCATAATCTGCATCGAAAATCATATCAGCGTCCCGCTACGCCTCTAAACGCATGAGTGATCCACATCGAATCGTCGTCGTCGGCGGTGGCGCCGGGGGACTGGAGCTCGCCACGCGTGCGGGCGACCGTTTCGGGGGCAGGGGACGTGCGGCGGTCACGCTAGTCGACAAGAACGAGACGCACCTGTGGAAGCCCCTCCTGCACGAGGTGGCGGCCGGCAGCATGGACATACACGCGCACCAGCTCGACTATCTCGCACAGGCGCGCTGGCATCATTTCAATTTCTGCTGCGGGGCCCTGGAGGGAATCGATCGGGGCAGGCGTGAGATCACGGTGGCGCCGACGATCGACGAGCGTGGCGCCGAGGTCATCCCGCGGCGCAGGCTGCCTTACGACACGCTGGTGATCGCGATCGGCAGCGTCGCAAACACTTTCGGTGTCCCGGGGGTCGCAGAGCACGCGTACGCGCTGGAGTCCGCCGCCGAGGCGGACAGATTCCATCGGCGTCTCATCAACGCGTGCATCCAGGCCAACTACCGGCCCGGAAGTGCGCCCGCCAGCCTGCGCGTGGTCATCGTCGGTGGTGGGGCGACGGGCGTCGAGCTTGCCGCCGAGCTGCATAACACCACGCGCGTGCTGGCGGCGTACGGACTCCATAACATCGATTCGGAGCGGTTCCTGCAGATCACTCTGGTCGACGCCGGCCCCCGAATACTGCCGATGCTGCCCGAGCGCATCGCAAGATCCGTGACCGAGGCACTCGAAGACCTCGGGGTGCGGGTCGTCACCTCCGAGCAGGCCGTTGAAATCACTGCGAGCGAGATAAAGACTCGTAGCGGCAAGGCCTTTCCCGCAGATCTCGCCGTTTGGGCCGCCGGGATAAAAGGTGCGGACGTTCTGGCGAGCCTCGATGGGCTCGAGACCAACCGCATCAACCAGCTGATGGTCCTGCCGACGCTCCAGACGACGCGCGACCCGGATATTTTTGCTTTGGGAGACTGCTCGGCATTTCCCCGCGCGGGGAGCGGGCCGGCCGTGCCGCCCGCGGCGCAGGCGGCGCACCAAGAGGCCTCGCACCTGCTGCGGTCGATCGCGCTGCGTCTGGACGGTCGGCCGCTCGGGCCGTTCCGCTACCGCGACTTCGGATCGCTGGTATCGCTCGGCGAGTACAGCACTATCGGATCTTTGATGGGATTTCTCTCGGGGAAGAGCTACCGCGTGGAGGGCTGGTTCGCGCGGTTCATGTACTTGTCTCTGTACAAGATGCACCTCTACGCGCTGCACGGGCCGATTGGAGTGATCTTGGACACGCTCGCGCGCTTTCTAAAACGCGGCACCGAGCCGGCGGTGAAGCTGCACTGACGAGATCGCAGCTGAAGGTCTCTCAGGAGGCGCCTGCTATACTTCGCGCTCCGAAAGACACGGAGATTTCCGCATGGCCACGGTCGCTTTGACGAAGGACAATTTCGAGGAGATCGTGAACGGCAACGATATCGTCATCGTCGATTTCTGGGCGCCGTGGTGCGGCCCGTGCAAGGGTTTTGCTCCCGTATTCGACGCGGCCTCGGAGAAGCATTCCGACATCGTTTTCGGCAAGGTGAATACCGACGACGAACAGGAATTGGCGGCATCGTTCAACATCCGCTCGATCCCCACGCTGATGCTTTTCCGCGAAAAGGTGATTCTGTTCTCGCAGGCCGGCGCGCTGCCGGGCTCTGCGCTCGAACAGGTCATCACCAAAGGCAAGGAGCTCGACATGGCGGCCGTGCGCAAGGAGATTGTCGAGCGTGAAACTGTCGCTCCTGGGGAAACCGGCGCCTGAAAACAAAAAAGGGCAGGGAAACCGCTCCTGCCCTTTCTTGGTGCGTCAGAAGACTTACTTCTTCATTTCGTCCTTCTTCGCGCCCTTCTTGTCGCTCTTCTTCTTCTTCTTTCCGTCCTTCTTCGTGTCGTCCTTCTTCATCTCGTCTTTCTTCATCGGTGCACCGACGTGGGATGCCGCGAGAGCGAACCCACTCGACACCGCGAAGACCGCGGCCACCAACAACGACAATAGCTTCTTCATTCAACGTCTCCTCTGAGCGTTATTAGAATGATCCGGTCACCGGAATCAGGTCAACCGCGGCGTATCCTATCATATATGGCTGAAAACGCGAATGATTCGAGGTACCGGTGGTATCGACCTCGAATGTCTTTCGCGCCCGTCGGCCCCCTTTGAAATGAACGCAGGAATTGCCTACGCTCTTCTCGGGGCGGCCCTGTTTGGAGCGAGCACCCCTATAGCCAAGGTCCTCGTCGGGGAAATCGGCCCGCTCATGCTTGCCGGGCTTCTCTACGCAGGGTCGGGACTGGGGCTCGGCCTGTGGATGCTGCTTCGCCGATGGCTTCGGCCGGTTGTCGGCCGGCCCGGGCTCGTGGCGGCCGACTACAAATGGCTGGCTGGCGCCGTCGTTTCCGGGGGGGTGATCGGGCCCGTATTCCTGATGCTCGCTCTTTCTGCGGCTTCCGCCTCGACCATTTCCCTCCTGCTGAATCTCGAAGGAGTGTTTACGGCACTCCTGGCCTGGTTCGTGTTCCGAGAGAACTTCGACCGCCGCGTGCTGCTGGGGATGCTCCTGATCGTCTGCGGCGGTGTGCTGCTCAGTTGGCCTTCGGGTGGGATTTCGACTTCGCTGCCCGCGCTGGCGGCAGCGGGTGCCTGCTTGTGTTGGGCGCTGGACAACAATCTCACGCGGAAGATTTCGGCAGGCGATTCGGTCCAGATCGCGGGAATCAAGGGCCTGGCGGCGGGGACGGTCAATCTTTGCGCGTCGGTCGCGTTTGGTGGGACTCGGCCGCCGCTGGAGTCCGCGCTAGCCGCGTCGGTCGTCGGGTTTTTCGGCTACGGAGTAAGTCTTGCCCTGTTCGTCGTGGCGCTTCGGCTCCTCGGCACGGCGCGAACCGGCGCCTACTTCGCGACCGCGCCCTTCATCGGTGCGGCGGCGTCGTTCGTCTTGCTCGGCGAGGTCCCGGATGCGGTTTTCTGGCTCGCCGCGACCCTGATCGCGGCCGGCGTGGTCCTGCATCTCACCGAGCGCCATCGGCACCTGCATCGTCATGACGCGCTCGCGCACGATCACGCGCACACGCATGACGAGCATCACCGCCATGACCACGATTTCGCCTGGGACGGCACCGAACCCCACTCGCACGCGCACGCTCACGTTCACATGAGTCATAGCCATGAGCACTATCCGGACATACACCATCGGCACGGTCACTGACTGTCTGCGCGCTCTCGTGCTCGCGTCGCTGGCGGTCACCGCGCACGCCGCGCCCTACGTGCCGAAGGACGACTCCGTCGTGCTCGAGCACCTGCCCGTCAAACCGGGCGATCCGATCGCTAGGGAGTTGCGGCAACTGCGCGCCGAGCTCGCCGCAAACCCGCGCAAACGGGACACCGCGATCCGGCTCGCCGAGCGCTATTTCTCGTTGGCAAATTCGGAGGGTGACCCGCGCTACGTGGGCTACGCAGAAGCCGCGCTCAAGCCCTGGTGGGACTTGGCCGAGCCGCCGCTCGACGCCCTGGTCATGCGCGCGATTCTCAAGCAATACAGCCATGATTTCGCCGGCGCGACGCAGGATCTCGAAGCGGCGACACGCGAGGATCCGGAAAACGCCCGAGCGTGGTCCTGGCGAGCGGCCATCGACATGGTGCAGGCCAATTACGACGGCGCACGCAAGGACTGTCTCGCCCTCAAGAAGATCGAGTCCGACCTCTTTGCGGTGGGATGCATCGCATACCTCGACGGCACAACGGGCAAGGCCGCCGCGGCCTACCGGGAGCTTTCGGAGGCGTACGCCCGCAGCGGCGACAGTTCCCCGGAGGTGAAGGTCTGGGTGCTCACGCGTCTCGCGGAAATGTCGTTGCGGATGGGCAACCCGAAGCAGGCCGAGGAGCACTTCCGAGCGGCTTACTTCGAGCCGATCAACGACCAATTCCTGCTCGGAGCCTACTCGGATTTCCTTCTCGATCAGGGGCGCCCGCACGAAGTCATTCCGCTTCTGGTCGATTGGTTCAGGTCGGATATCCTGCTGCTTCGCCTTGCCATTGCCGAGAAGGAGCTGAAGGCCCCGAAGGCGGCCGAGCACATCGAGGCGCTGAGGTCGCGATTCGACGCCGCAGCGCTGCGCGGCGACAAGCTGCATCAACAGGAGGAGGCGCGCTTCAACCTCTATCTCCTTGGCAACAAGGAGAAGGCGCTCGCGCTCGCCCAGGAGAACTGGAAGCTGCAACGTGAGCCGCGCGATGCGCGCATCCTGCTCGAGGCGGCGCTGGCAATGAAAAATCCGTCCGCTGCGAAGGAGGTGCTCGATTGGCTCGAGCGTTCCGGGCACGAGGATCCCGGTCTTCGCCGGACCGCGCAGCAGCTCAAGGCGCTCAAACCGTGAAGGCCGCCATGAGAGCCCTGATTGCGGCGGTGCTCGCGCTCGCCGCTGCGAGCGCTTTCGCCCACAAGCCGAGCGACAGCTATCTCGCAATCAGCGTCGAAGGCACGGACGTGAGCGGGCAGTGGGACATCGCGCTGCGCGATCTCGACTTCGCGATCGGCCTCGACGACAACGGAGACGGGGACATCACCTGGGGCGAGGTCAAGGCCCATCAAGCCGATATCGCGGCGTATTCGCTCGCCAGGTTGAAGTTGCGCTCGGCCGGCGCCGATTGCCCGGTCCACGCGACCGCGTTTCTCGCCGACGATCACAGCGACGGCGCCTACTCGGTGATGCGCTTCGAGGGAGCCTGCGCAGCCGAGGCGCCGGCAATCGAGATCAGCTACAGCCTTTTCGCCGACATCGATCCGCAGCACAAGGGCCTGCTGCGTCTGGAGCACGGCGGAGGAACGCGCACCGGGATCTTCAGTCCCGAGCGTGCGACTCAATCCTTCGAGCTGGAGAAAATCTCGGCGCTTACTCAGTTCTTCGACTACGCGCGCGAGGGGGTGTGGCATATCTGGGTGGGTTTCGACCACATATTATTTCTGCTCTCGCTCCTCTTGCCGGCGGTGCTCGTGCGGACGGGAGGTCGCTGGCAAGCAGTCGAGCGCTTCGCTCCGGCGTTCTGGGACGTGTTCAAGATCGTCACTTCGTTCACGGTGGCCCACTCGATCACACTCAGCCTCGCTGCCCTGGGCGTGATCTCGCTGCCCTCGCGACTGGTGGAATCGGCCATTGCGATCTCGGTGGTGCTCGCCGCGCTCAACAACGTGTTCCCGCTGGTTCACGGCCGGCGCTGGATGGTGGCGTTCTTTTTCGGTCTGATCCACGGCTTCGGGTTCGCAAGCGTGCTGCGCGACCTCGGCCTGCCCCAGAATGCGCTGCTCATCGCCCTGGTCGGCTTCAACTTGGGCGTGGAAGGCGGACAGTTGGCGATCGTGAGCACATTTCTGCCCGTGGCCTTCGGGCTGCGCGCGACCTGGCTCTACCGCCGTTTGATCTTCATCGGTGGGTCGCTCGCGATCGTGCTCGTCGCCGGCATCTGGCTGGTCGAGCGCGCGTTCAACATGAAGATCATCACCCCTTGATGAATCGCGCGCGTAGCCCCATATCGGCTGCTTGAGAGGGACTCCGCAATGATCGAAATCCGAAAAAGCCAGGATCGCGGCCTCGCCGAGCACGGCTGGCTGCGCTCCTACCACAGTTTCTCGTTCGCCGGCTATCACGATCCCGAGCACATGGGATTCGGAGATCTGCGGGTGATCAACGAAGACCGCATTCAACCGGGCACCGGCTTCGGCACTCACGGCCACCGCGACATGGAGATCATCAGCTATGTCCTCGAGGGGGCGCTTGCCCACAAGGACAGCATGGGGAACGGCTCGACCATCGTGCCGGGGGACGTGCAGCGCATGAGCGCAGGAAAAGGCGTGCAGCACAGCGAATTCAATCAGTCGAAGGATGGCGTCACGCATTTTCTCCAGATCTGGATCGAGCCCAGCGTCACCGGCATCGCGCCGAGCTACGAGCAGAAGCACTTCGACACGGCCTCCAGGCGGGGGAAGCTGCGGCTCGTCGCCTCGCCGGACGGGCGCGATGCCTCGGTGACGATCCACCAGGACGCGTTTCTGTACGCGGCCCTTTTGGACGGTACGGACCGTGCAGCACACGCGATCCGGGCGGGCCGGCGTGCCTACCTTCACCTTGCGCGGGGCAAGCTGACGGCGAACGGCCAGGCGCTCGAAGCCGGCGACGCGCTCAAGATCACCGGCGTTCCCGAGATCCGGCTCGAGCAGGGCGAGGATGCCGAGATCCTGTTGTTCGACCTCGCTTGAGCGCCATGCCGCCGCCGCGCAAGGGAGCCAGGATGCCGGTGGTGTTCTTCGGGCACGGCAGCCCGATGAACACCCTGGAGCACAATCAATACACGGAAGTCTGGCGGCGGCTCGGCGAGTCGATTCCGACTCCCCAAGCCATCCTGTGCGTGTCGGCGCACTGGTACACCGAAGGCACCGCCGTGACCGCGATGAGCCGCCCCAAGACGATCCACGATTTCTACGGCTTCCCCCAGGCGCTGTTCGACGTTCAATACCCGGCGCCCGGAGAGCCGAAGCTCGCGTCGCGGGTCCGCGAGCTGCTCGCTCCGCTCGAGGTCGGTCTGGACGAATCGTGGGGGCTCGACCACGGCACCTGGTCGGTGCTCAAGCACGCGTACCCCAAGGCCGACGTTCCTGTGATTCAGCTGAGCATCGACGGCAGGCAAGGCCCTCGATTTCACTACGACACCGGCCGACGGCTCGCTGCCCTGCGCGACGAGGGCACCCTCGTCGTCGGCAGCGGCAACGTGGTGCACAACCTGCGTCTTATGAAACGCGGCGGCGGGCAGGCCTTCGATTGGGCGGTCCGGTTCAACGAGAAGATTCGGGAGGCGCTGGCCTCGCGCGACCACGACACCCTGGTCGATTTCGCGAAGCTCGGCGAAGATGCGCGCCTGTCGGTGCCGACCCCGGAGCACTACCTCCCGCTCCTCTACATCGCCGGTCTGCAGGGAGCGGACGAAACGATGAGCTTTCCCGTGGACGGCTACGATTTGGGCTCGATCAGCATGCTGACCGCCGCCGCGGGCCTGCCCGCGGCATAGGCTCCGGAGGTTCTCCGCTCTCCGCGTCGCTCGCGCATAATGCGGAGCATCGCCTCTCTCGGATCGTGCCATGCATTTTCTAGAACCGGCCGCCGTTTTTCTGCTTACCGCGGTGCTGCTCGTGCCGCTTTTCCAGCGTCTCAAGCTCGGCGCGGTGCTCGGATATCTCGGAGCCGGCATGCTCATCGGTCCCTGGGGCCTCGGCATGGTCGCAGACGTCGAGTCCACGCTAGAATTCGCCGAATTCGGGGTGGTGCTGCTGCTGTTCCTCGTCGGTCTCGAGTTGCAGCCTAGCCGGCTTTGGGTCCTGCGCCGGCCGGTGTTCGGACTTGGAGGTGCACAGGTCCTTGTCACCGGAACGGTTCTCGCTCTCCTGGGTCTCGCGTTCGGTCTTTCCTGGGGGGCGGCGCTCGTCGCCGGCTTTGGGCTGGCAATGTCGTCCACCGCGCTCGTGCTCGCCTCCCTCGCCGAGCGCAAGCAGCTGGCAACGCGCCACGGGCGCGAGGCGTTTGCAGTGCTGCTGTTCCAGGACCTGTCGGTGATCCCCCTTCTCGCGCTGTTGCCGCTCCTAAGCGGCGGCGGAGCGCACGCCGCAGGCGGGTGGACCGCCGCGGCGAAAGCGGTGGCAGTCATCGCAGTCGTCATCGCGGCGAGCCGCCTGGTCGTGCGGCCCGCCCTCAAAGCCGTTGCGAGTTACGGCGGCCGGGAGGTTTTTACCGCGGCAGCTCTGCTGCTCGTGGTGGGAGCCGCTTTTGTCATGGAGAAGATCGGCTTGTCGCCTTCGTTGGGTGCGTTTCTCGCCGGAGTTCTGTTGGCCGACTCCGAGTTCCGTCACGAGCTGGAAGCCGACATAGAGCCCTTCAAGACCCTGCTGCTCGGACTTTTCTTCATTGCCGTGGGCATGAGCGCCAATCTCGCGCTGGTCTGGAATCGGCCCCTGGCGGTTCTCGGGCTCGCCGCAGCGCTTACTGCGGTGAAATTCGCGCTGATGTACGGCATTGCGCGGGTCGGCCGCGCGCCAAACGAAACCGCGCAGCGCCTTGCCCTCGCTGTGTCGCAGGGCGGCGAGTTCGCCTTCGTTCTCTTTGCGGCCGCGGATGGCCTCGGGGTATTCGAGCCCGCGACCACGCAGCTCCTGATCGTCGTCGTCACCGTCTCGATGCTGATCTCGCCGCCCGCGTTTGCGCTGCAGGACCGGTTTCTCGCCCGCTGGCTCGAGCGCCACGCGGCGCCCCAATTCGACACCATCTCGGGTCCTGGAAACCCGGTGATCATCGCCGGGTACGGGCGCGTGGGACAAATCCTCTCTCGCGTGTTGCGCATGTGCGGCATTCCCTTCACCGCACTGGAAGCGAGCTACCAGCAGGTCGATTTCGTGAGGCGATTCGGCAGCAAGGTGTACTACGGCGACGCGTCCCGACTGGAGCTGCTCGAGGCCGCCAAAACGGGCGAGGCGAAGCTTTTCGTGCTCGCGATCGACGACGTTGAAGCGTCGGTCAAGACTGCGGAGGTTGTGCGCAAGCACTACCCGCAAGTGCCGATACTTGCGCGCGCGCGCAACCGCGTGCATCTGTTTCGTCTTCGCGACCTCGGCGTCGAGCTCATCTGGCGCGAGACTTTTCCAGCGAGCCTCGAAATGGCCCGGCAGGCGCTGCTTTCCCTGGGCTTCGAAGCGGCTGCATCCGACCGCGCGGTGACCCTGTTCAGGCAGCACGATGAGCAGAGGCTCGACGCGCAGTACGCGGTCCAGCACGACGAGGCCCAGCTCATCCAGACCGCCAAGGAGGCGGCGGAGCAGCTTCAAGAGCTGTTCGAGGCGGACGGCCAGCAGCCGCCGACGGGGTTCCCGCAGCCCACAGGCGCCGCGGTGCGAGATTCCTAGCGAAGCACGCGCGGTATCGGCGGAAGCCCGAACGGTAGAATGAGCGCCATGAAGAAGATCGTCATCCTGATTTCAGGAAGAGGCAGCAACATGGAGGCCATCGTCCGCGCCAGGCTGCCGGCGGAGATCGCTGCGGTGATCAGCGATCGCCCCGACGCTGCCGGGCTGAAATTCAGCGCGCAGGCCGGTGTTTCCGCTCAAGTCGTAGACGAGCGGGCGTGTCCCTCTCGTGGCGCGTTCGAAGACGCGCTGGCCCACGCGATCGACCGGCATTCGCCCGACCTGATTGCGCTTGCGGGATTCATGCGCGTTCTCGGTGCGGACTTCGTACGGCGCTATTCGGGCCGGATGATCAACATCCATCCGTCACTGCTGCCCGCATTTCCCGGGCTGCACACCCATCGGCGTGCGCTTCAGGAAGGCGTGAAGCTGCACGGCTGCACGGTGCATTTCGTCACGCCGCAGGTCGATCACGGTCCGATCATCATCCAGGCCGCGGTGCCGGTGCGCGCGAAGGACAGCGAGGCGACGCTCGCAGCGCGGGTATTGAAACAGGAACACCGCATCTACCCGCTTGCGACGCGCTGGTTCGTCGAGGGCCGCCTGGTCGTCGAAAATGGCCTCGTTCGCGTCGATGGGGCTGAGGCCGAGCAATCGGTTCTCGCCGAAGAATGAGCAAAGCCGCCTCAGCGCTCGGCCGAGCCGCTTTGTCGGCGATCTTCGTCTGGTCGGCGGTTGAAGCGGCTCCGCCCGCGCGAGTCAAGCTGAGTTTCGAAGTTTCCTATGGGACGATGCATGGCGACGTCGTCGAGACCCTCGAACACGACGGTCGCAGCTACTCGATCGTCTCCGATACCAGGGGACGGGGGATCCTGGCCGCGTTCGGCAACAAGCGGACCGTGCGAGGTCGGATCTCTCCGGAGGGGCTTCGGCCCGACGAGTACCGTGACGAGCGGCCATTCGGCTGGGTGGCGACCGCGAAATTCGACTGGGAATCCCGCTCGGTGACTCAGGAGCGCAAGGGGAAGTCGGAAACGCTGCGGATGCAGAGTCCCGCGCAGGATCCCTTGAGCCTGGCCTATACGTTCGCGTTCGTGCCGCCCACGGGCAAGGAGTACGACATCATTAGGGCCGACGGAAGGGGACTGACCCCGTTCCGCTTCGCGGTCCTAGGCAACGAAAAGCTCTCCACCCCCATCGGCGACCTACAGACCCTGCATATCGCGAAGGTGCGCGACGGACCCGACGACAAGGCGACCGACATCTGGTTCGCGGTGGAGCGGGGGTTCCTTCCCGTGCGCGTGCTGGTCGTCGACAAGGACGGCGAGCGCGTGGATCAGGTCGTTACGCGTATCGAAAACTGATGCGCTTCTCCCGTCCGCTGCTCGATGCTTGCACGGCCGCGTTTGCGGCCGTTCTTCCCCTGGAGGAACCCGCCGACGCCGCGCTCTCCGGATTCTTTCGCAGCCACGCGAAAATCGGCCAGCGCGACCGCGCCACTATTGCCGACTCCGTCTACGCCGCGTTGCGCCGGAGGCGGCTGCTCGAGAGTCTCGTGGGAACGCCGAGCCCGCGGCGCTTGGCCCTTGCGACTTGGGCATTGCTGCTCGGCGCCAGCCTGCGCGACCTCGAACCCTGGCTGCGGGGCGAAGAGCCGCAATGGCTCGCCGCAGTCAAGCGAGCGACCGCCGCCGGGCAGCCTCTCGGGGTGCAATGCGAACTTCCCGACTGGGTGGTCGACAAGCTGAGCCGCCGCTTCGAGGAGCCCGCACTGCTCGAGATAGCGAGAGGTCTGGCGCAGAGCGCTTCACTGGACTTGCGGGTGAACTCCCTGAAAATGACGCGCGAAGCCGCGATGAAAAGGCTGGCGGACGATGGGATATCCGCAGCGGCGACTCCCTATTCGCCCGACGGTTTGCGGCTCGATGGGCACCCGGCGATCAATCGACATCCGGTTTTTCTGGACGGCGGCGTCGAAGTGCAGGACGAGGGGAGCCAACTGTTGTGCCATTTGGTGGCGCCCAAGCGTGGCGAGATGGTGGTTGACTTCTGTGCGGGCGCAGGGGGCAAGACGCTGGCTCTCGGAGCCCTGATGCGCTCGACCGGCCGCCTCTACGCTTTCGACATTTCTCCGAAGCGTCTCGCCGGCCTCAAGCCCAGGCTGGCGCGCTCCGGCTTGTCGAATGTCCACCCCCAGCGCATCGAGGGTATCAACGACCCGCGCGTCAAGCGTCTTGCCGGCAAGATCGACCGGGTGCTGGTGGATGCGCCGTGCAGCGGCCTCGGAACGCTGCGCCGCAACCCCGATATGAAGTGGCGCCAGACGCCCGAGGACGTTCGAGAGCTTGCCGCGAAGCAAGCATCCCTGCTCGCCGCGGCGGCTCGGCTGGTGAAGCCCGGCGGGCGGATTGTCTACGCGACCTGCAGTATTCTCGACGAAGAAAACCGGGAGATCGCGGAAGCTTTTCTGGCCGGCCATGCTCAGTTTCGCCTGATACCTGCCGTGGAGGTACTTGAGAAAGAGCGGATCGACCTCGATATGGGCAAGTACTTCGAAGTCTGGCCCCACCGACACGGGACCGACGGTTTTTTTGCAGCCGTCTTCGAGCGGGGCGCCTAGTGTGGGATGGAATGCCCGCGAGGCATTTCGCGATACGCAAGCCCGCGCCTGCCCACGCATCGATGTCGGGGTAAGTGCATGAAGCGGGCCGGGAAATCGATGCCGGCCCCGCTCGGCACTATGTCCTTGCCCTTTGTGTGGATTCACGTAGAATCCGCTGATTCGTTTTGGGGGAGCTAGATGGAGTCTAACTTCTTGTTTTCAGGTATTTTTGACCTTCCCTGGTGGGGTGTAGCCCTGGTCGCGTTGGGGCTCACCCACGTTACCATTGTGAGCGTCACGGTGTTCCTGCATCGGCACCAGGCGCATCGCGCACTGGACTTGCATCCCCTGGCGAGCCACTTTTTCCGCCTTTGGCTGTGGCTCACGACCGGCATGGTGACCAAGGAATGGGCGGCCATTCACCGCAAGCATCACGCCAAGTGCGAGACCGCCGAAGACCCGCACAGCCCGCAGATACTGGGTATCAACCGCGTGCTCTGGCTCGGGGTGTTCCTCTACGTGAAGGAAGCCTATAACCGTGAGACGCTCCATCGTTACGGTCACGGCACGCCCGACGATTGGGTCGAGCGCAACATCTATTCGCGCTTCGCGGTGCTGGGCTTGACCCTGATGGGGGTTCTGGACGTCATTCTGCTCGGCATCGTCCCGGGCGTGCTGGTGCTTGCGACGCAAATCATCTGGATTCCCTTCTGGGCGGCCGGCGTCATCAACGGGATCGGCCACTTCTGGGGGTATCGCAACTGGGGGACTGAGGACGCGAGCACCAACATCGTTCCCTGGGGGATCCTCATCGGCGGCGAGGAGTTGCACAACAATCACCACGCCTATGCGACTTCGGCCAAGCTTTCCAGCAAGTGGTACGAGTTCGACATGGGTTGGATGTACATTTGCATCCTCGAGGCGCTCGGCTTCGCACAGGTGAAGAAAGTGGCGCCCACGCCGCGCTTCACCGAAGCCAAGGCAGTGGATTCGGCAACTCTGCAAGCTGTCATCACCCATCGCTACGACGTGCTGGCAACCTACGCCAAATCGCTCAAGCGGACCTACGCGGAGGAACTGGGCAAGCTTCGCCGCTTTGCACCCCATGATGCGCATGTCCTGCAGAGTTTGCAGCGCTGGCTGCACCGCGACGAAAGGTCGCTATGCGAAACCGAACGCGCGGATCTGAACAAGGGCTTGGCGAAATCGCGCGCCCTGCATACGGTCTACTCGATGCGCTCCGAGCTCGTTTCGCTGTGGGAGCGTTCGAGCGCCTCGCGCGAGCAGCTCGTGCGCCAACTGCAGGATTGGTGCCACCGTGCGGAGGCGAGCGGCATCCGCCATCTCGAGGAATTCTCCCGCCGGTTGCGCTGCTACGCTGCCTGATTTCCGGCGAGCGACTCGCAAGGCCTGAAAACCCGCCCCTGGCGGGTTTTTTGTTGGAGCCGGCGTTCAGACGCTCTTCGCGGTAGGATAACGCTTGCTGTTGTCTCGGGAGGTTCATTTAACCCGGAATAGAAAGGGGGTACCAGGTGAAGAGTCTCATAGCAATCGCAGCGTCCTTGCTGATCGCATCGCCGGTGTTTGCGCAGGTCAAGGCCTGCGAGGAGCTCAAGGGCGAGATCGACGCGAAGATCACAAACAACGGAGTGCCCGCGTTCAGCACGACGATCGTCGACAAAGACGCGGCCGAAGACGGAAAAGTCGTCGGGACGTGCGAGGGTGGAACGAAGAAAATTGTCTACAAGAGAGGCGAAGCGACGTCCGCCCCCGCCCCGGCCGCGCCAGCGCCGGCACCCGCCGCACAAAAAAGCCCGCAGTAGCGGGCTTTTTTCCTCCCGTCGCCCTCGGGCGCGGGAGCGCGTTGTTCTTACTTGATCTTGGCTTCCTTGTAGACGACGTGCTTGCGCGCCTTGGGATCGTACTTCTTGATCTCCATTTTCTCCGGCATGGTGCGCTTGTTCTTGGTGGTCGTGTAGAAGTGTCCTGTTCCGGCGCTGGATTCCAGCTTGATTTTTTCTCTCATCGTCGACTCCGCGATCAAATCTCTCCGCGCGCGCGCAGGTCTTTCAGCACGACCTCGATGCCCTTCTTGTCGATGATGCGCACACCCGCGTTGGAGATGCGCAGCCTGACCCAGCGCTTCTCGCTTTCCACCCAGAAACGGCGATACTGCAGATTGGGGTAGAAGCGGCGCTTGGTCTTGTTGTTGGCGTGGGACACGTGGTGCCCGACCTGAGGCGTTTTGCCCGTGACTTGGCAGACGCGTGCCATAGATGCTCCGCTCGCGAAAAAGGGCGAATTATAGGCGGAACCGAGGTGGCATTCAAGACAAATACCGCGCGGAAGGTCCGCCAGGTACTTAGAGGAGGCCGCGCTCGGCGAAGGACATCGTACGGGCTCCGGCGACGATGAAATGGTCCAGGACCTGGATATCGACCAGTGCCAGGGCGCTCTTCAGCGAGCGTGTGAGGATCTCGTCCGCGTGGCTGGGCTCCGCGACCCCGGAGGGGTGGTTGTGAGCGAAGATCACGGCCGCCGCATTGTGTTTGAGGGCGTATTTGACGACTTCCCTGGGATAAACACTGGTCTGGGTCAGCGTTCCCCGGAACAGCTCTTCGCACGCGATGACGCGGTGCTGGGCGTCGAGCAGCAGCACCGCGAAAACTTCCTGCTCGCGTCCGGCAAGGGCGAGGCGTAAGTAGTCGCGAACCGCGCGCGGAGAGCTGAGCGCGTCGCGCGAGGCGATTTCCTCCCTCAGCGCACGGCGCGCGAGCTCGAGCGCCGCCCGCAGCTGCGCGAGCTTGGCGTTGCCCAAGCCCGGCATTCCTTCGAGACGCGCCGGTCCGGCCTCGAGCAGCGCGGAGACCGAGCCGAAGCGCCCGAGCAGCTGGCGCGCCAGATCCACCGCGCTTTTCCCCTTTACCCCGGTACGCAGCAGGATCGCCAGCAACTCGGCGTCGGCGAGCGAAGCCGGACCGAGCGCAAGCAGGCGCTCGCGCGGCCGTTCCTGCATGGGCCAGTCGGTGATGGCCATGGAATTCGCTTAAAATCCCCGTTTTGTCGTTTAACGCGCTGTTCCGAATTGAGATGACCGACGTTTCGGGGAAGAAGATCCTGCTCGGTATCACAGGAGGCATCGCCGCCTACAAGACGGCGGAGCTGACGCGCCTTTTCGTGAAAGCGGGGGCCGACGTGCGGGTGGTGATGACAGAATCGGCCTGCCGGTTCATCACGCCGACCACGTTGCAGGCGCTCTCCGGGAAGGCCGTCTTCACCGATATGTGGGATCCTCGAGTGCCGGACATCATGGGGCACATCGAGCTGTCGCGCGACCGCGACGTCATCGTGGTCGCTCCTGCGACGACCGATTTTCTCGCGAAGCTCGCGAACGGCTTCGGCGACGATCTGCTCTCCACCTTGTGCCTCGCGCGCCGCGCTCCCTTGATGGTCGCGCCGGCGATGAACGTGGAGATGTGGCTGAACGCCGCGACTCAGCGAAACGTCGAGCGCCTGCGCACCGACGGCGTGGTCTTCCTGGGACCCACGGAAGGCGATCACGCGGACCGGGAAGGCGGCATGGGGCGGATGCTCGAGCCCGAGGAGATCTTTGCCGCGGTCGCGGCAACGCTCGGTCCCAAGCCGTTTCTCAAAAAAAAAATCCTGATCACGGCCGGACCGACCTACGAGCCGATCGACACGGTAAGAGGAATCACCAATCAAAGCTCCGGCAAGATGGGCTACGCGGTGGCGCAGGCCGCCGTCGAGGCAGGAGCTGAGGTCACGCTGGTATCCGGGGCCACTTCGCTCGACGCTCCGGCGGGCGTGGAGCGCGTGGACGTGCTCACGGCCGGCGAGATGCACCAAGCGGTGATGAAGCGGGCAAGGCAAGCCGACGTGTTCATCGCCGTCGCCGCCGTCGCCGACTACCGTCCCGCCGATCCCAAGCCGCACAAGATCAAGCGCGGCAACGGCCACATGAACGTCGAGCTCGAGCCGAACCCGGACATCCTCGCGGACGTCGCTGCGTTGCCCAAGGGGCCGTTCTGCGTGGGCTTCGCGGCCGAGACCGAGGACTTGATGGTGAATGCGCAGGCGAAGCGCAAGAAGAAGGGCATTCCGCTCCTCGCGGCGAATCTCGCTCACGAGACCTTCGGCAAGGACACGAACGCGCTCACGCTTTTCGATGACGGCGGCGTGCACCAGCTCGAGCGCGCGCCCAAGATCGTGCTCGCCCGGCAGCTGGTCGAGCACATCGCGAAGATGCTGCCGCGGCGCTAGAGTTTCGCGCGTTTGAAGACTCTCGACGTCAAGATACTCGACGCGCGGCTGCGCGAAGCGATGCCCCGCTATGCGACCGAGGGGGCGGCCGGCCTCGATCTGCGCGCCTGCATCGGCCAGCCGCTCGTCCTCGCCCCCGGCGCCGCGGAGCTCGTCCCGAGCGGCATCGCCATCCATCTCGCCGATCCCGGACTCGCCGCCGTCGTGCTGCCGCGCTCGGGGCTCGGGCACAAGCACGGGATCGTGCTCGGGAATCTCGTGGGGCTGATCGATTCCGATTACCAGGGGCAGGTGATGGTTTCGGTGTGGAACCGTTCCGGTGCCGCGTTCACCATCAACCCCCTCGACCGGATCGCTCAGCTCGTCGTCGTTCCGGTGGTGCAGATGCGCTTGAACGTCGTTGAAGAGTTCAGCGCGAGCGAACGCGGCGCGGGCGGCTTCGGAAGCACCGGCAAGGGCTGACCATCGGCCTACCGGCCTACGACGATCAGAACCCCGGCCGCGATCGCGAGGATCGCCATTACAGTGCCCATTCCGGAAAAACTGAAATTGAGCAGTGGTACCAGGCCGGTCAAGATAAGCCAGACAGCCAGCAACAACATCCCGATGTTTCTCGTCAGTTTCATGAGCAGACCTCCTCCAATGTGCGAAACCAGGCGATCATGCTCGCTGGACGAGCATGATGACGCCAATGACGATGAGAATGAGCGGCCACCACTGGTGCAATAGAGGTCCCAAGTGGGGAATCACGCCCAGATTCGACAGCAGAAAGAGCGTGCCCACGATGATCAGGACAATAGCTCCGGTGCGAGATCTCAAGTGCATGGTTGCGTCTCCTCGATTGGCTGCAATATTGCAAGGGTGATTGCTGTTGTCCTAGGCTTTGAGGACAGCGTCCGCTCTAACATTGGCGCTTAGCCGCGGCGGCGCGATGCACCGGCCCCCGTCGACTGCAGCGCAAAGTTAGACGGCATCAGCAAGCGCCGGGCATCGGCCGTGTCCGGTAGACACCACCTTCTAGGCAGAAGCTGGCCGATGCGCCCGGAGGAAGGAACGTATCTGGCGCACGGCCAGGGGAATCCGTTCCTTAGGCTCCTTCCACGGGAACATGCTCACTTCGGCGTTCGGCGCGAGCATCGCGGCCTCCATGGCGACAGCGTACGGATGCGCCGGAATATCGTGCGGCAGGATCAGCACCGGCGTCTGGCACTTGCGCACGAAGTCGCGTGTCACGGTGAAGACGAAGTCGGGGTTGGTGCGGTACATCTTGGTCAAAAACCTCTCGACCATCTCCATCGAGATCTCGCCCCGGCGCTTTATCAGCTCCGGACCCCAGCCCTTCATATTGTTGTCGTAGAAAAGATCGCGCATCTCCGGACGGGACCCGCTGGGCTGCGCCAGTACGGCGGCGACAACACGATCAGGCGCCCGCCGCAGGAGGTTCCAGATGAGGGGACCGCCAATGCAGAAACCCAGGACCATGAATTTCTCGATGCGCAGGTGATCCATCA
>Ga0137397_10001212_pt1 | contig 18026 bp, 23 predicted proteins | sample czorhiz116metaG_FD_106658 | JGI IMG/M metagenome (GOLD analysis project Ga0137397, IMG submission 106658) | Vadose zone soil microbial communities from Angelo Coast Range Reserve, California, USA - czorhiz1.16 metaG | ecosystem: Environmental > Terrestrial > Soil > Vadose zone | place: USA... | reverse complement strand
GAGAACTTTTTCTCACCCGCGGGCGTGGATTTTTCCGTCTTTCCTCGAATGCTCGGCAAGACCAACGTTCACGCCTTGTTCGCCCACTTTGGCGCTTTGCTCAGTTCCAATCAACCAAGCTTGCGTCTGGGGCAGCAACCCACAGTATTATTTCTTGCGCTGGACGCGAGGGTGTACGGAGGGCCAGCGGGCGAAGATCGAGGTGGTGAGGCCCCCGCGGGGGGTGAATTCGCCGCGGACGACGCACCACTCCGGGCGAACGGCGGCGACGATATCGTGGAGAATCTTGTTCACGGCGTTTTCGTAGAAGATGCCCAGGCTGCGGTAGGCGAGGAGGTACATCTTCAGGGCTTTTAGTTCGATGCAATCCTTCTTTGGCATGTATTGAATGGTGATGGTGCCGAAGTCGGGGAGACCGGTCTTGGGGCAGACGGAGGAGTATTCGGGAAAGCGCGTTGTAATGACGTAGCCGCGAAATTGATTGGGCCAGGTTTCGAGTGCGGGCAGTTTTGCTCTGACGCCAGCGCGGGCGTGTTCTGCAGTGTAGTCGGGCATGTGCGCTCCTCAAGCTTATTGTATCGCGACGAGGGGCAGACTTTCTCTTGCGGACTTCCGCGCTTTTCGCCTACTCTCTTGTCACGGAGAAAGCCGATCAGCGCGAGTCCGACAAGCTGCCCGGTTTGTCACAGTGCGAACTGCCGGCGTTCCAAACGCCGGTCGGTACTGGATTATCTCTTCAGTCTCGCGGACATCCTGCCGTGGCGCTGCATATCCTGCGAGTTACGATTTCACGCTCATCCCTTACCACTTCGCACCTTCTTCTACGCTCATTGCGGAATTTGCGGCAACCTGGAATTACAACGCATTTCTGCCGAGCACGTACCGGGTGTAGCTTCGATTCCCGGGCGGATCCTCGGGCTCCCGGCGCTGCGCTGCGCACCCTGCCGGCACAAGTTTTTTTCTGTGCGACCGCTGCGCAGGGAAGGTCGGCCCGTAGCGACGGCCCACGGCGAGTAGCAAATCCTTGAAGCCTTGGATGGCGATGCGGGACTGATGATGGAGTTGAAACGCGCCATCGCCCAGGAACACCGGCGAAAGTGGCCAAATCCTGGAGCGTTGGACGTTTACTTGCACGCGATTTCCAGCCGTGCGAAAATTGTCATCATCTGCTTGGCAATGGCGATATCGTCTAAGGGTTAGGACGTAGCCCTCTCAACCCCAATCTAATCAAATAAAATCCGCTCCAGGCTTGACAAATCACGAATTGCACCCCATAATTGCACCAGGATTGCACTCAAAGGCTAAAACGACTTAATCTGGAGGTTCCCATGGGATTACAGCATGAAGTGAGCCAGGGCGGACTTGTTAAGGCGGGAAGAAACTACCGCATGTATTTGACGGTAGACGGCCAGAAGAAATTCCGTAAGACAGGCACCAATGACCTGGAAGCAGCGACGGAAATGCTTGCAAGCTGGCGCAAGGAAGAGGAATTGGGATTCCAGGCGGACACCCGTCTCCGATACGAAAAGATGCGCGACGAATATCTCAAGAGTGGGAAACACGTCCAGGGCAGCATCCTCGAAGACTTAGATACGTTCTTCAAGGGCATCCGGCTCGCGGCTATCACTACCAGGAAGATGAAGGAATTTCGAGAATGGCGTGAGTGCAACGCTGTAGTGCTGAAGTTCAAAGAAATGTCAATCGAGAAAGAGATCGCTCTGCGAAAACTGAAATTGAAGAAGCCCTCGCCGGAACAAATCGCCACGATTGAAACCGAGGCAACGGCCTGGGTTGAAAACGGAGTCAAAGCGACAACCAACCGGAGACTGTCTGTTCTCCGCGCCATGTTCGGCTTCATGGTTAAGCAGGAACAAATTTCGAAGAATGACGTTCCCTATTTTCCGATGGCAACGGGCGTTGACAATCACCGCACGGGAACAGTTTCGGACGATACGTTCGATAAAATTCTTGCGGAAATCCCTGAGACGCTGCATCCATATCTGAAACTCTTGAATGCAACCGGCATGCGTTCCGGCCAGGCTGCACAACTGACCTGGGACATGGTTGACCCCAACTGTGCTGTCTTGAGCATCCCTGGTGCGATTACCAAGACTAAGAAGCCGCAAACTCTGCCGCTTCGCAACAAGCAAGGCAAGCCCTTCGAATGGTCCGAGTGGATTGTTAATGCCAAACGGCACGATGGCGAAGCGATTTTCAATACAACCGATTTTCGCAGCCAATGGCGGAAGGCATGCCACAAACTGAAACTCGGGGTATACGATGCAAAGACTCAGACCTATCGTGGTCTCAAGCCTCACGATTTTCGCCGTACAGCGGTCTCGCGCATGACTGGCAGTGGGATTGATCGCGCCACGGCCAAGAGCATCAGCGGTCACAAAACAGACAGCGTGTTCAATCGCTATGACATCAAGGACCTGAGTCAGCAGCAGGACGCATTCGAAGTCCTGGCCGGGAAATGATAGAATCTACATCGAGGCCCGATAGAGTAATCGGTTAACTCGTCACCCTCTCAAGGTGAAGATTACGGGTTCGAATCCCGTTCGGGCTACCAAACCATCACGCCGCTTTTTGCATTCTCTTCTCGACCTTCTGCAATCTCTGGTCAACGTATTTCTCAAGGTCCACGCGCCGAATTATATAAGGCTTGGGATTAACCACGGGCAGTTCTCCATCGATAATTGCTTGGCGTAGCGCCCACATGGAGAAACTTGTATAGACCGCTGCCTGTTCCAGATCAAAGCTGTACGGCACTGGCGTAGACATCACCGTTGCAGGCTTAGGCTCCGGCTGCGGAGTTGTATACTTCTTTTTCAATCGGGGCATAAGAGCATTCCTACTACGCTCTTAAGCCCTTCTTTTAGGTAGGGTTGACTGGCGGTGAGCCCTGCGCGGGGCACCGGCACTTCCGGCTCTCGACCCGTCACAGATAAAGATTTGAATTCAACGGCGCCCCGAGAGGGGAGCCGCACAAGTAATATAGCAAAACAACGTCAACTTGTCAAGTGAGTAAAATATGGAGTGGTGACGCAATTTGGGATGGGGCTTTGAAATGTTGATAGTAAAGGGACAAGTCCGCTACTATTTCCCTAAGGTAAAAAGGGACACCTACCTATGCAACCCATCACGGGATTTTGGGCCTTTGTGTGGTCTTGCATTAAAGCTGCCGAGGAAGCTACTCGCGCCTTTTTTGGCTTGAATGTGAAGACTGTAATCATAGGTGCATTACTGCTGATTTTGGGGTTCATACTATTTCGAATTAGGCGAGGTAAGGACAAAACCAAGGAGAAAATCGAAGACCACGTTCTTATTAATTTTGCCCCGATTGGGGTATTTGTCGTTTTGCTCTTCGTCTTCAACCTTGTTCGTGCACCTTACCTTGTGTATACCGCAGCATATGCGAAGGCAAAACAGAATCTTGATACCACCCACGAGCGCGTTACGACTTTAGAGCAAGAAAAAACTAATCTGACCACCCAGATGGAACAAGAAAAGAATAGGAGCCAGCCGAAATTTGAAATCTTTACTGGGAGTACGTGTGTTGTGAAAGGAACAGCGGACTACGGACAAATAAAAGAACCGTTAACCTTCATCGTGTTAACTGTAACAATATTTAATCACGGTGCGCCAAGCGTAATACGAAACATTTCTATGTCAGTGGGATTTCCTGACGGCACAGGACTGACAGGACACGCATATTTGCCAATAAACGGCAAAATCGAGATGCCTGGGCCAAAAGGAAAAATCTCATTTGCGCGTTCTTCATCACTGTTTATGAAGGGGGCAACCCCGATTCCTACCGGTGGTCAAGCTGATGGCTTTGTCATGTTTAAATTCCCCGGTGGGCTAATGGAGAAAATTGGCCGAACTGCCGATTGGATACAGTTAACAATCTTCGATGTGAATAACAACACTTATACTGAGCGACTTCCAAGAAATGCGACTCCGACAAAAGAATTCGGTATGACACCTGGAATGCTTGAATCTCGCTAATCCCGCATCCTTTCAGTTTGGTTGTGTCAAGCAAATCAACTAGCGCGGATCGCCAATCCGCCTTTTTTTTTCTTTCTTTTATATCCATCAAAAATCTCGAAAGCCGATAGCCTCGCAGCGAGCGGCCAGGTTGAATTGTTGTGGAATCAAACGCTCGATGAGCGCTTTCGCCTTGAATCAAACGTTCGCTCGGTGTTTTTTCGTTCGGATCGAACGTGCGTTGATCGGCGGTCGGCGATTTTGAATCCAGGATCACTCTGGACGTAACGCTCGGCAACAACGCTTTCTCCGACCTTTCGGTTGTCGATTGCACCGTCCTCGACGGATGGCGCCTGTTCGTGTTTTCTTTCGAACTGCTCTTTCGTGTATCCAAACCCGCCTTGTGGCTTATGCTCAGGCGCATCCTCGGATTCGTGCTTACGGCCCATGTTGCGATTTGAACCGATGTTGAGGTTTCCCTCTCCGACGCTGGTTCGACGTTGTTCGTCTCTCCCGCAATTCGTGTTTGGATTTTGCGTCTTTCCCTTGTTGGGTGATACCGCTTTGCGAGATGCTTCGTGATCCTTTTCACGACGTTCATTCGCAATCTGACTTACTGATTTTTCAGACATTTGATACTCCTATAGGTTTACTGCTGTGATTCAACGGCGTTGTATACGACGCCGATTCTCTCCGACGCGATAGGGATCGAGGCGAAAAACAAATAAATGAACAAAAATTAAACACAAAAAGAAGTGCTATTTATAAGTGAACAATTGATGCATGGAAATCCATTCATCCCAAACTTTGAATTGGGCACAAAATTCCGCTTACGGTACTCTGCCCATCGGAGGAATCACCCACTTGATGATCCACGCCCTGATGATCTTTCTTCGAAACGTTATGTTTCTCGTGCTGTGCGTCGTAGTCGCCTACATATTTATGAACCGAATTCTCTACGGTCCCGACGATAAAAAGGACTCTAACCCGCCTCGATAGCTAATTCGCACAATTCACAACCCGGCTTTCGAATTCCCTTCTTTATATGGTGTCGAGTGTGAAGTCCGAGAGGGGCGATTCTCTGCCAGTGGCCATTCAATTTATTTTCGTTTCCCTGTTTGAGTCCGCCCTTGATGCAGTCGTTTCGACTTGGCGGGACGGGAATATAAGGCTGCTTTCCCATGTCTCACGCCCTCGGGATTGAGAATGTAGTTTTCCTGATGCGCTGATTTGAAGGAGGAAGGCCGGGAGTCTGCGTATTTCGCGTTAGAGGCTTTGATGGTCCCGCTCCAGCGCCGGGGAGCGGCCTCGAATCTGGTAGTGTCGTAGATTCTTTCAATTTTGCTTTCGGCATTTCATTCTCCTCGTAGCATATTGTAGAAAGCGGTTGCGTTTGCTTTCAATTCTTCTAATCGAGCATCCGTTGGATTTGGACCTGCGCTTTCGTTGTACGGGCGTTCTTTCAAGTCGTCTCCGCTTTCATCTTTTCCAAGGATTGCCAAGTTGCGGACCACTGACAGCGGCATCGCCGCGCGGCCGTCAGCGGACCATGCGGGGATTCGGAAACAATCTTCTTCCTCGATGATGGGAAAAGATGTGTCCCACTGAACCGCTCCACCGGTGTCCTGGAGCAAAAACTCAACCGCCAACTCTTTTGTAGCGGCATCACTTTTTGAAATTATGCGATATGGCATTTGTGTTCCTTCGAGCTTTCACGATGGCAGCAATAGCTCTCTTCTCTGTATTTCCTTTAAAAACCTGAACACCGGCGCCATCGCCGAGATCAATGTAGTCCCATCCCTCTTCCGTGGCCTGTGTTTCTGCTATCACTGTCCTGAACTGTTCGAATGCTCTCAGAGTGGCATCAACCGCGGTCTGATAGACTGCAACTTGCTTTTCTGCATCTTTTATAAATTGTTTGATGTCCAGCTTGATGTAACGCTCGAATTTCCAAAGCGACCACCAGTCCACGATTTTCTGAAACGTCTTATTTCTATTCGGATTTGGTACTGTTTTCCAAACGGCTTTCCGCCTAGCCATTTCTTGATCGACGGCTCTATAAACTTCATTGCTCATTTTCATTTCCTCCTGCGGCGCTGATACTGGTTGTCGATCAGCCTGAAATTGAAACACCCAAACTGTTTACAAAAGATAACCCTCTGCCGTTGACTACCTTTATGAAGGAACCGTTCGGATTTCCCGGACCTTTGTACCAACCAGCAAAAGACGACCCGCTGAGTACATCCACTACCGCTCCCCACTGGTCTCTCGCTAAGAGCGTGCAATTCGAGATCCAATTCGACCTACATCAATACGGGCTCTGCGATTGCCGTCAAGGTTCTGGCGGTCTTAACATTCCTGGTTTCCGGTTTTGCGTGTGTCAATACACTCTTGGGTGGGGCGAACATTCCGAAGTAAACGAAGTGGCGACTGACCGGCAACCTAATCATCCGCCGCGTGAGGAGAAACAAAGTGAAAAAAGCAATCGCTGGATTCATTCTATTTCTAGGTCTGATCGGCTTATACAAAATATCGCAGGTGTCGAGAGACGTGGAGGCGCAGCAGGCTCAGCAAGCCCAGGTTGCCGCTGCTTCACGTCCGCATGACATCCAGGTGCTCCTGAAGCGTTCCGCCGTGCGCGATGCGTGCACCAAACACCCCGAGTGGTCGCTGGAAGACTGTCAGACAATTGACCAGCAAAAAGTGCAGATTGGAATGACCGCCGAGCAGGTGCGGCTCTCGTGGGGGAAGCCGAAGAAAATAAACACCACGACATATTCGGGAGGTGAGCGCGAGCAGTGGGTCTACGGAGATGAGTACCTCTATGTGTTGAATGGCATTCTGAAGTCTATGCAAACTACTCGCTGAATATTGGCCCGTACCAGGAAGACGGCGGGAGGCAACAATGATGACGAAGCTTTACGAGTTTCATTGGCAGTCCACACCATTGACTGCTAATGTGAAAAGGAGTAGGTTTTCTGGAGGGCCGATTTGACTTTGCGCTGCGCTGAAAGCGCAACCAAACGTCAAGTCGAATCGGCGGGTACACCTTGAAGTAATTTTGTTTCCGCCATTTCGTGTGCTTTTCAGGGGCACGGCCAAAAGATAATGGCCTTATAAAAGCGAAAAACCCCGGTTGCACCCAGGGCTCGCTTTAGAATCACAGCTTATGGCGGAATAACAACACCAATTCCCACCTTAGACTAGCGATTCCCCATTGTCAAGCGTTACCAGTGTGCGAAAAATCGATGGAGAAGATCAAGAGGTGTGCTGAGATGCCAATGGGATACCGGGATTTCCGTGACATGGTGCGAGGAATGGCTGATGGCCTCGACGAAGTATGGCGACAGCCAAACAAGGAAGGCGAACTGGTCGTTCTAGGGAGGCGAAAGGATGCAATATTCCCTTACGTTTCAGGTCATCCGGTACTACTTCCGAATGGTGACGATACGATCTTTGAGGACGAAGAGATAGCAAGTCATTGTCGAGCGATCAATCGGATGCTAGGAAGGCCGGAAGATTGGGCAAGCTAGGCGGCTTTAGCCGCAATAATTTCCAGTTCGCCATAAGGTTTTTCCATCGGCACAACTTCTGGAATATTGATACGGAGCGTACTTGACGGGAGCACGAAATTTCCGCCATGCCTCAGACACTCGACGTATTCGAACCAGAATTTCTTTGGGGCAGAGGAGCCAAGACCGGACATGCCATTTGATTTAATGAACGTTTCGATGTGGAATTTGACAAGCGTATCTAGACGGCGTTCTGCAACTTCGAGCGTGTCGCCGCTGACGACAAAATCAAAGTTGAGGCAATGTGCGATGACTTTGTTACGAGCATTGACCGAGAACAAATAGTTAAGGACCTTAAACTGCGGGAGCATTTTTCTCCTAATCTACGAACGGAGGGCTTGGGCACCAGCAAGGTCAGAAAGGACGTTTAACTTACCAACCTTAGCTGGACTCTCGCTTTGAGGTAGCCCAGGGCTACCAAGCGACAAGAAGAGAACTCGAATAGAACAATCCTTCCAAGCCAAGGATTGTTGGCCACTGTATCAAACGACCTGAAACAGTGTACATCATTTCTGTTGTCAAGCAAAATCTTACTTTTCGTGTTGATTCTTAAGAACCAACTGTACGATAGGGCAGTTAATTGTAACTTTTTGATTCTTTGGCAGTTAACATGCTGACGCTGCGCCATACTTTACTTGCGCGGCACGTAGTTGTGTTATAGCCTCGCGGTTGCGTGGAAGTCACGAGAGCGTGCTGAATAAAAGAAAGTCTTGCTTGGTTTCCCAACCAGGCGTTCTCCCAGAGCGTTACAAAAGCGCAACGTTTGTATCTTAGGGCGTATACGGAGGTATCCACGTGCCAAAAAGAAAGCTCTATGCCCAACCCCGCGTTATTCGGTACGAGTCCGAGGCAGAATATCCCGATTGGACCAGGGGTATTCTGCTGTCCCTTCGCCAAGCATTAGAGGCCCCACAATTTGAAGTGAAACCTCAGTATGTCACGGTGGTCGATTGCGACAGAAGGTACGTCGAAGTTTCCGACAGTTTCTGCCAACTTATTGGGTATCAACGTGAAGAACTAGTTGGCATGCGATCCGATGACCTGACTGCGCCGAACACGAACGACATCCCGACTGTCTTTCGTTTGTTCCAAAAGCTCGGATACATGCATGGTCTGTGGCTGCTGGTTAGTCGTGAGGGCACACGTATTTTGGTTCGATACGAAGCCTGGCTTCGACCCGACTCCTACATCGAGGGGCACATGGAGGTTGTAGGCGCTGGGTACTGAAAGTCGCCCTGAGAGAGCTTCTTTTCCTCGCGCATTTCGCGGAGGCGTGTGGAAGGCAAGCAGAGCAAATGCTTTCAGCCATACCAACATAAGCCCCGACAATAACCGATGAACTCGACGCCAAGGCGGCGCCGCGGCATAACAGAACAACAATCTTAGCGAAGGAATAGCCCGGCCTGGCGCAGTTTTCCAGGGCCTTTCGTTCAACGCTACAGCCTTGTCTAAATCATTTTCAACGCGATGAAGTGAATATCTGTTGAATTGTTATCTCGTACCATTGACATTGAAGGAAAAGAGGAGCGTAGTCTGTTCGCAGTTAAGCGGGACGCGCCGTGCTATGAACACGAACGCGCCCCTGTGCAATCCGAGCCGCTAAATAGGAAACCCGGATGCCTCTTGCGATTCTAACTCACCGCGCTCGTCCCGCACGCTCAAAAAAGGAGTTTCTATGATCCGCTATGTCGCCGTACTTGTTCTATCCGTGTTTGCGCTCGGAGCTTGGGCGCAAAATTCTCCACCCCAAGGAGGTAATCAGGTGGGACCAAATCAATCCATTGAAAACAAAGCTGCTTTGATGAAACCAGATGACCCGAACTCTGTCCGAGCCTTGGTAGACGAAGTATTCAATTTTCCTCGTGTTTTCCCGCGAATGCCGAGCTTGATGGAAAATACTGCAAAGGATCGGCTGGTGCAGGCCGAGATTTTGTACCAGCAAGGAAAGAAGGCCGGAGTGCAAGATGGGGATGTCGTTAATGTCCTCAACGACCTCGCGGAAAAACTTGGCGCGCCTGCTCACGCAAAAACCAGCCTGATGCAAGTACGCGATCTCAGAATGTCCTTGGCGCTCTCGCTGCCGAAGTTCATGGGGACGGGGATCGCGCGCCAGGGTGCAGCCATCGGCGAGTCAATCAGCCCAACGATGGGGCCTTCGCAAGCCGTTCACTTGATGGCAACCCTCATAGACCAAAAATTTCACAATCCACTTTTCCAGGCTACGCCCGAAGAATGGGATCAAGTTTCGCACCAGAAGTTCATCGACGAAGTGCAAGCCTCCCAAGAACGCCTAGCGCGGGCGCGAGCCAATCCTGGTCCTCCCACGGGCACCCTCAGGGCGGGAGCCTATCCCGCCGAGAAGCGGCGGCAATTAGAAGAATCTTTAGGCCGCAGCATTTCCGCTCTCACCTTGACAGATGGTCTCAATCTCATCGACCAGGCGTTTGCGAAATTAGGAATCGACTAAGTCGGAGTTAAGGAGGATGTTGTGCGAAAACTGAAATGGTTACTACTTCTTCTTAGTGCTATCGTAATCGCAGGTTGCGAGGATAATCCGCCCCCTACTCTTCCGCCAGCGACTCCAGGTGGAGGCTTCATCGTGGAGACAAAAAAAACGGAAAATGGAGGCCCCCCAATTACGGACCCATCCGTAGAGATAGACGGTGACTGGCAACGCGACCTCGTGGGTGCCGCAGGCGATCCGAGTCATTTAACTGTGATAACGAATACTATCGGCTTGGCTGCGGCAGGCGGCAAGAGAGCGCCAGCGAATTGGAAGTTCAAATGGACTGCAGCTCCCGATGACTCAGAGGTATGCGCTGGTCAAACCTTAAAGCAAGACGTCGCACTCAATGGTATAGCCTACCTCCAATGCGACGTAACGACGGTCGTCATCTTATCTGCTGCCGCCTTCTCGTTTTCCCCAAATCCAGTGTACACACTTGCGGCCCCGCCTACCGGGACAGTCTCGGGCCAAGGACTAACGACCACGTATGGCATGCCGATGGTCCAGTACTATAAAATGGACGGCACTTTCGTAGGCCAGGAAAACGCTACCTCTGTTTCCTCTGGCGGAACGTCGATGCAGATTTCCGGTTTCAATATCTCGCACCTTCCGGGCGGGACCTACGCCGGATTTGTCAGTAATGTCGCTCCCGGTGGGGCATACAACTACGCTGGAACCGGGGCGGTGAAGGTCGTAGTGGGCGGGGCACCTGGCACAGGCTCGGTGACAATTTCAGGTAGCGAGCGAGAGGTTTTTCCGTGTGGTGGAGGTAGCTGCCCAGGGTTCTGGGATGGGGGAACACTTGCGGTATTCGTCAACGGAACTTCTGCAGGTAGCATAAACTATGGCACTTCAAGTACGACCCAGCCTTCACCGATGCCAACAGCAGCGTCTCTGGCTGGTCAATTAGCGGCTGCAATCAACACTGGAAGTTCTCTCGTCTCCGCCACCGTGAGCGGATCGACGATAACTCTAACAAGTCGGACTGCGGGTTCCAACACAAACTATTCGTTATCTACTCAAGTCAACTCAAGTGTCGTACACGCTGGTTTTCCTCCGGCGTCTTTCACGATGACTGCTTCTGGTACGGCTTTGACTGGCGGCGCGCCATAGATAGGTTTTTGGGGACTTTTGGTTCCCGGATAACAAAGTCGGCCCCTGGCGGCAGTTGAAGAGAGGCTCGCATGGGTTGCGGGCCTCTTCTTCTATTCAAGGAGGTTGCGAAATGTGGATGCCGACGATGCTGCAAGGCAGGCTTGTAGCTGAAAGCACTGCAGAAGCATAATGGAATTTCTTTACGGGGCGATTGTCATGGGCTTCCTCACCCGGAACGCACGGTTCGCATACCTGATTGCCGGGCTTTCTTCGCTCTACATGGCGCTTGTGCCACTCCTCAGCGGTGGCCACGGTTCCACTTTGTTTATCGGGTTCTGGATTGGCGCAGCGTTGTTACTTTTCGCCACAATCATTCCCTCGGGCGAACGCCGCAACGTCGTTCTCAGCGTACTTGCATTGGGCGGCAGTACTTTAATAACTGCGATTCTGTTCTACGACATAGCGAGATTCGGGAAATTGAGATTTGGCCGACTTGTCAGTGGCCAATATCAACCCACAACGTTTGACCGCGTGAGCCAAGTCCTGACAAAGCCTGTTTTGATTGTCCTGGTGATTTCCTCGGTTGCATCGCTGCTGATGTCGGCACTAATCACTGTGCATCTGCGAAGGCCGAAGTCGCAGCACTAGATCAAAAAACATCGTCGGCTCAAGAGGAAATCGTCGGACGATATTGCGTGGTGTAGCTCGGGAAAAGATGCACGATTTCTGGGCAAGCTTCGTCGGCTGTTGGGCAAGTCCCATCAGGTCATTTCACCGGCCTATACGTGGCTCTATACCTCGCCTCCCGGCATGACCAGACCTGATGCCAGTAGTTGCTGCGGGCGTTAGGGTCGGGATTCGGGTCGCGCGGAGAAATAGACAGCACTTCAACGGTCGGAATACTCGGGTCCGGAGCACACATGATTCTGTCGATAAGAAAATCGTAGAGTTCGGTCACTTCATTACAGTCGGGGCACTTTATTTTGATCTTGCTGCAAAGATGGTAGTAGGTCGGAAGAGGTTCGGGCCAGATCACGCGGAAATGATGTTCGCAATTGGGGCACATAAACGAGTCGTAGCTTGGCATTGGAGAACTCCTGCATCGTGGAATTGTGCAGGTAGGAGAAAGGGGAATGCAGTTTACGTTTCCTTATCCAAAATGTCCATGAAGAGTTTGATCGGTCCCAGGGCCACCATTTGGCACTGGTTGACGCTGCGCTTACCAGGAACTGGCCGGTTCAGGAACGTTTAAGGAACTCGCGGCACGATTCGGGTGACATAGAACAAATCAGCGCTTGTCGCGTGCAAGTTATTTGAATCTTGAGCACGGCCTCCACGTACGAAACTAACGCGAGATTGTTAATGAGTGACATACTTACATCGTGCAAGACCAAATCCTCGATTGGGCAGTCGTGGCGTTGCCAACCCTGCTTTCTCTTTGGGGGGTTCTGGTGACGCTGGAACCGCCCGACAAAAAGCACAAGACCAAGTGGCGCGTCGCGTTATTTCTCGGTGGGATATTTGTCAGCGGTTTGACGTATCGACAGCAAGCGAGTCAGCGAGCACGAGCGCACGAGGAAGCCCACGAGTTTTTAGAACATGTAGTAGAGCAAGAGCGGCTTGGCGCAGCGCAGTTCAACGCCTTAACAGAGAAGTTCAACGCATTTGTTGCGCTACACCCGCGTCAAGAAAGGCTGCCTGCTATGCCAAAACCACCCAGCGCTGAAGAAATAGCCGCCGAGGTAAGCAAACAATTGAAAGGTTCGCAGCCCGCGACTAGTTCATCTACGCCGCCTGCAAAGAGTCCGGCCAACACAACAACCGTAGTTCCTGCCCCCGTGCCACCGATAGTCGCAGCACTGCCGCAGCCAACGGTGTGCCGTGGAGATCGTTTGAGCGAGTGCAGTGACGAACAACTGTTGGCGTGGGGTAAGCCTCTGGTGGCGAAAGTCCAAGCAATCGAGGACGATTACATGGCTGACCTGAAAAAACTAGACGACATCAAAGCCGGAAATTGGTTGGGCGAAGCTCTTGGCGAGATTGTAGGCATCGGTAACGATAAAACTTCAAGACGGCTGAAGGCACACGCTCAGGCCGAAGAAAAAGTGGCTGACTATTTTCGGAACTGCTGCGCCGAGGACGCCCTCGCGTACCACAAGGAATTGAAACTCCGCACCGGAGGCGGGCTTGAGAAAACTGATGATTATGAGTGGGCCACAAATCTACTCAAGCCACCCAAGTCGAAGGAATTCAAAAATGCGAGACAAGACAACAAAATAATCGGTGTAGTGTATGACTTGCAATCGCTGCAATCTGGACTCCAGATCGCCCAAATCGAAAAGCGAATCCACCAGCCCTAATTGCTACTCGCCTAAGCCAAAAAAAAAAGGAACAATTCATAACCCTCTTCGGCAATCAAAACCAAAATAAGCAATCTGAGATGGGTCCTACTGTGTTGACAGTTATGCAACGCGGTATAGTTTCCTTGTTCGGGAATGCTCAGAAGTCGCTAAACTGAATGTGGTTATAACAGGGGGAGGCCATGAGAAAGATAATGGCGTTTGTCATCGCGTTCGTAACCTTTGGCGCGGTAACTCAGGCAAAAATTGACCCGTCGAAATACACCCAGACGATTACCGTCGAATCCGCGAGCATCCAGCACAAAACAACTGGAGCTACGGTGCACAACTCGACTCCCTCCATTCTGCATCCCAATGGGGGCGCTAGGGTTGCCCAAACCGGATTCTCCTACGCCGATGTGATTTTTGTCCTTGGAGATTCTAGATACCAGGTAACTAGGCCATACGGTTTGCTCTTAGAACCCGGCGAATACAAGATGAAGTTCAACAATAACCAATGGGTTGAGATTCTCGTCACGAGCAAGGAAGGCAAGCTGAAGTCGTGCAGATACAAGATTGTTGCGGTCGAAAAAATCTCCAAGGAATCTGCACAACACTGAGCAGTTGGACCTTCTTTATCAATTCCCCGTTGCATCAGCACTATCTTTTGGAATGGACCTTCTCGGCAACAGCTTAACACGCCGCCTTGGACGTGAGAGGATACCGCCGGGAGGATTCATGAATATCTTGGCGGCATTGAGACAGGCAGAAACGAAGTTACAAAAGCAAGCGGATAAGGTGCGGCAACAGTTGGACACGGTGCGTGCAGCGAGGAAAATTCTAGGCCGTGAAGTAGCTGGCAGCGGTAAACGGATTGGCAGGAAGAAACGGGTAATGTCTGCGGCTACGAAGGCGAAGATTTCGAAGGCAACAAAAGAGCGCTGGGCAAAGTTTAGGGCAGCAAATGCGAAGGGGAAACACTAGAGGAGCAGGCCCAGGACTTTAGTTGTGTTGACGTGACCGTTACGTAGGCGTAGCTTCATTGAGCGGGACGCCCGGCTGTTTGAGCAGTCGAGCGCCCCTGACCACAGTGCTCGCGTTAACGAGGCACCGATGGCTGAGACGTATCCTACAACACGCCGCTGGCGTCCCGCACATCCCACATGCGGAGGACGCCGATGTTTGACGAATACCCAATTCCACCGTGCCGAGTCCGATAGGCGTTGAAATGAGCGCGTATGTCATTCGATGTGGAACGCCCGATTGTGATTGGGGCTTTCCTGTTGTGGACCCGTGGAACACAGCGGAGCGATGCTACGAAGAATTTCAGGAGCATTGCGTCGAGAGGCACGACTTACGGGAGACGGACATAAACGCTCAAATGTATTTGAATTTCAAAGAAGGGACGCTAACGTTATGGAAGTGAGCAGGACACCCGTTGAGGCGATATGTGCCATGAGATTTATTGGTCTAAACTGCCCGTAGCTTTATCACATCTGCGAAGGACACATCACATTATGCTCGACCGAACGCTTAGTCCTTGGTGGTTTGCTCTTGTTGTGATTGGATTCGCCGGGGCGGGCTACTTTAAAGATGGAAGATTCGGGGCTGTCGAAGGCGCAATTGTTGCAGTCGTGCTGGCTCATGGTGCCTTGCTTGAGGCCCTCCGCGAGGAACGTGAGGAACGCCGCAAACAGGAAGCTGAAAAGAAAGGGCCGTAACGTGGACGGACCAAATGACGGAGAATAATAAGCAGGCTTCAACCATGCCATTGCCAGGAAACATTGAAACCCCGGAAGTCCCTGACGACGAGGAAATAGAGGAAGCAACTGACGAACAGCTTGAGCGTGTCAAGCAAGGACTACTTAACGCGATTGCCTCCACCGGTCTGAATGAGCATCAAATGATTGTTGGCAAAGACTACTATCTTCTCTTGAAAAAGATGGAGGACTATGCCCAAGACCTTGCGGAACTCGTCGTTCGTTACTTCAAGGAAAAAGACTTGGACGCTAGGAAAGATTTAATCTTGAAGTCTGTGGAGGTTCTCAAGTTGAATCCCCCGCCAGGACCAGGAAGCGCCATCAATCATGGTCGCTCCTAAGATCAGCAACAGAAAAAGCCGGTAATGGGGTCTCATGGTCGCGGTACGCTCGGTTCTCCGGGCATCGAACGCTCGACCTTCACATGTGCGATAAACGTGGGAAGGTTTTCGGGCCACCCTTTCAAGTGTTTCGAGTGCTCTCCTTTGTCGTTGCACCCGCCACGGCAATACCACGCTTCAGATGATCCCGACGAGGGATCAGGTTCGCGGCGTAATGATGTGGCTACCGGAACGAATTGGAATGATGTGAAGCGAGGTCCAGGAAGTAGCTGCGGCGGATCGTAACTGCCGACTCTGACCGAGCAGCACATGCAACGCGGACACATGCGCTCCCCATCCATCACGGGAAATTCATCTCCAGCGAGATAACGGTCATCAGTTTCCACCACGTTGACCTCCAGAGCCCTCCGCATGGACTGCACTCACACGTCTTCGCCTGTATAGTCGCAGCAAGAAACCCTAACCTCATCGATTCGTTCCGGCTGCGCACTTCTCAGGCCGCGATTCTATACTTGTGCGAGCAAGTTTGCCTAACATTTGTGACATACCGCACGAGCCGCGTCTCGGAGCAAATGGCAGGAACAGATTTTCATTCGACGGGCGGCTCGATTCAAGACGATGTATGGGGAATTAACCGGGACGCAGCCTTATTAAGGCTACCGTATTCTGTAAGGCGCAATGGGTGCAAATTGCACCAGGATTGCACCCGAAAGGCATCTTTTGGCATCTCCTGGGATGTGCTGAATCCTTTGTAAATGATTGATTTTACAGGGAAGCCCTTTGTTTGCAGCCCGATTTCTAGCCCTCTCAAGGCTAAAATCCGGGTTCGAATCCCGGTATCGCTACCAGTTCTGCCTCATGTTTTCATTTACCTTTGGTCTTCAGTCGTGTGGGACTGCATCATCTTCCAGCCTTGCAAGTGGATGAGCTGTCCGCGCCTGCGGCGGAGAAAGCGCCCCCGAGATAGGGTCGTTCTTGCGCAGCGCATCGTTGTATAGGCGCGCCTTCGAGCAGAACTGGACCGCGTCAAATGCAATTTCTTTGCTTCTTTGCATTGGGTCTTTCGATTGACGGTCGGAAGCGCCACGCGATACCCTATGGCCGGGTTGGCACGTCCATTGCCGCCCAAGAGTTTACTCCTGAGCTTGAGTCTTATCCCACTTTGAGGAGATTCATGTCGAACGAACTGCGTAACTTTCTTGCCCTATCGTATGACGAGCTGGAGCAGTTGAATCTGAAAGCCAAGGAGCAGCGTCAGAAACGAGTTGCCGCGCACAAAATTCAGGAAGAGCGCATCAAGTATTTGACGGACGAAAAGCGGATTAAGGCCGTGACGGTGCTGTTCAGCGATCTGGAAGGCCGCCTGCACATGCTTGACTACGACAAGAAATTTCTGATCAAGAGCTGGGACAACCTGACGTTTGACGGCTCCTCGATCCGCGGATTCACCGCGCAACGCGAGAGCGACCTGCGGCTGGCGATGGATTGGGGCTCATTTTATTGGGCGCCTGCGGATGTGTTTGGATCCGGCAAGGTGCTGGTCTTCGGTCACGTGATCGACAAAGACGGTTCGCCTTACTCCGCCGATATTCGGGGAGTCCTGAAGGGCTACGCCGACAATCTGTACGAGAAAAAAGGCTACACGCTCAACGCCGCCAACGAAATCGAAGGATTCCTTTTCAAAGGCCAAAATGCGGAGCGGAGTTACAACGAAACCGGCAAATTCGAATACGTCAATACCGGCGGCTACTACCACTCTCTCCCCGGCGATCCGCTTCGCACGTTTATCGATACCACCGCCGAAGTCCAGCGAGCCATGGCTTTCCAGAACGAGAAAGATCATCCGGAAGTCGCGCCCTCGCAATTCGAAATCAACTACGGCTATGGCGAAGTGGTCTCCGCAGCCGATCAGATTCAGCTTTACAAGTTGATCTGCCGCCAGGTGGCCACCAACATGGGGTTCACCGCTTGCTTCTTGCCGAAGCCCGTGGTCGGCGTCAATGGCAGCGGCATGCACACCAATGTTTCGATCAGCAAAGACGGCAAAAACCTCTTCTGGGATCCCAAGGGTGAAGAAAAGCTCAGCAAAATGGGCTGGGACTTCGTGGACCGCATCCTCACACATGGCAACGACATCTGCTTGCTCTTCAACTCCAGCGTGAATGCCTATCGCCGCCTTGACCCACACTTCGAAGCGCCCAATCAGCTCAATGCTTCGCCCGTCAACCGTGGAGCTATGGTGCGCATCCCCATCGGCAACGAACGCAGCATGCGCACCGAAGTGCGCGCAGTCGCTCCTGACGCAAATCCGTACATGGTGATGTACTCGATCTTCAAGTCTGGACTGGACGGCGAGGTAGCCAAGATCAAGAATCTGCGCTCGGCCCAGCGCTACCTGCCGGACAACATCTATACGGCACTCG
>Ga0137397_10001211_pt1 | contig 18028 bp, 15 predicted proteins | sample czorhiz116metaG_FD_106658 | JGI IMG/M metagenome (GOLD analysis project Ga0137397, IMG submission 106658) | Vadose zone soil microbial communities from Angelo Coast Range Reserve, California, USA - czorhiz1.16 metaG | ecosystem: Environmental > Terrestrial > Soil > Vadose zone | place: USA... | reverse complement strand
GGCGAGAACGGCTGGGGCACGCGCACCGGATGGCCCAGGACGCGGCCGTAGAACTCCTCGTACTGCGGAATGATCTTCCCCACCTCGTAGCTCTCGATCGCCACGCGGCGTGACGCCTCCGACATCGCCGCGTGTTTCTTTGCGTCCGAGAGGAGCTCGGTCGCGCGGCGCGCCATTCCCTCCACGTCTCCCACCGGCAGGAGGTATCCCGTCTCGCCGTTCCGGACGAGCTCGGGGATCCCCTCCGCGTTCGAGGCAATGACCGGAACACCCGCGGACATCGCTTCCAGCGCCGCCAGCCCGAAGCTCTCGTTCCTGCTGGGCAGGAGGAAGAGGTCCGCGACCGAGAAGACGTCCTCGACAGCATCGAGCTGGCCCAGCCATCGGATCCATTTCGACACTCCCAGCTCGTCCGCGAGCTCCCGGGCGGGCACTCGATCCGGTCCGTCCCCCACAAGGAGGAGCCGGCTCGGGACCTCGCGCCGCACCGCGGCGAAGATACGGACGACGTCGGGCAAGCGTTTGCTCACCCGGAAGTTCGAGATGTGGAGCAGCACGCGCTCCCCTTTCCTCGCGAACCGCTCCTTGGGACACGATCCGTCTCCGCGCGGTGTGAACCTGGCGGTGTCCACGAAGTTCGGGATCACCTCGATGGGCCGGTCCAGCTCGAAGACCTCGAGCGTCTGTTTCCGCAAGTAACCCGAGACCGCGGTCACGCCGTCGCTCTGCTCGATGCCGAAGCGCGTGAGCGGGCGGAACAAGGGATCACCTCCCACGAGCGTGATGTCGGTTCCATGCAGCGTGGTCACGATCTTGAATTGGCTCGACCGCGCCACCTGGCGGGCCAGGTAGGCGCACACCGCGTGCGGAATGGCGTAATGGGCGTGCATGACGTCGAGCTTGTTCTCGTCCGCCACCTCCGCCAGCTTCGCGGCCAGCGCCAGGGTGTAGGGCGGATACTGGAACAGGGGATACGAGAGCATCTGCACTTCGTGGAACACCACGTTCTCCTGGAATTGGTTCAGCCGGAAGGGCATCGCATAGGAGATGAAATGCACCTCGTGTCCCCGCTTCGCGAGCTCCATGCCCAGCTCGGTGGCAACGACGCCCGAGCCCCCATGGGTCGGGTAGCAGGTGATTCCGATCTTCACGGCATTACCCTCCTGGATGAATCAGGACGTGGCGCCCCGGCTCTCCCACCTGACGCCTGAGTGTCTCGAAGAGCGGGGGCCCGTGCTCCGCGGCGTAGCCGAGCACGGACATCGTCCTTTCCTGTAACGATCCGCGCGGGAAGAGGCTCTCGCGCGCGCGGCGGATCTTCGACGCCGTCTCCTCGTGCCTCCGCTTCCACACCTGCATCAGCTTCTTCTCGAGGACCTGCCCCTCGTGGACCACTTTTCCCGTGGCCGCCTGCGCGGCGGATTTCAGGGAAGGGTCGAACTCGGTCACGGCGTCCTCGATCCGCTTCATGCTCTCGACCCACCCCTGGCGCTCCTTCTCGAAGAGCGCCGGAAAGTCCACCGGCAGAAACTTGGCGAGCACGCCGTGGATCACCGTCTCGACATCGCCAGCGAGCGCCTCCCACGGGATTCCGTAGCGCTCGAGTAGTTTCCCGACCTTGGGCTCGAGAATGGTAGCACCCCCGCGCGGCACCACGGCGGGCGGCGGCACGTCGAACAGAGGATACTGTGCCAGGACCTGCGCCCAGTACGCGACCTCGGAAGGCCCGCCGACATAGGCCGCGGTGGGAAAGAGATAGTCCTGCATCAGGGGCCGAAGTAGCACCCCCGGGCTCGCATCCTCGGGGCGCTCGTGCAATCTCTGGAGCAGCTCCTTGGCCCGGATCTCGCGTCCACTCTCCGCCAGGCGGAACGTGCCGTCCGCCGAGAGCCGGAGCGCCTCGCGAAGGTCCCCGTGCAGGAAGAGGTTCAGCTCCTGCCCGGTGCGCGCGATCTGGGCGTGGTAGCCCGCGGCCACCAGCTCCGCGCCAGCCTTGCGCGCGGCCTCCGCGGAGCGCCCCCTCAATTCGATCTCGCGCTCGAAGACGGGCAGCGCGAGGCGCTTCGCTTCGCGCTCGGCCGGATCGAAGACCAGCGCTCCCCAGGGAGCGACCCAGCTCCCCGCAAGCTTGGCGAAGGCCTCGGTCCAGCCCGACCCTGGAGCATAGGAGCGGCGAAGCGCGTGCACGACGTCCGTCCCGAAGTGCTCCTTCGCGAGCGCATCGTCCGTCTCTCCGAGGAGCGCCAGCACCGGATCGCCGAGCGTCACGCGGGCCACCGCGACGCCGCGCGGCGCCGCCTCCAGCGGGTACGCCACCTCCTTGATCTCGATCGATCCGTCACCGAGGAACGTGCGGCGCACCTCCTCGAAGTCGTGGTCGTCGGAAGCGATCCAGAAGATGGGGACCACGGGGCGCGCGGTCGCGCGCTCCAGCTCGGCCGCGAACGCGACCGCCGTGGCCGCCTTGTAGATCGTGTAGAGCGGGCCGCCGAACAAGCCGGGTTGCTGGCCCGAGACCACCGCCAACGTCTCCGGACGCGCGAATTTCTCCAGCGCGCTCCGGGACGCGTCGAGGATTCCCCAGCGCTCCGCCTGCGTACGTAGAATTGCGCTCATCGCCTTGCGGCGCTCCGGGGGATAGCGGCGAGCGTCGCCGGCGCGCACACAGGCGCTCGGATCGCGGAAATCCACCGGGTAGAAACGGCGCACCCGGTCGGGTGCGTTCAGATAATCGCGGTAGAGCGCGGAAGGATGGAGCAGTTTTTCCAGCTCAGATGACGTTGGTCTCCTCCACCACCGCGCCGGCGGCGAAACGGTTCAAGCTCAGCGGATCCAGGCTCACGCTTCGCGCGGCACCGTCGAGGATCATCTCCGTGAGCGCCGCCCCGATCGCGGGGCTGTGCATGAACCCGTGTCCGCTGAACCCGACCGCGAGATAGAGACCCTTCACCTCGTCCACCGCGCCCACGATGGCGTGGTGGTCGGGCGTCGTGTCGTAGAGCCCCGCCCACCCGTTCAGGATGTTTGCCTTCTCGAGGAGCGGGACGCGCGTCAGAGCGGCCTCGACCAGCTTCTCCAGATACCCGTCGTCCACGTTCATGCTGAAGGTGGGAGGATCGCTCTTGTCCACCATGCCGAGCATGATGCCTCCCGTCTCCTTCCGGAAATAGAGGCCCGTGCCCGAGTCGATGATGAAGGGAATCTCGTCCGGGATCTCGGGGAAGGTCTCCGTCATGAAGAGGTGTCTCCGGTAGGGCACGACCGGCACCTCGACTCCCAGAGGCTTTACGAGCTCCGGGACGGCGGGTCCGGCGGCGGCCACGACCACGTCCGAGGAGAACTCCCCGACCGAGGTCTTGAGCCCCCGGATCCGGCCGCGCTCGGCCACGATCTCCGTCACCTCGGCCTGCTCGTGGAAGATGGCCCCGCCCCGTTTCGCCGCGTTCGCGAAGGCGATCGTGACCTCGTAGGGTCCGGCGAATCCGTCCTTGGCCGACCAGGTCGCGCCGGTCACGTCGTCGGTGACCAGAAAGGGCCAGCGCTTCGCCACCTCCTCGCGCTCGAGAAGGGAGACCTGCACCCCGAACTTGCGCTGGAACGCGACGCGCGCCTCGAAGTGTTTCCGCTGCTCCGGCGTGACCGCGAGGAAGAGGTAGCCCACCTGGTGGAACTCGGCGTCCGCCCCGAGGATTTCCTTGAAGCGCTCGTAGAACGCGATCGAGTACAGGGAGAGCCTGATATTGATCTCGGTGGTGAACTGTGCGCGGATGCCTCCCGCGGAGCGTCCGGTGTTTCCGCTCCCGAGAAGGCCGCGATCGAACACCACCGGCTTCCTGCCCTGCCGCGTGAGATGCCAGGCGATGCTCGCCCCGATCACTCCCCCGCCGATGATGAGCGCGTCGGCGCGCTCCGCCACCGGCGCTACGCTCCCTCGAGCGCCGGCTGTCCCACGAAGGGATTGGTCCGGAGCTCGAGGCCAACGCTGGTCTCGGGGCCGTGCCCGGGATAGACCTTGGTGTCCTGGGGATGCTTGAAGAGATGCTCGCGGATCGACCGCACGAGAACCTTCCAGTCCCCGCCTGGAAGATCCGTCCGGCCCACCGATCCGCGGAAGAGCACGTCGCCGGAGATCAGGCCCTCCGGCGTGACGAAGGTCACGCTGCCGGGGGAATGGCCGGGCGTGTGCACCGCGCGCACGGAGATCCCGGGAATTCCGACCTCCTCCCCGTCCTCGATCACGTGCGCGATCGGGGCGGACCCGATCCACGGCATTCCGAACGCCGCCGCCTGATCCGGCCCGCGATCGTAGAGCGGCTGGTCCAGGGCGCAGAGCCAGACCGGCGCGCCCGTCGCGTCGGCGTACGGCTTCACCATGAGGATGTGATCGATGTGGGCGTGCGTGAGCAAGATTCGCTTCACCCGGAGCCCGCGGCGGGAGATCTCCTCGAGCACGTACTCGCTCTCGATCGAAGGATCGATGACGATGGCGTCGGGGGAGTCCGGGGCGGTCAGGAGATAGAGATTGTTGTCGAGCGGGCCGACCGAGAACCGCTCGACCCGCACGTTCAGGCCTTGGACGCGGTGATCGCCGTGATGCCGAACATCGGAAGTCCGACCATGTCCACGTCCTTGAATCCCGCGCGCTCGAGACTCTGGCAGAGCTCCGAGCGCGTGAGCGCGGCGGCGTTCTCAGCACCGTAGGTCGCCAGGACGTTCAGCCGGAAGAGGGCCGCCTCACGCGGCTCCGCCTTGGAATCCTCGAGCAGGAACTCCGTCACGAGGAGCTTGCCCCCGTGGCGCAGGGACTGCATCGCACCCTCCAGCACCTTGCCCAGGTCGGCATGGCTCCGCCGCGAGAGGTAGTGGGAGAGCAGCACGAGATCGTAGTCGGCCCCCGGCTTCGCCTCGTCGGGATTGCCTTCCTCGAAGCGCACGCGCTCCTCGAGCTTGGTGGAGCGGATGAACTCCTCCGCCAGCTCGCGAAAGATCGGGCGGTCGAGGAGCGTGGCCTGGAGCTGCGGATAGCGTCTCGCGAGGCACAGGGCGCCCGCTCCGGTGTGGCTGCCCACGTCCAGCATGCGGGAATAGGTGCTGAACTCGATGTCGAGGATTTCGGCGAGGCGGCTCATCAGGGCATAGGCGCCGTTGTGGAAGCCGCGCGCCAGCGCTATCTCCGCCTGATCCATGCCAATCGAGGGCTCCGCCGCCGTTCCGTTCCGAACGGTATCGGCAAGCCCCTGCCAGATGGAGTAGAGCGGCTCCCTCATGAAGCGCACCAGATCCACGTAGGAGCCCGGAGAGCCCTCGACGAGGTAGGCGTTGGAGGTTTCGTCGTTGCGGTAGCGGTCGCCGTTCCGATGGAGGAACCCCAGCGCGCAGTTGGCGTCCAGAAGAGCTTCGACCGCGACCGGATGGGCGCCCGACTCCTGGGCCACCTCCGCGGCGGTCTTCGGGCCCCCGAAGAGGATCGTAAAAACTTTCAGATCCACCGCGGTCAAGAGCGCCTGGCTGGCCCAGAACCCCGTGGCCACCTGGAGGATAGGAACGGGGCTCCGGCGACCCGAAACCGAAGGCAGCGGCCCAGCCGCACGACCCATTTGGTTCATAGCAGATTCCTCACCGTCAACATACTAGGGGACGAGATCGGCCCGTTCAAGCGGACCCTGCGGGTTAGATGCCCGAAGTCACAGAAGGTCGCGTTCCGATTCCCCGGTCTGGATCTGCACGCGCTCGAGCTCCTGATCGATTTCTAACACCGCTCGGCGCAAAAGCGCTCCCTTCTCCCGATACGGCACGAACGCCGACTTGAATCCGTTGAGGAGCACCTGGCGCACGTCCATCGGGCTCAGGTCGAAGGTCTCGGCGGCGCGATCCAGCTCGTCCGTCATGGTGGTGGAGGAGACGAGCCGGTTGTCGGTGTTGAGGGTGACCCGGAGTCCCAAGCCCAAATACTCGCGGAAGGGATGCTCCTCGAACGAGGGGGTGGCCTGCGTCTGGACGTTCGAGGTGAGGCACATCTCGAGCGGGATCCGGTGGTCGTTCACGTAATCCAGCGTCAGCGTATCCTCGCGAAGCCGCGTGCCGTGGCCGATCCGATGCGCGCCGCAGTAGTGGAGCGCCTGCCGGATGCTCTGCGGGCCGAAGGCTTCCCCGGCATGGACCGTCACGTTCACGTTGTTGCGAAGCACGATGTCGAACGCCTCGCGGTGCGCCTTCGCGGGGTAGTCCTTCTCGGCGCCGGCAAGGTCGAACCCCACGACGCCGCGCCCCGCGTACGCCACCGCCAGCTCGGCCAGCTCCAGCGAGGTCTTCGGGCTGAGATGGCGGATGCCGCAGATGATCGTTCCGGTCTGGATCCCGAAGCGCCTCCCCGCCTCGGAAAGGCCGCGCAGCACCGCGTCTACCGTGTCCGCGAGCTTCAGGGAGCCCTTCAGGTGGAGCGCCGGGCAGTAGCGAATCTCCATGTAGCGCACATTTTCGAGATGGGCGTCCTCGGCCAGCTCGAATGCCACGCGCTCGAGCGCCTCGCGCTCCTGCATGACGGAGAGGGTCAGGTCGAAGGCCTTGAGGTAGGTGGGCAGGCTGACCCCCGCGGTCAGCTTGTCGAGGAACCGCCGGAGCTCCGCTTGGTTCCGCACCTCGAGCTTCTGGCCCTGCTCCTTCGCCAGCTCGAAGAGCGTGGCCGGACGTAGGGATCCGTCGAGATGAACGTGGAGATCGGTCTTGGGAAGGGCCTGGAGGATGCCGCGGCGGCGCCGGGCGTCACCCCACGGCGACGTCCGCCGTCGCTCCTGCGACCGGCGCACCAAGCTCTCCGAGGGTGGCGTACGAGAGTCCGGAGAAGGCAGGCACCGCCCGGGCGAGCCTCGAGAAGATCCGCTCCGGGTCGGGGTCGCGCTCCGGAAGCACGCCCAGGTGATTTCCCAACTCCTGCAAGATGCGCCACTCCTCGCGGGTGTCGCCGCGAAGGGTCAAGACTTTGCGGATCCGCTGCACCCGCCCCTGGGAATTGGTGAAGGTGCCGTCCTTCTCCGCGAAGGTGACGCCGGGCAGGACCCAGTCGGCACGCTCGGAGACGGGGGACGGCGCGATGTCCACGAGCACGAGGAGCTCCACGTTCTCGAGCGCGCGCTGCACGATCGCGGGCTCCCCGAAGAGCTCCAGCGGCCCGCCTCGCAGGAACACGAGCGCCTTGATGGTTCCTTCCGCCGCCGCGCGCACCATGTCGCGCACGCCGAGTCCGCCCGCGACCGGGGCCACGCCGCAGAGCAGGGCGCCCCGCGCGTTCGGATCCTTGTCTCCCTCGATCGTGAACTTCCTGTACCGGACTTCCTGCTGGGGCCGCCTCGGAAAATCGATATGGGTGATGCCCAGGCCGTCGCGGAAGATCGCCCGGGTCAGGTAGTGCTCCTCGTTGGTCAAGGTGCCCGATCCCAGGACCCCTACCGCGCGCGCCCCATGACGTAGGATGATCTCCCGCAGGGACGCCGCGATTCCCAGGATCGCCTCGTTCCACGACACCGCCTGGTAGGCCTTGTCTCCGCGGCGCGACGGCGCCGTCAGGCGCTTGGGATCGTGCACGTAATGGAACCCGCCGCGTCCGCGGTCACAGATCCACCACTGGTTCACGTCCATGTTGGTGCGCGCGGTGTGGCGGAGGATCTCGTTCCGCCGCGGGTGGAAGCCCACGGTGATGTTGCAGCCCTTCGAGCAGTGCGGGCAGACGGAGGAGACGTTCTGCAGCTCCCAGGGACGCGCCTTGAACCGGAAATCCTTGCTGGTGAGGGCGCCCACGGGGCAGATGTCCGCGATGTTCCCCGCCAGCTCGTTCTCGATCATCCGTCCATCCACCGTGCCGATGTACGTCTGTTCCCCGCGGCTCAGCACCGCGATCTCGTCCAGGCCCGCGACATCCTTGCAGAGGTTCACGCAGCGCATGCACAGGATGCAGCGGTTCTTGTTCAGGACCAGCTTCCCGCCCACGTCCTCCTCGGGCCAGGTCAGCTTCTCGAAGCGGAAGCGGCTCTTCGAGGGACCCAGGAGCATGGTGTAGTCCTGTAACGTGCACTCCCCGCCCTTGTCGCACATGGGGCAATCGAGCGGGTGATGGATGAGCAGGAACTCCATCACCGCTTTCCTGGCGTCGGCCACCTTCTTCGAGCGGGTGATGACGTGCATCCCCTCCTCGACCCCGGTCGCGCAGCCGGCGACCAGCTTGGGCCGGCCCTCGAGCTCGCAGAGACAGATGCGGCAGACGCCCACGACGGGGAGCCCGGGGTGATAGCAGAAGTGCGGAACGAAGATTCCGGCCAGCTGGGCCGCTTCGATCAGGTTCGTGCCCTTCTCGACCGAGATCTCGCGCCCGTCGAACTTGACCTTCACCAGTGCCATGCGATCCCCTAGTGAAGCGAGCCGCCGTCCAGAGGACAGCGCTTCTCGCGGATGTGCTGCAGAAATTCGTCCCGGTATTTCTTGGCGAAGCCGCGCGCCGGCCAGGCCGCCGCGTCTCCCAGGGCGCAGATCGTGTTCCCCTCGATCTGATCGGTGACCGAGAGGATGGTGTCCAGATCCTTCTCCTCCCCGCGCCCCTCCTCGATCTTCCAGAGGAGGCGCTGGAGCCAGCCGCATCCCTCGCGGCAGGGTGTGCACTGGCCGCACGACTCGTGCGCGAAGAAGCGCGCCGTGATCCACGCGGCCCGCACCATGCAGGTCGTGTCGTCCATGACGATCGGGGTGCCGGTCCCGAAAAGGGAGCCCGCGCGGGTCAGGGTGTCGAAATCCATCTGGATGTCGATCTCATCCCCGCGGAGCACGGGGCAGGAGGCCCCGCCCGGGATCACGCCCTTCACCGGGCGATCCCCGGGGACGCCACCGCCGTACTCATAGATCAGCTCGCGCAGGGAGACGCCCATGGGCAGCTCGACCACACCGGGCTTGTTCACGTGCCCGCTCAGGCCATAGAGCTTGGGGCCGCTATTCCGCTCCGGCCCGATGCCCGCGAACCATTCCCAGCCGCGCGTCACGATGTGGGGCACGCAGGCCAGGGTCTCCACGTTGTTCACGACCGTCGGGCAGCCGAAGAGCCCCACCACGGCCGGGAACGGCGGCTTGAGGCGCGGCCATCCGCGCTTGCCCTCGAGCGACTCGATGAGCCCGGTCTCCTCGCCGCAGATGTAGGCGCCCGCGCCGAGGTACATCGTCACCTCGCAGGACCATCCCGAGCCCAGGATGTTCTTGCCCACGAATCCCGCCTCGCGCGCTTCCTGGATGGCGCGCTCGAGAATCCGCGCCTCGTGCGCGAATTCCCCGCGGATGTAGATGTAGGCGCGGCTCGCGCCGATCGCGTAGGAGCCGATCAGCGTCCCTTCCAGGAGCTGGTGCGGGTCCTTGGCGCAGATGAGCCGGTCCTTGAAGGCCCCGGGCTCGCTCTCGTCGGCGTTCACGCACATGTACTTCGGCTTGTCGGTGCTCTTGGGAACGAATCCCCACTTGGTGCCCGTCGGGAACCCGGCGCCTCCGCGGCCCCGGAGGCCGGAGCGCTTCACCACGTCGATGATGTCGTCGGGGGATTTCTGGAGCGCCAGCGCGAGCGCCTCGTATCCGCCGTGCTTCCGGTAGACCCCGATGGTGTGCGAATCCTCGAGGTGCATCGTCTTCGTGAGGACGGGCTCGAACGTCGCGGTGGCGGTGGCCATGTCAGCGATCCACCTCGCCCAGAACGATGTCAATGCTCCCGATGCAGGCCACCACGTCGGCCACCATGCGCCCGATGCACATGTCCGCGAGCGCCTGGAGATTGATCAGCGAGGGAGGCCGCACCCGCGTCCGGAGCGGGATGGGGCTTCCGTCGCTCACCACGTAGAACCCCAGCTCCCCCTTCGGAGACTCGACCGAGAAATAGGCGTCCCCGATGGGCGGGCGGTATCCCTCGGACATGATCTTGAAGTGGTAGATCAGCTCCTCCATGTTCAGCTTCACGTCGGTCCGGTCCGCCGGGAAGAGATACGGATTGTCCGCCCGCACCGTGCCCGGCTTCAGGCGATCGAGCCCCTGGCGCACGATCGAGAGCGACTGCTTCATCTCCTCGATCCGGCACAGATAGCGGTCGTAGACGTCGCCGTTCCGTCCGGTCGGGACCTCGAAGTCGTAGGTCTCGTACCCGGAATAGGGCTTGGCCTTCCGGACATCGTACCGCACGCCGCTTCCCCGCAGCGCCGGTCCCGTGAGGCAGAGATCGATCGCCTGCTCGGCGCCGAGCACGCCCACGCCGATCGTGCGCTTCATCCAGATCCGGTTCTTCGTGAGGAGGTTCTGGTACTCGCCGAGCGCCTTGGGGAATTCTTCGAGGAACTTCCGCACGTGCGGCACGAACGTGTCCGGAACGTCCTGGAAGAATCCTCCCACGCGGAAGTAGCTGGGCGTCAGCCGCGAGCCCGCAACCATGTCGTTCACGTCGAGGAGCTTCTCGCGCTCGCGGAAGCAGTAGAGGAACACGCTCATCGCGCCCAGGTCGATGGCGTGCGTCCCGAGCCAGACCAGATGAGAGGAGATGCGCGTCAGCTCGAGCAGGATCACGCGGATCACCTGCGCGCGCTCGGGGATCGTGAGGTTCATGAGCTTCTCGACCGCCGCAACGTACGCCATGTTGTTTCCGAGAGGCGAGAGGTAGTCCATCCGGTCGGTGACGGTGATCGACTTGTGGTAGGTCTTCGACTCCATCGACTTCTCCATCCCGGTGTGCAGATATCCGATCACCGGCTTGAGGGAGACCACGGTCTCGCCGTCCAGCTCGATCACGAGCCGTAGCACCCCGTGGGTCGAGGGGTGCTGCGGCCCCATGTTGATGGTGATGGTCTTGAATTCGGGCGAGGTCGCGATGGCCATCGAATCAGGCGCTGGCGCTGCTCGCTTTGGGCGGTGGGGGCGCCGGAGGCTCGCTCATGGGAGCCGGATCCGGACCCTTCAGAGGGGCGCGGTCGATCTTTTCTTGTAATTTCATGATTCCGTAGATCAGGGCTTCGGGGCGCGGGGGACACCCGGGGACGTAGACGTCCACCGGAACCACCGTGTCCACGCCCTGGACGATCGCGTAGTTGTTGAAGATGCCGCCGCACGAGGCGCAGGCGCCCATGGAGATCACCCACTTCGGCTCGGGCATCTGGTCGTAGATCCGCTTCAAGACTGGAGCCATCTTCTTGCTCACGCGGCCGGCCACGATCATGAGGTCCGCCTGGCGGGGCGATGCCCGAAAGACCTCGGCGCCGAATCGGGCCAGGTCGTAGCGTGCCGCGCTCGTCGCCATCATCTCGATGGCGCAGCAGGCCAGCCCGAACGTGGCGGGCCAGAGCGAGGAGCGGCGCGCCCAGTTGACCATCTTCTCGACGGTCGTCGTGAGGATTCCGTCCGGTACCAGCTCTTCAAGACCCATGATGTCAAACCTTTCGGAGGCCCAGGAACGGCCAAGCTCTTGCGGTTATTCAGGAAAGCCAGCAGGCTGAATGTACCAGCCGGCCCGCGCTACCGTCAATCTCAACCCCTCCTTCTAGGACGCGGATTCGGGCCCCTCGATCCACGCGCACGCGGGGGCCCGGCGATCTCAGAGCCCCAGCGAGTCGAGCAGGGTCTCGGTGCCGTAGAAGAGCAGCACGCCCCCGAAGACCGTCAGTGCCATGCGGATTCCCTTGGTCTCGTTCACGGCCGGGATCAGGTCCGAGGCGGCCACGTAGAGGGCCGCGCCCGCGGAGAAGGGCAGCGCGTACCGGACCAGACCCGACCAGAGCGAGATCGTGATCACGCCTCCCAGCGTCGCGAGCCCGAGCCAGGCCGCGCTCCACCCCGCCTCGCGCGGCGAGCGCCCGGCCGCGGTCATGATGGACGCCATGGTGAAACCCTCGGGGATCTTGTGCAGGAAGATCGCGATCGCGACGAGGATCCCGAGCGCGGGCTGAATCAGGAACCCCGATCCGATGGACACCCCGTCGAAGAAAGCGTGGAGCAGTAGGCCCAGGAGCGCGGTCGTGCCCACGACGGGCTCGACCCAGTGCTCGTGGTGGGTCTCCTCGCCGAAGTGGAAGTGCCCCACCAGGACGTGCTCGGCCCAGTGGACGAAGAGGTACCCCAGGAGGAGCAAGGTCCCCACGGCGATCCCCGGGCGCGCGTGCTCCGCGGCGAGCCGGTAGCTTTCGGGGATCATGCGGAGAAGGACCGCGGCGAGCATGAATCCCGCGCCGGCCGCGACGAAGTAGCTCTGCCGGACCCGGTCCCAGCCGCGGCGGTTCACCGCGAGCAGCCCGCCGGCGACGTTCGCGAGCCCGGCGATCAGTCCGCAGCCAAGAGCGAGTGGCCAGCCCTCGAACACTCGGGCGCTTGTCCTGAGCGAGGCTAGCGCCCGCGCACGATGCCGGGAGTGTGGGTCTGCCCGACCGGCACGAGGAGCTGCTCCTTGGAGTAGATGAAGGAATCCCGCGAGTAGTCGGAAAGCTCGAAGTTGTGCCCGAGGAAGATGGCGTCCTCCGGGCACGCCTCTTCACAGTAGCCGCAGAAGATGCAGCGAAGCATGTCGATGTCGTAGCGCTTGGCGTAGCGCTCGCCGGCGGAGAAGCGCTCGGTCTCGGTGTTTTCCGCGGCCTCCATGTAGATCGCGTCCGCGGGACAGACGGCGGCGCAAAGACCGCAGCAGACGCAGCGCTCGAGACCGTTCTCGTATCGATGGAGCTCGTGCAGTCCCCGGAAGCGCGGGAACATCTCCATCCTCTGCTCCGGGTACTGAAGCGTGACCGGCTTCTTGAAAAAATGCGACAGCGTGATCGAAAGTCCCTTCATCAGCTCGGTGACCATGCGTCGCTCCCTAGTGCAAGGTATTGTGGGTTCGCTGGTTAGACTTTGGGAGGGAGTATAGGGTTGGGTGGGATGCGGGTCAAGCGCTGCGCGGCGTTTAGCGGTTCCCGTACTCCTCGGGGCGGATGTCCAGCTTCTTCATCTTGTAGAGGAGCGTGGTCCGCTTCATCCCGCCGAGGCTCCGGGCCGCTTCCGACTGATTTCCCCGATGCGTCCGAAGCGCCGTCAGGATCTGGTCCCGTTCCGTGCGGTTCTCCCGCACCGGCTCCATGCCCGATGAAGTCCGCGCCGCACGGTGCCTGGGCCGGAGCGCCATGAGCTCCGCCCCGACCAGGTCGCCGTCTTCGGCCAGCGAGACCGCGCGCTCGATCGTGCTCCGGAGCTCCTGCACGTTCCCGGGCCAGGTGTGCGCCTTGAGCTGCGCCCACGCCTCGCAGGTGAGGAGCACCCGCTTCCGCGCCTGGGCGCAGGCACGCTGGAGGAAGTACGTTCCGATGAGCTCGATATCGCCCACGCGGTCGCGGAGCGGCGGCACTTCGAGCCGGATCCCGTTCAGCCGGTAGTAGAGGTCGTCCCGGAAGAGCCCGCGGCGCACCAGGCCCGCCAGGTCGCGCGTCGACGCGGCCACAACCCTCACGTCCACGTGGCGCACGCCCGCGGCGCCCACCCGGCGGAGCTCGCCCATCTCGATCACGCGGAGAAGCTTCGCCTGCGCGCCGACCAGGAGCTCGCTCACTTCGTCCAGGTAGATCATGCCGCCGTTCGCCCCTTCGAAGAGACCGGGCTTCGTGGCCCCGGGGCTGGGGAGGCGATCGTGGCCGAAGAGGTCGGCGTCCAGATGCCCCTCGGGAAGCGTGGAGCACCTCCCCACGACGAAGGGGCGCTCGCGCCGGTCGCCCAGCTCGTGCGCCGCGCGCGCCAGGAGCTCGCGGCCGCTCCCCCGCTCCCCGAGGACCAGAATGGGGAGACGGCTCAGCGCCGCCCGCTCGAGAATCCGGATCAGCTCCGCGATGCGCGGATCCTGCGTGACGATCCCAAAACGGAAGCACTCGGGATCCGCACCCTCGGGCATCTCGGGGGGCTTCGATCCCGGCGCCACCGGCGCTAGGACCGGAGCCTCCAGCTCGACGCCCAGAACCTTCTCCGTCCGCTCGACCCAGCGCATGAGACCCATGGTCATCCCGAGGCTGCGCGCTTCCCAGAGATGATCCCGCGCGACGCCGCGCTCTTCCTGATCCTTGCCCGCGAGCAAGGTCTCGCCGCTCCAGACCAGGATCCGCGTCAGCTCATAGGTCGCGTCGAGCTTCCTCAATAATTGGATGCCCTCGCGCGCCGCGCGCAACGCCCGCTCGCGGTGCCCCAGGAGCTGCTGGGCCATCGCCATGACGCGGCACGTGGCGGCTTCCTCGAAACGATCGTTGATGCGCCGCGCGATCCGGAGCCCGCGCTCGCAGGTGATGAGAGCACGGTTGGGCTCGCCGATCCGAACGTGCACCTCGGCGATGCGGCGGCAGAGCTCGGGAATCAGGTCTCCCTCGGGGGCGAGCTTTTCCGCCAGGGCGAGCGCCTGATCGAAGCGCTCGATGGCGGACTGGTTGTCGAACTGGTCCAGCGCCACGTCTCCCAGATATTCCAGGGCGATGACGTGCTCGCGCTCGAATCCATGCTCCTCCGCCTCCGAGAGCGCGCCGCGGATATGAGACTCCGCGCCGCGCAGGTCCCCTCGGATGCGGAGATGCTGCCCGAGACAAAGCCTGGTCTGCACCTTGCCGCGGGAGTGCCCGCGCTCGAGCCCGAATAGCGTGCGCGCGCGGGTAAGCTCCTGGTCCCCCTGCTCGAACCGGCCAAGCTTCGTCAGGGCGATGCTCAGGTTCAGGGAGAAGTTCGCCTCTTCGTGGGATAGCCCCGCGCCGCGCGCCTGGAGCTGGCCGCGACCGAATTCCCCGACGGCGCGCTGGATCTCACCCGCGCCCAGGAAACAGAGGCCGAGGAGATTGCGGCTGCGGAGCATTCCCTCGAGGTCTTCGAAATCCCACCTGCTGATGTGGTACGCGGCGCGGAAATGCTCTTCGGCCCGGGAGGGACGGCCGATGCGCCACACCGCTCTGCCCGCGGCGATGTGATATTCCAGAAGGGGCTTCTTGTCGTCCGGCCGCGCGGCGTACAGCTCCTCGAGCTTCCGCTCCGCCAGGTCCGCGACCTCCCGCCACTTTCCGAGACCGAGCAAGGCGCGGCAACGCGCTAGGGTAACCGGGTGCTCGATCTCGGAGGGCAGCGGACCCTTCGCCTGGTATTCGGCGATGAGATCGAGGGCGGCCGCGAAACGCGCGTGCCCGATCAGCTCGTCCAGGCGGCGTTGCATCGTCACGGCGTCGTGTTCGTTTGCGCGGTCGTGGATCATGGGCTCAAGGGGAGCGGGTGGCTTCCCCGCTCCCATGTGGCTCTCTCCTTGGCGCCTCTCAGCGGATGCCGAGGCGGATCAAGATGCTGACGACTAGACTCCAGCGACTGGCGCGCGTCTGGACTGCGGACGTGGCCGTTACGACCCTCGCCGCACGCAAGGCGGTCGGCTTGGGTGTCGGGCTGGGCACATCGTCGCCGGTAGGGTCACCGTTCCCGCTCGGGGTTCCGTCGGGGCCTCCGGTGAAGGTCGGCCTCGCGATGGCCTTTTGCGGTTCGAAAATCGACCCCGCGGAAGCAAGCATCACGAACAGGGTTAGGATGAAGCCGAGTCGCATCAATCGACGAAGAAGCATCACCATCGGCTCATCCCCCGCGATTCCGGCCCGTACGTGTCCTGGCTGGGGAGGGGATACCCCGGCGCGAAGAGATCGATCCATGATGGACGCTCCCGAGCGACGCGCGCGTAACTAGCGTGGCGCTCTTCTCGGACGGAATGAACGACTGGGGAATGTGGTGGGGGGGGAATTCCACGGACAGCATGGGTTTCGACTCCGCCGTCCGTCGACAATTGAGACCGATTGGAGCCATGCACACCCTTCCTTTGGGCAGGCGAACCGGCTACCTCATCAAACTAGCACACTCCCCGGCCAAAATCAAGGGTAAAACCGCCTTAGCGACGACTTTCCGCCCCTTTCCGCCGCCTCGGACCGGGTATCTCGCCGCCAACCGTGCTATAATTGTATTCAATTCAATTCCCGTCCCAACATCGCGCGCGCACCCGAGCCCCTTATAGGGAATGAACGAAGCTCACCGCATTCGTACGGCATTCCTGTCCTCGCTGCGCCTCTCCCAGGAATCCACGGCCGACGCGAAGCCGCATCCCATCGATCTCCGTCTGGCGGAGCTGGACCTGGTCCGGCGCGACGAGATCACCTTCGACATCGCGGAGCGGCTGAGCGAAGCGGGCCTTCTGGAGCGCGTCGATCGATTCCAGCGGGACGGCAAGCCGTACGTGAGGTATCGCGAGTCCGCGTCGGGCGAGACGTTCCTTCTCGCCGCCGCACCGAAGAGCGTCGAGGCGGAAGAGGAATCGCTGGTGCGCGCCTCGAAGCCGCACTGGCACGCGCGAAGCCGGCTGCTCTACCGCGTGATCCCGCACCTGATCTCGGTGGAGCGGAAACTCTTCGCGCGCGATGAGCGGAACGCCGAGTATTTACAGACCGATCCCGCCGATATCCTGCGCACCATTCTCTCCTCGGCCATGCAGATCCTCGAGTGCGACGACACGCGCTTGTACTCGCTGGGCCGCACGCTGGACACGCGCTACGCCCAGCCGGTGAGCGAGGGAACTCCGTGGAACCGTGCGCTCGCCGAGAACTGGGTGGGCCGGCGCTCCGTGCCGCTCTACATCGAGGACCTCGCGCGGCCGGGATACGCGCGGGTGATGATCGATGCCGAATCGATGGACGCCACGATGCACGTGGCGGTGGCGCCCTACGATGCCAAGACGCCCCCCGAGAGCTTTCGCTCGCTCGCCATGGCCCGGGTCGGAGAGCCGGGAACGCAGTACCTTTTCGTGCTCGAGGCGTGGAGCAAGACACCGGGATTCTTCACCGACGAGCGGCTGGGTCTTCTGAACGTCGTGGCCGACCACGCCACCGATCTTCTGGTAACCCTGCAGAAGCTGGGGATGCTCGTCATGGTGGACGAGCTGACGGGCGTCTACAACCGCCCCTACTTCGGGCGCCAGCTCGACCGCGAGATCGCGCGTGCCTACCGGGAGGGGCGCCCGATGTCCCTCATCATCGGGGATCTCGACAATTTCAAGCACCTGAACGACCTCTATGGATACGAGGCGGGGAACGCCGTGCTGCGGGAGATCTCTCAGGCGTTGGCCTCGAGCGTTCGGCCGTTCGATACGGTGGCGCGCTGGGGCGGCGAGGAGTTCGCGCTGATCCTGAGCGCCGAGACCACCCCCTCGGAAGCCCGCGACATCTGCGAGCGGCTCCGGCTCAAGATCCAGAACCTCGCGATCGTGGTGCCCACGCTCGAAGGCCGCGAGAACGCGGTGCGCGCCACGATGAGCTTCGGCGGCGCGATGTTCCCGGCGGACGTGTCCCTGCGGGTGGATCGGACGCGGGGGCTGGATGCCGAGGGACGCGAGAAGATCGCGCACGAGCTCTGGAACCGGGCCAACATGAATCTGCGGAGCGCGAAGTCCTCGGGAAAGAACCAGGCGGTGCTGGGGGACGAGGCCTAGGAAGGCTGGACGAGCGCCCTGGCGAAATCCGGGGCGGCGAAGGGCATCAGATCCTCCATCCCCTCCCCCACGCCGACCCAGCGGATGGGCAGATGCAGGGTGTCCGCGATCGCCAGCAGCACCCCTCCCTTGGCGGTTCCATCGAGCTTCGTGAGCGCAAGCCCCGTGACGCCCAGCGCCCGGTCGAATTCGCGGGCTTGATTGAGGCCGTTCTGGCCGGTGGTCGCGTCCAGGATGAGCAAGACTTCCTGCGGAGCGCCCGGAATCTGCTGCTCGATCACGCGGCGAATCTTCTTCACTTCCTCCATGAGATTCACCTTCACGTGCAGCCTTCCCGCGGTATCCACGAGCACGCGCTGGACGCCGCGGCTCTTGGCGCGGACCATGCCGTCGAAGGCAACGGCGGCGGGATCGGCGCCGGGTTTCTGCTTCACGATCTCCACGCCCGCGCGCTCCGCCCAGATCTCGAGCTGATCCGCGGCCGCGGCGCGGAACGTGTCGCACGCCACGAGGAGCACGGATTCCCCG
>Ga0137397_10001210_pt1 | contig 18029 bp, 6 predicted proteins | sample czorhiz116metaG_FD_106658 | JGI IMG/M metagenome (GOLD analysis project Ga0137397, IMG submission 106658) | Vadose zone soil microbial communities from Angelo Coast Range Reserve, California, USA - czorhiz1.16 metaG | ecosystem: Environmental > Terrestrial > Soil > Vadose zone | place: USA... | reverse complement strand
CGAACAGGTCGGCCTGAGAGAAGACCGGCGTCCGGCCCTCGCTGCCACGGCCGAGATACCGGATAGGGTAGTTGTCCGGCGAGATGATCGGCACCTGCCGGGTAATGGGCGTGCCGCTCATCACATAGGCGTTGAGTCCGACCGAGGTGCCCCACTTGAACACGTAAACCCCCTGCGCTTTGACCTGATGCGTGCGGTCCGTGTCCAGGACTCCGTCCAGCACGCTGCCGGTCTGGTCGAACGACATGGAGGGGTAATCGAAGTCCCGGGAGTTGTTCGGGTTGTCGCGGCCTGTTGGGGTCGATGAGTTGGTGGAGAAGTTGCGGCCGCCCCCCACGCCCACTTCGTCGGACGAGGAGAGGCCCGAGTAGTTGCCCGAATCCCGGCTCCACATGTAGCTGCCGTGGAACGTCCAGTTGTTGCTCATCAGCTTCGTGACGCCGAACTCGAGGCTGTTGTAGTTTCGCGTCGCCTTCGGCATGGTTTGCGTGAGGTTCGTCGCACCCTGGGGCGCGAAGAGGCTCGTGCCGCTGGAAATGTCGTATTTAGCGACGAGACCCTCGCCCGGGTTGGCAATGATGTAGGCCTCGTCGCCCGCGCCCACGAGGTCGCCGATGTCGTCGATGCCGCGATCGAGCTGCTTGTGGACGAACCGGATGGAGGTCGCCAGTTGCGTGCTGAGCTGACGTTCGAAGCCGAACGACAGCTCCTGGGACCGCATCGGCTTCAACGTGCCCTGCTGCTCGACGTCGAGCCCCGGCGTCTGCGATGGGAGACGGAAGTTGACGCTCGAAAGGAACGTGCCGGGACACGTGGGCGGGCAGCTGGGCGAGTCGCGCAGCGTCTCGAAATTCGGCGTATCGAGCGTGTAGTAGTACGAAGTCCACTTGTCCCCGCCGAACGATCCACGCGGCAGGTTGAGCTTGAAGATGTCGTAGAAAATCCCCCACGATCCGTAGACCTTGTTCCTGCCGTCGCCGATGAGATCGTAGGCGAAGCCGACGCGCGGGGCGATCTTGTCCTTCCATCCGAAGCTGATCGGATTGGGGACGATGCCGGCGCCGGGCGAGTAGGTCGGCACGTTCTCGTTCTCGGTCCGAACGCCGCCGTTGATCGTCAGCCGGCTGTTCACGACCCACGTATCCTGCACGAAGACGCCGTTCACATTGGACTGGACGTTACCCGTGGTGGCGAACCCCTGCTGGTACGCCGTCGGGCCTGCACTGACGACTTCATAGTACCCGAACGCGCCCTGCCTGCCGTTGAGAGGCGTGTTCCAGCGGATATTGATCACGTTCTGGAGGTTGCCGTTGATGACGTCGTTGGCGCGGCGATCGATCTGCACGCCGCCCTTGATCTGATGGTTGGTGGAGCCCATGCGCGCGTAATACGTCGCGTCGACCTGGAAGAAATTACGCGTCTGCTTGTCGGTGGCGATACCGTTGTTCGAAGGCACGCTGCTGTAGCCGGCAGCGTGCTGCTCCGACGCTGGCACACCGGTCTGGCCAACGTTGGTCGTGCCATCGGCGAAGACAAATCGGACGGTATCGTTGACGTTGAAATCGATCACGTCGCTCTGATAGCGGCCCCCGCGCACCCCGATGGTGAAGTTGGCGTTGGCGATGTAGTCCGCGGTGGCGGAGAGCGACCAGTTCGGGTACCGCGTGCCCTTGGTGTAGGAGGTGGTGGGGCTGTCGCTGCCGATCAACGTCGCAAGCAGACCTGAGTTCTTCTGCCAGCTGTCGTTGAACGCGACACGCGTGCGCAGTTTGGTGCCGAACTGATTCGTGGTGTTCGCCGAGAAATTCTGGACCAGTTGGGTCTGCGATGTCGTGGATGGCGTCGCGCTCGCGATGCCGGTCGTGCTCGGGTTCACGGTGCGGGTGTATTTCGTATTCGACGGCTGATAGGCGGCGAAGAACCACGCCTTGTCCACGACGATCGGTCCACCGAGGGTCCCGCCCGGCTCGAACCGCGTGCTGTCGTCCTTCGCATACGTGTGGTACTCGGCCTGGGTGGGAACACCGAAGACCGCGCGCAGCGTGGGGTTGGGCGAGCCCTGTAAGTTCGAGCCCTGGTAGACGCCCAGCAGGGTGCCGCCCCAGTTGTTCGTCCCGCTCTTGGTCTGGACGTTGATGACGCCGCCCGTCGAACCGCCGTATCCCGCCGGATACCCGGTGGACTTGACCGGCACCTCTTCGACGAAATCCGCGAGCAGGTCCTTGCCCGACGCGCCACCGATCATGTCGGTTGTCTCGATGCCGTCGATGATGAACCGGTTCTCGGCCCCGGAGGAGCCATCGATCATGATGCCGTTCGACTTGAACTCCTGGTTGGCGCCAGGCGCCTGCACGACCAGTGACGAGAAGTCGCGGTTGTGCGGCAGCAGTTCGATTTGCTCGGCACGGATGTTGGCGGCGCGCGCGCTCGATTTCACGTCAACGAGCGGGGATTCGCCGAGCACCGTCACCACCTCGCTGACGCCCGCCAGCGATAAGGAGAAGTCGACGGACTTGATGGAGCCAAGCGAGACGACGACGTTCGAGACCTTGGAAGGCCTGAAGCTCGCCAGGGTAGCCGTGATTTCGTACGCACCCGGCAGCACCGACGGGAAGCGATACGAGCCGCTCAGGTCGGTGGTGGTGGTGAGCACGCCGCTGCCCGAGCTGTGGGCCTCGACCGTCACGCCCGGAAGAACGCCGCCGGACGTGTCTTTCACAACGCCGTCGATACTGCCGCGCTGTTCCTGGGCGGCTGCCGCGGATGCCGTCATCAGAACGGCAAAGAGAACCGCCGCTGTTTGTACGCGCATGAATCCCCTCCTCCTCCTTGTTGGTGGTGCAAAACAAAACAAGCAATGGCGAACCCGGACAGAGACGACCGGGTGGACCGCCGTTGGCAAGACGGCAGCGCGCCTGGACTGCTGCATCATAGTGCAGCATGAGACGCCACGCGCGTCACCGGCGCGACGACGCTTTCTTCAGATCCTCTTTCAACTGCGGATTGACCTTGAAGCCGGCCTTCTCCGCGGCTTTTATTTCGCTTTCCGCCTCGGGGAATCGGCGGGTCAGCATGTAGACCACGGCGAGGTTGTTGTGGGCTTCGCCGAGTTTCGGATCGGCGTCCAGCGCGGCTTGATACTCGCGCTCGGCGTCGGCCATCGCGCCTGAGCGAAAGTAAGCGCTTCCGAGCGCGATCGAGATCCAGGCAGGCGTCCCTGGTTTCGCCTTCTCGTCGTGGAACCGGCGCATCCGCAAATCAGAGATGCGCCGCTCGAGGTCCACCGGTCCGCCTGAGAGCATCTTAGTGACACGCCCGGTGGCGAGGAGCGTTTTTTCATCCTCGAGCGCCTGAATCTGATCGTCGAGCCGCCTCCGTGCCGCGAGATCGTTATTCGCCTCGTGCGCGATGCTCGCGACGAAGGCATCGCGGCAGCCGAGAAATGCCCCGACCGCCGCCGGAAATCGCTTCGTCGCCATGTACACCTGGCCCAGGCCGTAATGCGCCATCTCCAGCGTGGGCTCCAGCTTCACGGACGCCTTGAACTCGGCTTCCGCTTTGTCCCAGCGCTCGGCGCGCAGGTTTTCCTGTCCGGCGCGCAAGTGCTGCATCGCTTCGATGTGGTCCTTGACCGTCGTCTGAGCGATCGCGGACGCGTCTGATACGAGCACGAATGCCGCGGCAAGGACGGCGGAGCGCATTGTGAACCTCCTTGTCATTGGTCATTGTCCCAGCCCCTTGAGGTAATCGCGGATTTTCGGCTGCGACGGATCGAGCTGCAGCGAACGCTCGAAGGCGCGGCGCGCCCCCGCGCGATCGCCCGCGCACAGCCGCGCCACCCCTGCGGCGCTGTGGGCGGCCGCGCTCGCCGGCGCCAGCGCCACTGCGCGATCGAAATCCTCGGACGCCCCGCGACAGTCGCCCGCTTCTGTGCGGTAGCGTCCGCGAAACAGCCACAGCTCCGGATCGCGTGCGTTGGCCTGGACCGCCGCGTTCATGAGCGCAAGACTGCGCGCGGCGTCACCGTTCCGCTGATAAGCGATCGCGCGGCCAATCAGAAATTTTGCGCCGTCCGGCATCCCGCCGCCGAACGCCTTGACGAGCAGAGTGTCGGATCGATCCAGACTCTGGCCCATCGCGTAGAGCACGTCGCTCAGGTTCCACTGCGCCGACGCGAGGTTCGGATCCACCGCCAGCGCCTTCTCGAAGGCGTTGATCGCCTGCGGCAGCTTCCCCCGCTCCTTGAGGATGACGCCCTCGTTGTTGTAGGAGCCGGCGGTCCGCGTCGAGCCACGGCTGCCGGGCGGCGCCGTGTCGCCCTCCGACGAGCCGATGTATCCGAGCGAACGCAGGTTGGCGACCGCTTCTCGATCGGCGGCCGCGCGGTCCGCCGGGCGCGCCTGCGGCGCCGCGGGACGATAGTGCGCGGCGAAGTCGGCGCGCGGCGCCTTGACGGGCGACGCCCCCTCGAGCGGATCCCCGTTGACGTCGCGGCCCGGCGGAAGCCCGGCCAGAGCCAGAAGAGTCGGCGCCACCTGCTGCACGTCGCCCTGCGCGGCGTGCCCAGGCTTCGCCGGCACGCCAGGCCCCCACAGCAGGTACATGCCCTGCGGCGCATGCCACTTCGCCGCGCTCGCCGTGGCGACGCTCGACAGCCGCGACGGCCGTCCCTCCCCCCAGAGAAACCCGTGATCCGACGCCAGCATCAGCACGCCGCCCATGGCCGCCGCCGCGTCGCGATACTGCGTGATGCGGTCGTCCAGCGCACGAAAGAACCTTTCCGGCACGGCGCTGTAACGGTCGTAATCTTCCGGCGTGACTGCGGGCTGGCGCGGCGGCGCGTACGGCGCGAAGACATGGCCGATCGTGTCCGTGCTCTGAAAATAAACGATCGTGAGATCGGGACGCTGCTCGCGAATCCACTGCAGCGAGAGGTCACCATAGACCGTCGTCTCGATCAGCATGCGCCGCAGGGCGCTGACCGGCTGCGAGTACGGATCGTCCGAGTCGGCGACCTTCCGGTAGTCCGCGTCGGTCAGCCACGGCAGGTACGCGTGGACGGCGTCGTAGTTCACTGCGCGCTCCGCCTGTGCGAGCGCGTCGCGCGCCCACGCTTCGCGGTCGGCTGGAAACACCACGCCGCCCGGGGGCGCCTGTTCCTTGTAGAGGAAGGTGAACAATCGATCGGACACGACGAGGCCGTCGATCGGCTCGGCCGGAAAGGTCGCCCAGAGGCCGAAGACAGCCGAGCGCTTGCCGCCCGCGGTTGCCATGTTCCAGACCGCCGGCACGCGGCGCTCGCTGCTCGTGATCGGCTCCTTCACCCCGGTCGCCGGATGGAACTGCACGAAGTCGAGGATGCCGTGTTCCAGCGGCCCTGTTCCGGTCATCATCGTCGTCCAGATGAGCGGCGAGAGCGGCGGCGAGAGCGTTTTGAGATGGCCGGTCGTGCCTTCCGCCGCGAGCCGTCCCAGCGTGGGCATCACGCCGCTGGCGATGTAGTCGTCGAGCAGCGACCAGTCGGCTGCGTCGAGGCCGAGAAAAATGACGGGACGCCCAGGCTGAACGGCAGCAGCGATCTCGGCGCCCACGCCCGGCGCGCCAGGCGTCCGCTCACGTGACGGGGGCGGATGCGCTCCGCCACACGCCGTCCATACGAGCGCCATGACCGCAAGCGCTGCCGTCATGACCAGGCTGACGACGGATCGGTGCACCGCGGGTCTCCAGATAGAACAAGGGGCCTCGCCGAAGCGAGGCCCCTATCCTACACGACCGATCGACCGTGATTAGAACGTAAGGCGGACGCCAATTCGGATGCTGCGCGGGAGCGTGAACTGCGTGCCCACGCCAGACTTCAGGAAGTCCGGATTGGGCGCCGTCGCCGCGGGGTTGGCGATCGCACCGATCGGCGTCGTCGAGTTCGGCAGCGCGAGCAGGCCGCCGTCGCCGTTGCAGAGGGCGGCCGGAATCCCTCCGCAGGCGTCGTCCTTCTGCAGGTTGTAGCGCTGATCGAGGATCGTCGACCCCTGATGGTTGAAGACGTTGAACACGTCCAGCAGGATGTTCGCCTTCGTGCTGCCGCCGATCTTCAGCGGGTAGCCGACGTGCACGTCTCCCTCCCAGTCAGACGGCCCGTAGCCGAGCGCGCCGCGCGGCGTCAGGTAGTACTCCCAGTTCGAGTACGCGAACGAGTAGCCATACGCCGTGAGCGGCAGGCCCGAGTACCAGTGGAACGCGCCGCCGAAGTTCAGGCCGTCGAGCGCTCCGCCGGAGATCACGTAGCTGCCGTCCAGCTTCACCTGGTTCTTGTGCTGGTTGCTCAGCTGACCCTGGGCGTTGACCATGAAGTCGGCGTAGTCGAACGCCGAGTTGATGTTCGGATCCAGCTGCCCGGTCGAGTTCTGGAACGTGCCGTCGTAGTTGCCTTCGAGCTTCGAGTAAACGTAACTGGCGAGGAACTGCCAGTTCCTGCTGTAGCGCTTCCTCAGCGTGAGGTCGAAGCTCGTGTTCTTGCGCTGCGCGGCCGGCGCAGGCGCCGTGGTCACGCCGTCATAAAACGCAAGCGACTGGCCGAGCGTCCCCTCGCCGGGGTTGGCGATGAAGTACTCGCCGCTGGCCGGCACCAGGAAGTCCTCGATCACGCGGCCGAGGTTTCTGTAGATCAACCGCACACCCACCGTCGTGTCCGGCCGTACTTCATATTCGAAGCCGCCCACGTACTCGTCGATGAACTGCCCCTTCAGATTCGGGTCGACCGGTTCCGCGGAGCCGCCGAGGAGCGCGCTCCTGCGTGGCGTCGTGGTGAGCGCGGTCGTGTTGCCCGGGTCCGCTGAGAAGTTGTACGCAAACGCCTGCGCCTCGCCGCCGAACGCACGGATGTTGATGTCCTGCGGGATGTTCTCGTAGAAGCGGCCGTAGTTGGCGTACACCTTGGCCTTGCCTGTGTTGGTCGGATCCCACACCACGCCGAGGCGCGGCGCCCAGTTCTTGTTCAGCGCGAACCCGGCGCTCGAGTCGCGGCCGAGGACGTGCTGCCGCTCCCAGCGGACGCCGTAGTTGATCGACAGGTTCGAGAGCACCTTGTAGCTGTCCTGCCCGTAGACCGATGCGTTCTGGGTCTGCGGCGTCGCCGTGAGCGGGTTCAGAATCGTCCACGTTGCCGGGTTGGTCCGACTGAAGCCCGATGCCTGATCGTTCACGTAGTACCGATGACGGTAGTAGACGACGCCGGATGCCGCGAACTTATAGATACGTTGGCCGGCGCCGCCCTCGAAGCGATCGACCACGGCGCTGATGTCCTCGAAGTCGGCGCCGGTCTTGATCGTATGGCCGCCCCAGTACTTCGTCAGGTCGCCCTTGACGACGTTGCGCTTGAAGTTCTGGTTGTCGTAAGCGCCGAAGCCGCCCGAGGTCTGCGTCGGCACCACGGTCTGGTCAAGAATCTGCGGCGTCGACGCTCCAGGTCCGCCGTAGATATTCTTCTCACGGTGCTGGCCGCCCATCACGCTCAGAAGCGTCGTGTTGTTGAACACGCCTACGTAGCGGCCCACGGTGTCGACGCTGCCTTGATCGAGCGTGCCTTGCCAGGTACTGGCCGGCCCGTTGATCAGAAATTGCTGGCCGTTCGCCGTCGTGAAGATGGCGCCAGTCCGCGTGGTCGGATCGCCGAACACCGTCGCGGTCAGCGTATGGCTCTGCGAGAGTCGGAACGTGCCCTTCGCCGCGAACAGGTTCTTCGCGATGTCAGCCGGCACGGCGAAGCCCACCGGGGGGCTGCCCGGCGCCGCGAGGGGGCGGAGAATCGTCGCCTCGTCGCGCTGATCGACGCGGTCGAACGCGCCGAAGAACCAGACCTTGTCCTTCACGAGGTAGCCGCCCACATCGCCGCCGTAGTCGGCGCGATGGGCGGTGTTGAGATAGTTGGTCGCCCACTGGGGCAGCTTCGTGCCGGTAGTGTTGGTCGCCTGCAGTCCGCCGCCCTCGCCGAAGCCGAAGATGTCGCCGTGGAACGTATTGCCGCCCGACTTGGTCAGCACGTTGACCGCGCCGCCCGTCAGCCGGCCGTACTCCGCGTTCAGGCCGCCGGTCTTCACCTCGACCTCCTGCACGAAGTCGAAGTTCAGCGTCTTGCCTTCGACGCCGGTGTTCACGCCGGTCGTGTTCAGACCGTCGATGATGTACTGGTTCTCGGCGCTGGTCGATCCGTTGATCGACGGGCCGTAAGTATCCTGCGTCACGCCTGGGGCGAGCTTGGTGATGCCGTAGAAGTCACGCGCGACCGGCAGGTTGTTGAAGACGTCCTGGCCGGCGGTGATGCCGCCCGCCGCCGACGTCGTGTCGACCACCGGAGACGCGCCGAGGACGTTGACTGTTTCCGCGACACCCGCAACCTGCATCTTCAGCGGAAGCGTGATTGTCTGATCGATGGAGACCTTCACGTCAGGCTGCTCGACGGTTTTGAAACCTGAGAGATCGGCTTTGACGGTGTACGTGCCCGGCGGCAGCGATGGGAACCGGAACTGACCACTGGAATCGGTGACGGCAGTATTGGCCCCCTGAAGTTGCGGGCTCGTCACGGTTACGGTGACGCCCGGCAACACCCCGCCTTGCGCATCCACAACCGTCCCGACGAGACGTCCGGTGGTCTGCGCAAGGACCGGCGCCGCCAGCGCAACCAGCGCGGCCATTGTCACGCAGACGCGCGCGCAGTGCGCCGTGAAACTACGGAAATTCGACTTCATGTCGTTTGATCCTCCTGGAGAACTGAATGACCCAGCATCGGTTGGGATACATGACCGAGACCGGCGGTTCACCGAGCAAAATCTTGACCGCCAGACCATCGGCGATCATAACTCGGACGATATGTGTCAATAACTCTTCTTGCATAAAGAGTGCGTCCGGTCAACTGGTCGGATCCAAATTCTGGAACGCCACCACACCACTTGTCGCATTTTCGCGGTTTTGAACAGATATCTTCGCCAGATTTTCGCATCGCACGCCCCGTCTATAATGCGCAATAGCGTGATACTCCTCCCGCTTGTCCTCGTGGCGACGGTCTCGACGGTTGCGCAATCAGGAGCCGCTGAGTCACAGACCGGCGCCAGCCGCGTTGCCCTTGCGACCGTTTCGGATCCGCGGAATCGGCCGCTGCTCGACGTCAGCGCCGACGACTTCGTGATCGAGGAAGCCGGCGCTGCGCGAGAAGTCCTGTCGGTCCGGCCGGCCGACTACCCCATCGTCATCCTGCTCGACAACGGGACCGATGGCCGCGCCGACCTTCCGTTCATGCGCACGGCGGTCGCGCACTTCATCGACCGCATCGGCCAGCGGCCGCTCGCGCTCGGCACACTCGGCAACGGGCCGAAGCTGCTCACTACCTTCGAGGACGATCGCAGTACGGTGATGGCGCGGCTCAACGAGGTCGCGCCCGAGGAGACTGCCGCGAGGTTGATGCAGGGCGCCGCGCTGGCGGGCCAGACGATTCGAAGCACCGGGTCGCTCTTCTCGGCGATCGTCATCCTGTCGGCGACCGCCGCGGACGCGAGGCAGGGTGCGACGGACGACCTGATGGCGGCAGTCATCGACAGCGGGGCGATCCTGCACGTCGTCGCCAACCGCCCGGCGCAGCCGGCTGGCGCCCTTGGGCCTGGTTCGCCGCTGCGAACTCTTGCCGAAGAGCGGCACGGTGAATTCACGACGATCTACACGGCGGCGTCGTATCAAGCGGCGCTCGATCGGCTGGCCGACCGGCTGACGACGGAGCTGTTGATCGAGTATCTCGTGCCGGTTGGATCGAAACCGAACGACGTGAAAGTCGGCGTACGTCTCATCGGCGCGCGCGTTCGAGGCCTCGGCGTCGCGCCCAAGTAAAAACCAAACCGCAGAGCGCGCAAAGTCTGCAGAGAAAACGTTTCTCGGCGGTCTCCGCGGTCTCTGCGGTTTCTGTCTTCGTGATCGAGGAAAAAAATAGGCCGGGTGGTGTGACCCACCCGGCCCACGAGACTTACCTGCCCTACCCGACCTACCCGACCTACCCGACCCTTATTACCAGAGGAGCCGGAACCCGATCCGGCCTGTCCGCGGCGCGAGAATCGCGGTCGGCTGCTGGAATTGGGCGCCGGCGCGCGTATTGATCGTTTCAGCGGCGTAGGCGTTGGCCAGATTGAAGCCATCGAAGAACAGGCGGATCTTCGCCGCACCGAGCGGGACCGTCTTCTCGATGCGCAGGTCGATCACCGAGATGTTGTCCTGCCGATAGGCGTTGTACGCGGTGGCGAAGATATCGGTCGCCGACAGGCTGCCGGTGGTGCCGTTGCCTACGCTGCCGAGGCTGCCTGCCGCCGCGCTGAATGTGCACGCGCACGTTGCGGGAGCAGAGACGGAGACGCGGCGCGCAAAGTTCTCGCCGAGCTGGTAGCGATAGACACCGCTCAAGAGAATGCCGAACGGCGCATTGTACTGTCCGTTCGCTTTGAACCCGGCCGACGAGAAGTCGTAATCGAACGGGCCGTTTTGCGTGTTCGGATAGCCGTACGGGAAGTCGTGCCGCCAGGTAAACCCAAACCCGGCGCCGAGCGAATAGTTGTGGCTCATCCGCTTGTTGAGCGAGGCCTCGAACGTCTTGTATTTGCCATTGTTCGGCGAGTTCTGCACAACCTGATTGTTCGGGTACGGGCACCCGGCGGTCGGCGCAAAGACGCCAGCACACGCTGCGGCAGGGATTGCCGAATTCGGAACGCCGAACGCTGTCAGATTCTGATCGTCGCCCGTGCCTCGCACGCCGTCGGGGCCCACGTCGACAACCGAGAACGGCACGGAGTAGGCGCCGGCCGGACGATTCGGCTGGAATGTGCCCACCTGATCCCGCACGCTGTAATAGACGAACCCGATGCGCGCGCCGACGCCTTCGCTGAGCTGCTGCTCCAGATACACCGTCCCCTGGTGCGACAGCGGCTGTGTGGTGTTCGGATCGACCGTGATGTTGCCAGCGAGGGCGGCGGCTGTTTGCGCCCCTTGCTCGCCCGGCTGGAAGGTGCCGTCGCCCGGGATGCACGTCGCGCAGACGAGCGCGTCGCTCCAGGCGTAGGTCACGCTCTTGGTTGCCTGATTGAGGTTCGCGTCCTGCGCGACGCCAACGCCCGGGTTGAATCGATACGTCCCGTAGTTCAGTTTGAGAACCGTCTTGCCGGTCCCCAGCAGGTCGTACGTCATCCCGATGCGCGGCACTGCCGAATTCCATTTCAAATAGTGCTGTTCGGGGAACGTTTGCGCCGCAATGCTGAGGCCGGTCGGGAACGTAAACGCGAGTTGCCTCTGGTCCGGCGTGAACACGTCGTAGTGGTCGAAGCGCAGGCCCAGATTGAACGTCGCGCGGCCCACCGCCCACTGGTCCGTGATGAACGCATCGACCGTGTTGAGCTTCGAGATGCTGAGCAGGTTGCCGCTGGGGCCGTCCTGGTTTGTGCCGACGCTCAGCGCGGTCGGCGCGTACAGCTGGACCTGTGACGCCAGACCGCTGCTGGCGATCGTCTCGCGGATGTTGCCGGAGGCCACCTGCAGGTAACCCTGCCACGCGGTCTCGAACAGGAACTCGCCGCCGATCTTGAAGTTGTGCGTGCCGCCCCACCCGTCCTTGAAGTACGTCATCGAGCCGGTTGCCTGCTTGCGCTGCCGGTCCAACTGCTCCTTCTGATCGGCGCCGGTGAGCAGAATGCGCGAGTTGTCGAATTTCTCGTGCTGCTGCGTGTCACTGTTGGCGAGTAGCGGGAAGTAGTAGCCGAACACGCCGTAGCGCGCCTCGACGTACGTTCTGTTGTTGATCGTTCCGTTGTACTCACCCTTGTAGATCCAGCTGCCGGAGATCTGCTTCAGCGTGCCGTCGAGTGCCTCGTAGTTCAGAGCGCTCTGCGGCAGACGATTCGGCTGTTCCTTCAGCTGCCACTGGTAGTAGCCGATGAGCTTGTTGTTGCTGCTCATCTGATAGCTGGCCTTTCCCGAGGCGTTCCAGAGCAACGTGTCGAACAGCTTGCCGGCTATCGGGCCGATGAAGTTCGGCTGGCCGACCGAGTTCTTGAAGTTGCGATACGCGAAGTACCACCAGACCTTGTCTTTCTTGAGCGGTCCGCCGGCGTTCAGGTTCGAGTCCCGGTATTTGGCGGTCTCATTGCTGTTCAGGCGAATGCCGCTCGTGTTCGTCGGGGTGAAGAGGAACTGCGGCGGGAGATTCTTCTCGATGTTCTCGCCGATCATCCCGTTGGTCTCGTAGTCCTGGTAGATCTCGCCCTGGAACTTGTTGCCGCCCGACTTGCCGAGCATCTGCGTCTGTACGCCCGGCGTGGGCATCTCGGCACCCTGCGCAATTGTGCCGAGGAACACCTCTTCGAACGAGCCGTAGTCGGTGTAGAGACCGGCGGCGGCGGTGCCTTCCGTCGTGTTGATGCCCTCGACGAGGACGCGGTTCTGACCCGAATAGCCGTACGCGGTGTAACCGGTCTGCGTGCCGGCGCGGTTGCCGCCGACGTCGATGCGGCCCATGCCGACGCCCGGCGTCACCGCGAGGAGCGACCACAGGTCGCGGGCGTTGGGAATTTCCTGCAGCGCCTCCAGCTTGAAATTCTGCTGGACGCGCGTCGAGGCGGTGTCGATGACCGGCGAGTCGCCCGTCACGGTGACCGTCTCGGTCAGCGACGCGACCGCGAGCTCGACGTTCACGGCCGCCGTGAAGCCCATCGAAATCTGGATGTTCTCGCGCTTCAGCGTGTTGAAGCCCGGCAGCTCGAAGGTGACCGTGTAGGTGCCCGGAGGCAGCGCAGGGAAGCGGTAATTCCCGCCGCTGTCGGTGACCGACGACTGGACGCCCATCATCGACGAGCTGGTCACGGTGACCGTCACGCCAGGCAGCACGCCGCCGCTGCTGTCGGACACTCTGCCGTTGATCGAACCGGTCGTGCTTGCGCCGCCACCTTGCGCGAACGCCGCTGAGGCGAGCAGGCACGCAGCCAGCACCGCAACAATCAGATGGAACCCTCGACGTCTCATGAACGCCCTCCTCTTTCTACGTGAAAACGCACGGTGCGCGTTTCTTCGTGAATGCCGCACGTTGCGCGGACGCCGTGCGCTTTTCAAACAGCAGAAGGATAACTGCAGGCAAACGTCGTGCTTACTCGAGATCCGCGGGTTAGCGACCAAAACGGTGGTAAATCAATATGTTGCGGGATCGGATACGGATGAATGCACCGTCGATTCAATTTTTTGGTCGCTTCAAATCCATAGTTCCGTATTCCAGGTGTCTCGGGATCCCGAAGCGCTGACGATGATTGAAACCGCACGATAATGCGACCGTACTGAGCCGCCGTTGCAGATCGACTCACAGAAGCAGCGCAGAAGTACTGCGATCCTTGGATTCACGCTCGCGGTCGTCGCCACCGCCGGCTGGCTCGCGTGGAGCCGCGCCACGCGCCTGGCCATTCCGCACGGCGCCTGTGCCGGCTGTAACGTCCTGCTGATCACCATCGATACGCTGCGCAGCGACCGTGTCGGCGCGTTCGGCGGCCGGCCGGGCCTCACACCGCATCTGGATCAACTGGCATCGGAGGGGTTTCGGCTGACCAGGGCCTACAGCGCCGCACCGCTCACGTTGCCCTCGCACGCATCGATCCTGACGGCCGTATCGCCGCCGCTGCACGGCCTGCGCGCGAACGGGCTCTTCCGACTCGGCCACAACTTGCCGACGCTCGCGACCGTACTGAAGTCGGCCGGGTACCGGACGGGAGCGTTCGTCGGCGCGTTCGTGCTCGACGCGCGGTTCGGCCTGGCCCGCGGGTTCGACGTCTACGACGATCGCTACGGCGAGAAGGCCGCCAATGACGCTGCCGAGGGCGCGGAACGGCGCGGAGAAGACGTCATCAAGCCAGCCACGGCTTGGATTCTCGAATCCCGATCGAATCCCGAATCCCACATCCCCAATCCCTGGTTCGCCTGGGTTCACCTCTACGATCCTCATGAGCCGTACCGCGCTCCCGAGCCGTACGCGTCGCAGCACGATCCATACGACGCGGAAGTGGCATATGTCGACGCGACCGTCGGAAAGCTGGTCGCCGATCTGCGCGGCGCCGGTCAACTCGATCGCACGCTCGTCCTCGTCGCGGCCGATCACGGCGAGAGCCTGGGCGAACATGGCGAGCGCACGCATGGCGTCTTCACATACGAGGCGACGATGCGCGTGCCATGGATTGTCTGGGCTGGCGGACAGGACTCGGGATTGGGGATTCGGGATTCGGGATTCGGAGCGGATCCCGGGCGAGTTCCGAATTCCGGGCGACTCGCAGGTTTCAAATCTCGAATCCCAGCTGGCTCCTCCGACGCCCTGGTCCGGCTGACCGATCTCGCGCCAACGACGCTCGACCTCGTCGGCATCACGGCGCCGCCGGAGTTCGAAGGGCGATCGGTACTCTCCGCGATGAACGCCGGGGGCGGGGTCGCGCCGGAGACGGCCGACAGGGTCGCGTACATCGAAGCCATGGACGCGAACCTCACGCGCAACTGGGCGCCGCTCACAGGGCTGGTGACACGCGACTACAAGCTGATCGATCTGCCGATCCCCGAGCTCTACGACCTGCGCGCAGACCCCAGAGAGACAACGAACCTGTTTCCGCGCGACGCCGAGCGTGCGCGCACTCTCGAATCGTTGCTGCGAGCGACGACTGCGGCATTCACGGCGCGTGGATCCGCGGCGGAAAAGACGGCGCTCGACGCCGAGGCGAGGCAGCGGCTGCAGGCGCTCGGGTACATCGCGACGAGCGCGGAACCCGCCTCGCGCGTCTACACCGATGCCGACGATCCGAAGACGCTGATCGGGGCGGCCACCGAGTTGGATCGCGCGCTGGGTGCCTTCCGCGCGGGCTCCCACGCCGAAGCGATGGCGGCGACGCGCGGCATCATCCATCGATACCCGGGTTTTTCGACCGCGCCTGGCGTCTTCGCATCGATGCAGCGCGACACCGGCGACCTGCCGGGTGCGATCGCGACGCTGGAAGATCTCGCGCGGCGCGGTATGGCGAACCAGAGCGTGCTGGTGGTGCTGGCGGGATACCTGCAAGAGGCGGGCGCCTTCGACAAGGCCCTATCCGTCCTCGAGGCGGTTGTCGCAGGCCACCCGGACTACGCCGACGCCTATAATTCGCTTGGCGTCGTGTACTCGAGACTCCGGCGACACGATCGCGCGCGTGCGGCATTCGCGAAAGTGCTGGAGCTCGATCCGACGTCCGCGTCCGCCTACGAAAACCTCGGCGTCGACGAGATCGGCGCCGGGGATCTGGACGCGGCCGTCAACGACCTGAAGCGGGCGCTCGAGCTCGATCCGCGGCTGCCCGGCGCTCACAACGCGCTCGCGGCGGCGTACATGCGGCAACGGCGTCTCACAGAAGCGATCGACGAGTGGCAGCTCGCCGTGCGCCTCGACCCGCACTTATACGATGCGCTCTACAATCTCGGTACCGTGCTCTACGATTCCGGCCGCCCAGATGACGCCCGCCCCTACCTCAAACGGTTCGTCGACGAGGCGCCGCCGGCGCGCTATCAGCAGGACATCGCGCGGATCCGCCGGATGCTGATTCGATGAGGTGCCGTCCGATCATCGTTCTGCCGGTCGTCTCGTGAGCGCCTGCCGTCGCGGCTGGCCCACGTGCGCAAATGCGGACCTGCGATCCGATGGCCGTCGCGCGACGCGGGATATTGCGACGGCCGCAGACGTGACTCGAGCAATAAAAAAGCGCCGGACGGTATCGACCGCCCGGCGCTGAACGCAGCCACCACCCGGCCGTGAAGCCGGAGGCCACGTCGAAGGTTAGAAATCGAACCTGACCCCGAGCTGGAACGTCCGGGGATCGAGCGTCGCGTTGATCTTGTTGTAGTTGACCCCGTTGACCAGCACGAAGTTCGTCACGGCGTTCGAATTCGTGGCGTTGAACAGGTCCGCCATACCGGTCAACTTGTAACGGCCGACGCGGAACGCCTTGTCGATGCGGAAATCGAGAATCGGCACCGTGTCGGTCCGGTTGTTCTCGATATTCTCGGAGTAGAAGCGGACGGTTCCGGCCCTCGGCAAGGTCGCGGCATAGACGCGCGAGTACGCAAAACCGCTCTGGACGCGGAAGTTGGCTGCCACGCCGATATCGTGAACAAACTCGTATCGGCCGATCAGACGACCCTGCCAGTTCGTGCTCTGCTGGCGGTTGGACACCGCCGGGTTCGGGTTGTTGAAGAACCCGACGGTGAGCACGTCGCTATTCAGCGGGCTGACCGACGGATTAGCCAGGGTGTTCGAGAAGCTGGTGGATTGCCCCGGTGTGCCTCCGCCTCGCAACTCGTCCCGCCACTGGTAGTCGTAGCTCGTCTGGATGAACAAGCCGGTCCGGAACCGTTTGTTGAACGCGAACTGCAGCGTGTCGTACTTGTAGTGTCCGTCCGGAACGTTCGTGATCACGTTGTTCCCGGTCGGCGCCGCCGCCAGATCCAGGAGATTGAGGTTGACGTTTCCGGTCACGCCGTTGACGAAGTCCCTGACGACGACGGGCACTGTGACGGGGGCGGTGAACTGCCCGACGCGCGACAAATCAACCGCCGTGTACTCGTTCTGAGTGTTCTTCCGGACGTAGGCAACCCGCACCGACGACTCGCCCCAGAACTGCCGCTCGATCGACGCATCGTACTCGTCAGCGTAAGGCTTCTTCATGTTCGTATCGGCCTTCGTCGTCGTGCCACCCGCCGAGCTGACGAACGCGCCGAGCTCCTGCGGACCATCGTAGAGGCGGTTGCCGTTCAGATCGTTGAACCTGAACGTCTTGTAGTTGGCTCCGGCCGGGTTGAGCGAGCTGAAGGCGTCAGCGTAGTTGTAGTAGTAACGGCCGTAGAACCCCTTCAGGACGGTATTGCCCTGCCCGCTGACGTTGTAGCTCACGCCGAGGCGCGGCGCGAACGAGTTCCTCGTGATGATGTCGCCTTGCGGGAACGACTGAGCCTGGAACATCGGCTGGCCGATGAGCGACGCCAGGCCGACCGACGCAGGCAGGACGTCCTTCACGATCGGATCGCGCTGCCCGGCCAGGTAGTACGGCCGCTGGTAATCCCAGCGGAGGCCGGCGGTAATCGTCGTCCGGCCGTTCACGTTCCAGCGATCCTGCACGTAGCCGGCGTAGCGCTGGTCCCGGTTGTTGCCGCCCGACCAGGTGCTGCCGAGATCGCTGTTCTTGCCCACATCGACGAACTGGATCTGATCCGTCGCACCGTTCAGGTCGCGGTACTGGATCGTTCCCGATCGGCCGTCGATCGTGTACTTGCTGATGTCCAGCAGGTACTCGAACCCGACCTTCAGATCGTGGCTGCCCGCTTTGTCAGGCACGTAGTAGGTCGCCTGTGCAGTCACCGCCGGCTTCTGACGCGCGAGATCGAACGCGTCCCACGCGGCGCCGCTGAAGAAGCTGGTGCCGACGTCGAATCGCGGCTGCCTCGTCGCCGGATCGACTTTGACGCCCAGGGGGAAGTCGTAGCCAAACAGGTTGACCTTCAAGTCGGTGAAGAGGCGATTGGACCACACGCGCTGATGCTCGCCCTTGACCACCCACGAAACCGAGTCTTGCGGCTGCGCCGCCTCTGGTGACACGCTTGCGGACAGCCCGCGGTTCGGCTTCTGCTTCCGGCCCCACTGGAAGTAGCCGATGACCGTGTCCTTCTGCGACACCTTCCAGGTTTCCTTGGTCGTCTCGTTGTCGAAGACGCCCAGGTCGGTCGCGATGACGCGCGAGACGCCCGAGATCACCTTGTCGATCTTGAAATGGTTGTACGACCCGAAGAACCAGAGCTTGTCCGTCTTGATCGGGCCGCCGATATCGACGTGGCCCTCCCAGAACTTGATGTTCGGCTGGCCGGTAAAGCCGCGCGCCGCCGTGGACGAGTCGATGTTGTCCGCCACCCACGATTCCTGCTGGTAGGTGAGGTTGTTCAGCATCTTGAAGGTGTTGCCGCCGCTCTTG
>Ga0137397_10001209_pt1 | contig 18039 bp, 18 predicted proteins | sample czorhiz116metaG_FD_106658 | JGI IMG/M metagenome (GOLD analysis project Ga0137397, IMG submission 106658) | Vadose zone soil microbial communities from Angelo Coast Range Reserve, California, USA - czorhiz1.16 metaG | ecosystem: Environmental > Terrestrial > Soil > Vadose zone | place: USA... | reverse complement strand
GTCAGCGAGACAGAAAGCAGCCCGTACTACGTCATGATGCCTTCACGGGTGTCATCAACAGCGATCAATTAAAGTCATCAATGCATCAACAGGAGCCCTTCCTGCTGGACCATCATCAACGTCGTCGAAACTTGTCTTGCGCTTGCTGGACCCTTTCATCTTCTCTGCGTTCCCATGACTTCCGCAGAACTCGTGTGTCCTATTTAATTCCCAAGCATCCCCACAGTATCTCCGCTGCACCAACCGCCATCGAGCCTGTCAGCAGCTTCCCCTACATTCCCACATCGTCTTTACCGTTGGCCTTGCACCCTTCCTTCTCCGCAGCCTTCCCTTACCCTCCGTCATTGACGGCCCAAAAATCAAAGCCACCCCAACGTCCCAGGATAGTCTCCCACGCGTCCCCACTGTCTAGTGAGTGTCTACCCTGGCCTGCCCTCACCGATGCCAGGCCTTACTGCCGACATCCACAACTCGCAGCATCAGGTCGCCAGCCCTAAACCTCGGCAATACCGCGCCTTTTGTCCGTCGCGTCTTCATGCTGTGTTCATGGCTCGCCCTTCACTTCGACATGCCCCGGATTTGTCCTCCAAGCATCCCTGCATTCTGCTTGAGATGGGTCACCTCTACCTACCTTGGCGATCTCGTTACCGCTGAGCCCTGTCATTACGAAAATAATGACATAGTCATAGATTCATGACATGTTCAGCTGCTCTAGAACTGAAAGAATACTAACCTGAGAACCAAACTCAAGGGATATCATAGCGAAGAGAACCTCACAGTAAAGCCGGAGGAGGGCCACTTTCGGGAGATCAACTGTCCGATGTCCCGAGGCCGAGCATAATCAACTCCTCTCGTGATAACGTAGCCCGCCAGGCCCTTCCCTCCTCCTGCCCGAGAACACCGAGTTATGAACGGTTTCCAGCGAGGTCATGCCCATCCATGTCCGCCATCGCCTACATTGTCCCGACGACCTGTAGAATCTGCAGAATTGCATCGCAGCGGTGAGATGGAGGGCCTCATCGACCAGGTTTTCATCTGTCAGCCCCGCCGTGTGGCAAGCGGCCAGAAAGGTAACTTCTCCTGTGGGAAGTCGAGATTGTTCAATGTCAACAACGTGAGGCACTTTCCTCCAAAACGTTTGTGAACGCAGAGTCGATCGGCTTCTCGGCAGAACTTACGAACGACGTGAATAGGTCAGGACTCGGACGTCAGCAGGTTGATCCTGGAAGCGCCTCAGCAGTGCTCCAGCACGGCAGAAGGCGTTGCGGCTGCCCCGAACATGGTCGTCACCGCGTTCTGTGTTCTGAAAGCCTGTATTACTTGCACGTCTTCTGTCGCTTCTGCCGCGGACGCATCTGGTCGTGCAGGGTAGACAAGGTACAGAAACCTCCAGTGTTCAAACATCCGACGGCACTCGAAAGCCCTGAAAGTACTGCTCCCGAAAGTCGAGGGCGTGGATCGGCGGCGGGCGACTCGGAGGAACTAATTCTAACCGTGAATAAACCGTTACATAATCTTTAAGTTTTTCCTCATAAGAAAGCTCAACACCTTTTGGCTCATCTGCATCTGACCGTGTTGACGTGTCCCGGATCCCACTAGTTTCAGTAGTACTGTAGTTAACGTGTGCTCCCAGTAGTTTCAGTAGTAGTGCCTGTCAAGGCCATGGTCGTGGGAACTTTCCCGGGTCGTGTGAACACTCGCGACACCGTCCTCCCCGCCATTATAATAAGAAGAAAGATGTTAATCGGATCTGACCTTTATCGACCTTGATCTAACATGTCCAAGCAAGTAGAGCAACAGCTCATCGTTTTTGACTTTGACTGGTGAATGCGCCGTGTTGCTCTGATCCATTCGATGACTGATCTGAAATGACCCTGACCCGTGCGTGCGTTTCCAGGTCTCTCGCAGATCAGGACTCTGATAGATGGATCTTTGAGGTTTTGGCACCGGATATCCGTAGAAAGATGAAGGATACCAAGTCCCAATACCAGTGGACTGACCTAGTGTAATGCGCTGTTGAGATTGCCTGTCGTCCTGGCTTATTTAGCGATTCTGTCTTTACAGCGCCCAGAGTCTTCGCGAATTGCATGAACGAGGTGGTACAAGAGAAGAGATCGAAGGAGCGCTCCGAATCATGCCCTTCGCAAGTTCACCCGCGTTTCTTTTCCCTGGTGTACACGCTCACCTCTTCTCGTCAGCATCCCGCGATGATCAATGGCGTCAAAACGCTAAAGGCAGCAGCAAAGCCACAGACGACATTCCTCTGTCTCTCCAGCTCCAACTCTGTTTTTATCTCGACGATCCTGGAAGTACGTGACGGTTCTTCGTCTTCTGTTTCTCTCTAGATAACAACTTTCCCGCACATACAAAAGTCCAAAGGGCTGCAAGATCTCTTCGTTGAGATAGTGACCAATCCCGCCGAGTGGGATCCGTCCGGTCTGCTCAAACTCAGGCGGCACGTCGATCCCGATGGGCCACAGCACAACTGCCCGCGAGGCTGCGAATTGAACATTTGCAAAGGTGACTCCTAGGCCGCAAACCATTCGATGCGTATTCAACGAGCTACTCTCCCTGCAGGTCAAGAACTGGAAGCGTTCCTCAAGCGCCAGTGTGTGGACTATGACCGTATCATTTACGTCGGAGACGGCTCGAATGATTTCTGCCCAGCCGTGAAACTCAGAAGGTATCATCCATCATGCTCGAAAGTTGAGACGATGATAAATTTGCTTTCAGGCAGGATATTGTATTTTGCCGCAAATTCAGAGGATTGGAGCGCCGCATTAAGCACGAAGGTCTTTCGTGTCGAGTCAGGTATTGGGCGGGGGCATGGGAAGTCCAGGAACTTTTCGGGCAACTCCCCGATGCGATCGAGGCGAACTAGAAAGCAGGGCCACCATTTCGGCGATAGCAGTGGCTTTGCACCGGATACATATCCATTTGCGTGGTAGCTATACCATACATAACTGCAATGCAAACGGGGTCTGACATTCCTTCGGTAGGAGTTTGGGCCTCGAGAAAAAAAGGCCCACGATGTGAAATCGTGAATCGCAGGATGGGTTATTGTATGAAGCGTATTGAGGTCGATCTGAAGTGCATGCGATTGGAAATCGGGACCAAAAAGCTGGAATGTAAGGAAGAAAAAAAAAGAGAAATTTGCAGGAGGAGATGAAAGAGATGTTGAATGGCACTGCGTAAACGTCGGTAGAACGAGATCGACGAGAAACCAGACGCGCTGGTAAATTGCATGCAGAGCGTAGGCGCTTACCGCGGCCAAAACTCGATTCCGCTACCTCTTCTATCCTTCGCCACGTTCGTACTACCACTTCCAGGCGCCCCGCTCCCAGTGGATGCAGCATCTCCCGAGAATGGATTGCGCAGTGGTGCAGCGCTCGTCTGCTGGGACACCGCACTGTCATAGAAAGACTGCGGAACTGCCGGCCCGGGCGGCGCAACGGCGCTTCGGCCGCCCGCGACCGAAGTAGTATACTGCGGGTAGTGATCCGGCTGCAAGGGGACGAACAGCCCACCCATGTCTGGCCGACGGTCTAACGAGTCAAATGGAGACGCCGGCGACTGTTGTTGTTGTTGCTGCTGCGGCTGCTGCGACGGTGGTGGCGGTGGGTGCTGCTGCGACTGGGACTGGGAACTAGTTGCAGGCTGTTGCGGGTACGTCACAGGAAAACGACTGCCAGCTGTTGTCCCGGCACCAGTGTAGGCCGCGGGCGGATTCGAGATGGAGTTCGAGATGTAGCTTTGACCCTGCGCGGTCGCCCGTACATTTGACATTATTGCGTCCCTTCGCTCGTCGTCCACCACAATCGCTGAAGGTGGGTGATACTGATGCGCAAGCCCAGAGCTCTGTGGTGGCTGGTAACGCGTCGCGGGCTGCTGCCAGCTTGCTATACCAGATACCGCGGCGAGCTCTGCTTGTTGCTGTAGATACTCGAGCTGCGGGTATGGCTGCGCCGCCGTAGCCTTGCCAGACTGTCGCCGTTCCCACTCTTTGATAGCATCATCTCGGTTGAGGACAGGAGTGAGGGCATTGCGCCCACCAATCACGTCCTGCGACATATGCTGGAGACGCGCAAGCGCGGGTGGAATCCTGTCCATGTGGTTAATTGTGTTTGCGCGCGTGCGGGAGTTGGGATAGTACGCGTTCGAGGGCGGGTTCGGATTCAAGTGAGATGAAACCGCAACGCTGCTCCCGGGTGAGTTATAGGGTTGTTGTGGTGCTCCGCTACCATTGTTCGATCCTGTGAGATGGCATGTAAGTAGATGAACCAATACCAAAGCAACTACCCTGACTCTGTGTATTTGTCGCGTATTGCGAATGTTGTGGTGGTTGCGAATACGTGTTCCCCGAGTCTGACGCGGAAGCGGGATATGCGGAGGATGTCGGCTGCGACGGCAATTGCGCTGCGATATAAGGATTACGGAACACGTTGTTTGCTGCCTGGGAAGCCGCCTGGGCTTGGGCAGTAAAAGCCTGGTGCTGTGCAAGGTGCTGGTTGTACGAGGCGGCGTCCTGGTATGCTCGCGTGCCCTTGGGTTGAGACGGAACAAGTCCGCCGAATGGACGTTTGGGATCTGACGAAACTGTGGTTGGCGACACAGCCGAAGTGGCAACTTGCTGCTGGGAAGGATGACCGGAGGGCTGATAGGACGCGTGAAAAAAAAGTAAAGGGCGGTCACGAATCATTGTGACTCACCACGAAGGGCTTAGTGAACTTCTCTCCGGTGATAAATGGGTGAAGCCTAGCTTGCTGAGGTGACCAGCGTTCGATAGGGTTCAAATTCAATAATCCCTGGCAAAAGTCAATAAAAGAAGCGCGGTTGTTCAGTTCTAAAGAATCAAGTCCACAGAGCCCAACAGTTAGTTCGACAAGGTGATTCAGAGAACAGAGAAATAAAAGGACCTTTTTCCATCTCGACACTGTGCCGTCCAGACTTGAACTGCGGCATCGGGGCCGTATTTACGATTTCCGGCAGGGTCGTGGCCTTGAAGTACTGTTTCCCAGGTTGTTCGTTGGTGTTGTGTTCGCGAGAGTATTGTTCAAGGCTCTTCAGGCGCCACTTCTTGCGACCATACACATCCACAAAGGAATCAAAGAATTGGCTAGTCTGCTTGCCCATGTCCATCATGTAGGATGGTGGTTGCCTGCATATACGTCAGTGAAACCGACAAGGTCCGCAATGTGGATGCTCTTACCCAAGCATTTCGACGATCCGGGTGATCTGGTTGTATTCACTGGTACCAGGGAAGAGTGGAAGGCCAAGGAAAAGTTCAACAGCGATGCAACCGAGGGACCACATATCTATCGAGGCGGTATAAGGCAGGCCCAATAATACTTCGGGCGAGCGGTAGAACCGAGACTGGATGTAAGTGTAGACCGTCTGTCGCTCGTGACAGGCTGAACCGAAGTCAATGACCTTGATCTGCGGCGACTGTAACCTATGAAAGCTCCAGCAACATAATTGACCGCAGAGTGAGGCGACTTACGATCTCAGAAGAATGTTTTCGGGTTTCAGATCGCAGTGAATGAGCCTGGCTTCCTTCAAGACCGTCAAAGCATCCAGAAGCTGGGCCGTAAAGACCTTCACAAGTTGGGTGCTGAGGCCTTGGAACTGGTTTTGCTTGATCAGCTCATATAGATTCGACGACAGCAACTCAAAGACGAGACATAAATGATTGCGGTGGATAAAGGAGTCACGCAAACGAAGGATGTGGTGTTCGTCGTGAGGGTCGCACTGGTTATTGAGCTGAAAAAAACTCGGTCAACGGAAACGAAATGTGTGCGAGAAAAAAACAAACTAATTCCAAGATGGTAACCTCCATCATACTCTGGTTAAAATAAGCGGGCTTGTTCTTAACGACCTTGACCGCCACTACCTCATGCGTCTTCATGTCCTGGCATTTGACAACTTGCCCGAAGGTCCCTTGGCCAAGAACGTCGAGAATCAAATATCTAAGACAGTGAGACTGTTCAGGGTGATGTCAAGACTGAGCAGGACATTGACGGACTTGTGTCCCTCTTCCGTCCCCAACCAATCATTGACATAGAGGATATAGTCGTAATCCTCGTTGTCGTACCCTTCGTTGTGCGCCGGTTTGCTCGGTTTGGTGAGTACTCGTCTCGGGTTATGCGTTGATTCATACTTGAACTGGGGATTACATATGCGGTAGGTATCGGTGATGTGGGTAGTCAGCTGACGCAGGGGCTGCGACGCGATAGTTCATTAAGAGGCCAAAACATAGAAAAACTGTCAGAACGTACCGACAGAAACGTGCCGGACGCGTCCATGCGCCGAGCCGCAGGACGAGTCAGGACTTGAGGGCGCAGATCGCGTTGATCGCGCACTCGTCTGAGGCCAGACGCACGTCGCTTCGCGGGGGGGTCCACCATCATAGGCTGCTCCTGGGACTGAGGATAGTACGGACCAGCAGGAGCGGGACTGTGCTGGGGGACCGGAAACCCGATCGGGGTGCTCGGTGTGGAAACGGAAATTTGTTGTTTCAGTGGTTGGGTCAGAAGTGCTGATGGAGGAAGATGAGGACTGCCCGTGTCCATGGCGTATGACGGGGAGTAGATTGGTGGAGGAGGGGCTGGGGGTGCATTCGGCTGGGAATAGGGCGACGAAGCGGGAGGCGTAACAGCCTCTGCTTTTGCCTGAGAATGGGAGCGCCCGTGATAGCTGGAGGATTGGTAATTGTAAGGGGCAGACGTAGGGGAATATTGTGACTGTTGGGCGTAGGGGTCGAGGAGAGATGAGTTGGCGTTGGGTCTGTGTGGAGAGCGGGCGGCGCGGGTCGTCGTCGTACTAGGATCGTGCTGAGTGTGTGATCGCTTGGGGGTCTGACCCCCGGGGTTACTGAAGTAAATGTCTTGATAAGTGGCGTCGCTCGTGGCCGGTTGTGAGTTCGAATTCGAGTCACTCGTGTTTGCGCCGAACGGAGTCGTCTGGAAGGCAACGCTGGAATTGTAGAAGGAGTTGGACTGTTGTCGTTGATGACTAGAAGGGGTGGCGTTGGCGGTGCCATAGGCACCCTCTAAATCGTCTGGCATGTGGTGTCGACGGGCCCGTGCGGAACCTGCGGCTGCGCTAGCGCCGAGAGATGCGCTACGAGAAAGTTGAGTCTGTGAAGAAGAAAGATACGGAAGGGAGGTGCTCGAGTGAGGTGAATCGTCTTCAAGTATCTGGGCGATTCTTGGCGGTCTTGTGTTGGAAGAGGAGGAAGGGGATTGGTGCACTGAGGGAGGCTGTGCCCTATTTCTAGATGAGGCAGAAGACGTCGTTTGAGCGGGCGGGGGTGGAACTGGATAGAGATATGAAGGATTGGCTGCAGAATGAGTCGACTGGGTAGAAGAAGGAAGAATGTCACTGGGTACGTGCGCAGATTGTGTCTGCCAGCGAGGGAGATCAAAGTCGTCGTTGGCACCGCTCATGTAGGCTAGTTCGGGTTCCGACATATCCTACTCACTTGGGAGATTCGGGGGACGACCGGACACCAAAAGGACGACGATTAACAGGTGACAAGGGGTTGGAAGGAAGAGGATGCCGCCACCGACACGAAAAAAGTGAGCGGGCGAGGGAGAGTGAGGAGCAACGTTAAACGGACATGGCTGTGGTTGCAGGTCGTCTCAGGTCAGGATCGATACAGTGTATTATTCTCTCCTCTACATCATCGTCATCGAACCATCTGTTTCTTCTCCATATCTTTCAGCGTATCCACCAGCGCCTTTTCAACTTCTACTATCATCCCACCATTATCCCCCATCGAAACGGGTACATCCACAGATAAAAATATCTGTTTCCCAAACCGTCGCGCTGTTGGCAAAACATCCCATCAACCATCGTACAACTTGCGATAAATTCCTCACCAAGTCTCTTCGCTATTGAATGTGCTAAATCAGAACTCGACGATCGCAACAGTTGAGTTCCTGTTGCTGGCAGTGTCTGTGACTCGACGTATAAAGACAATTTTTCATGGTACTCTTCCATCTGTGAGTACGCACGTTCCATGGGGGCATGGCCACCGCCCAGTCTTTGCCAAGATGCCCTCGTAAAGTGGCGTGGCCGACATTCTCCTCAGGTTCCTCCGTCGCTCCGATCCAGAGCATATATGAATCTGCTAGACACGTCACCTGCAGCGCCAGCGCAGGTAACGATGCCCTCGAAGACGGAAAGTACTTCGTCTCGACACTGACAGTCGTCATGGATGCATAGAACCTGGAGAAAGGAGTCCGAGATAACAGCGGCCCGACCGTCATTTCCCCGGCGCGTTCCGCCACATGGTCAAGCCTCCTATCCATCCCACTCATGAAAATCCACTCTTCATCTCATTTCTCATTACAAATGAGTCTAGTCGAAAGCAGACAATCCTCAACGGCCGGCTCATCTGGCCCTGTTCTGTGTAGGCATAGGAGGCCTGCTGTTCGCCGCATAAGTCGCCAGCCACGCTCGCGTGATAAGTCAGTGCGCGTGCCAGTATCATACCTAAAAAATCGTCCTTGACCTCCCGGTAATAGACCCTTCTTTACTTGTTACCTCGACAGGAATGACCCTAACCATTGCCGCTTCTTTCGTAAGTCACTATGTCGCCTCCTGCACCACGCTCATTGAAACTCCAGAATGGGATACTGCCCCTCCACCTGGTGACGAACCTGGAACGCGAGCTCCTGTCGAAGCACGTTCTCCCCCCACCTCCTCTTCTCGACCCTCGTATCGGGGCCGAGCTGCCGACAACACGTTGGCGTTCTCTGGACAGTTCAGGGAGTCTGTAGGTTCTTCCTTCTTGGAAGACACAGCCTCCGAGCCGAGATCAATGATCGTTACTCGACATTCTACCCAAACAAATTCACATCCTCGTCCCAAGCGGCCCATTATAGAGGCAGATGAGATTGGCATCGTCGATATAATCGACAATCCACCCGAGTCTCCTGTACAATATGCTACGCAGATCTCTCCCCGCCCTCAGAAAAGAACTTGTACCAGACCAGAATCCCCTTCACGAGAAAACGGATATCTCAGCTTTCTTCCCAAATCAATCTACGGCACGAAGCCACCCGACCCGACTGACCAGGACGAAGCAAAGACGCAGAAGATTGATGTTTTCGAAATTACATCCCCACTCACTTCTGATCGGGTAAACGATCCGCCACTCTGGAGATAACCTCTTCGCTCTCACTCACCAAATCCTTGCTTGACAGCATAAGCATCGGGAACCCATGGCGGCACCATCTGAAGCTGCGCTTACGCACCCGATGATGTCTGCGAAAACAATTCAAGATATTGTGGATGCGCTTTCCATCATTCCTACGTATGTGCGTGAGTTGGAGCGTCAGAACTCGTTTCTCCAGAAGAGCAGCGAAATAAAGGCGATTCGTCTGTTACAACTTGAAAAAGAGTATGTCCAGATAATTCGCGGCAATCTGGCGATTTCTGGCTCATTCATGGTTTCATGTCAGGTTGCTGGAAGTTAGGAGCAGTCAGGGGTCCGCCCAGTGACCGCCTTTCTCGCAACTAGTTGACTCAGTCAGTCCGTCTCGACAACCACGAAGGTATGGGTCACCAATTCTCCACTTACAGTCTTGTCTCGGGACTCTCTGCGTGCGCTTGATACAGCAAGCACCCGTGATATGGGTGGCTTTGATTTCATGTGTCCCTTCATGTAGCCCACTGTCTCCCCATTATTTGCTGTACTTTGTAACGTACACGTTTATGCTACTTCACGAGCTCAATTCTCACCCTAACGATGGGGTATAGCAGAGTACAGCAGCTTTTCCTAGACGCTGTCATTCGACTCGGTCCACCCTTTCGAGAACCTCAACTGGCGTATTTATGCATCGGACTAACCCACCCAAACCACGCTCATCGAACGGAACTTCCATGTGATAGCTGAATCCTCTCTTGCAATGAGAGGTATTCGCGAGATTCTGTTCCTTTTTTTAGCTTGCGTATGCGACCTGCCTGCAAACGTAGCGTCATACCGGCATAACATCGGTTACCCGTTATTGGTTATCCCCTTCTACCCTTCTCCCTTGATGGACACTGTCGGTTTAAGTGGAATCGAAAACAAGGCCAGAGCCGAAACGTGAATATAGAATGTACGCCATGTGCACGAACCATCACGAGAACACTGGTGAGTTTTACGGTTTCTTCCTACCCATAATCAGTCCCCCATCCCCCATCTCATCCTGCGACCAGAGAGCGACAATCATGATGCGGGTTTCCGAAAGAGATAGTACAGAAGCTAGCCCGCTTGTAAGTTGACCCCCAAGGGGGGAGGTACGCCCCCGCTCGTGCCCAGAATGGAGTAACTCTTTTCAATATGAGAGGGGAATCCCCTGAGCGGCGATCACACTAACATCATTCGATATTCAGCGATCCCCGACCCTGTAGTTGGCTAGGTTGGCGCTCAGCCGCAACTATCATACCAACTCATGAAGTTTTTGCGCAACCCCATCAGTTCCCTATCGCGGCGGCGGGGCCGAACTGTCAGTTTATATATACAGGTTCCTGCAGAAAAGGTCGATTCTTCTGTGGCGCGTACGGCATGGGGTGCTGACATTGTTTGACGATCTGCTCACGCACGTGCATCGTAATAATTTCAAGTTGGGCGTTTGGATTTGGGATCACTGTCCCTAACCATAGGACCGTACGGTACCGCCACCTTCGAGGTTCATATTTACGGGCGCTGCCCTGATCGTGACAGTTCCCTTCCATTGGCTGTGGTACCCCGACATTGACAGCCGCGTGTAACCCGCAGTCTTCGGTGGCGTTGTCTTCACTCGTAAAGATACGTCACATGCCGTGGACGGTGGTGGGTCCCCCCCCCCATCCCCTTTCCCCCCGCCCTAGGACTTGTCTGATCGCACGATAGACCGGGCGAGGCCAAACGGCATCCCGTCACGATTGCCCTGACATGCTACCAAGTAAGGGTATGTACGGACAACTCGCGCCCAGTCGGGCATCGTTCGGGGACGTTCGGCATTCAGCGTAGAATTTCACCCTAGGTTCGTATTTCATGATCACGATAAACTAAATTTTCGTCTTCTCTCGTCGTCCTCCAGCGGAGAAGTCAATTTAACTTTCGCTATCTTTTTTTGTCTCTTTTGCATCGAGATATGTATGGACAGGTGACCGGTGACCCATGCTAACTTACTGTAGTCGCGAAACGGTTCGTGGCCGTGTGCGGTTCACCACATCTCTTCCTTGGCACCATTTACCCTTCCTTGTCGTTCGGTTTTCTCTTTCTTTTTCTGTTCCTTGTGTTCGCTTCTCCGTGCTTGCCTACGGTCATCTCCAGGGGTCCTGTCCCGCTGCAGTGTTCGGATTCTATACATTCCAGACCCTCATTTTTCCAACCATCCCCCCTTCCCATAGGGTCGCGTGCCCTACTCGTGTCCGTGAGATAACGGGAAATGAAGCAGACGCTGCATAATATATCTCATCAACGCGTTGTCAACATGGCACATTCAGGCCCCCGCCGCCGCAATAGGTGATTAACGTTGCCCTTCGCATACCATGACCATTTAATCTCAATGTGAAGGATGCCTCGTCCCAGCCATCCTCGTTCATTTTGGCCTTCTTTTACCACTCTTTCTCATACATCCATCATCTCATCTTCTTTAGAGCCGGTTGTAACCGTGATATTACTCGCAGGACTGTTCTACCCAGGGCCGTGCAACGAGCAACTCTGGATGAAGGACGCGTGCAAGGGGTTGCGCATACCACCCACTCTTCTCCGTTTTTTCCTGCGCCCAACGGCAAACGGCAATACTGGACACCAGTTTCCTATCGTGTCCAGGCAGATCTCGGTTCGTTCTACCCATTCGCGAGGCTAAGATCTGGAACTTTTAGTGCCCGTGCCATCACCCGCCGTTCTTTCCGGGTGGGGGTGCATGAAGGGCGTGGTATACTGTATGAACATAACTCTGTTGGTCAGCACTCGTATGTGAAGACCACGAACCGGAATATGACTGACCCAAGGAAGAGGTGATCGGGAAAGTGTTACCCAACAAGGCAGGAAAACAGGCTTTATACGCCACCCCGATGTGCTGTCAAGGCGAGACGTTACGAGAGAGCTACGCACACGGACAGCCGTGGCAAAGCAATAGAGCACCCTGTACTGTACATTTCACGAGATACAGGGTTCGACGTTCAATTCTGGTGGAATACCTTCATCGTAACAGTCTGTGTCCCAAACTAGTTCACATTTTTCTGTACACGCTTTGACACTGTCCGAATAGTGACAGTACATACGAGATAATAATCAGTGGATGTGGGGGCGCGCAATGAATGAGACAAGGGCAAGGACGACATGGTATGAGTTTTGCACTGTGGATGACTTTGTGTGTATGTGAGACAAACGGGACGTATGAAGGAAATGCCAGGGTAACGGTAACCCCGGGATAAAAAATGAGGACCACGATTAAGCAGCGGAAACGTTGAAACATCCTCTAACAGAACAACCGGTGCCACCAATTTTTGAACTTGGTCCACCAGCTACCTTCCCAGCCGTCTGTGCGTGGTCGCGCGCTCACCCACATCATACCAGTGCCAATGCGTATCTCACCCACTGGGGTTGAAGGTTCTTCACCAGCTTCGAGATCCGGTGGGGGACGCAAGTTCGACGCGCGATCGGGGAAACGTGGGGTAGCACGACGCGTGATGAACGTCGGGAAGAGCTCCAAAAGTTGGCAGATCTCTGGGTTGGTGAGATCAGGCGAGGTCCAAATTCTCATGGATTCTTCATCGATATCTTGGGAGCCATACGTCGGCGCCGGACGTGGGTTGAATATATCTTCTAACTCCTGAGGGGGGGTACTTGGACTCGAGGAATCTTCTATGGTGTCCGTAAGAGAGGTGGATAGGGGAATAGCGTTGGAACGAGAAGACGAGTAGGACTGTGATAGTGCGGGGGTATCGAGAAAAGGGTCGCTTGGCGCCCTCGGCCTCTTCGCAAGGGACGAGTCTTGTACGGCTGGGTTCAAGCGCGTAGGAACAGATGGTTTCGAACGGAGGGGTTGCGACTGAGATCTAGCATGGGCCGAGACAGGTAAGGCGCGAATGGGGGAAGTAGATGTCGATGTTGAGGCACGCGTGGAGGGGCTTTCTTCGAATCCCAGAACCTAATCAGCGAACGGAATATTAGAAGACGGTCAAATAAAGTGGGTGATAGTTTAACTGACTCCTTTGAGAACGTCGACAGCTTCGAGCATAAAATCTTTGCCGCTACGCGGATGAAAATAGTCACGTTACGATTTCTGACAAGGCCGAAAGATAGCTAGCTAGCTCACCCAGCTTCTTTGAAAACGGCATCGTCGATCTGCCAGTGTATGAGGTGCCCTCCAGCGCCACCGAGGCGCTCGGGGACGACTTGCAACCTCATGAGAGCCCACAAGCCCTCGAAGAACGGTTTTGTACCTGGCATGCCAACGGTACACCAGCTTCGGATGAGGCGCTCGAATGCTTCATAACGCTCCTTCTGAGCGGCGCCCTCCGTAGGGTCCGCTCGCGATAGAGGTGTAAGTGACCCGCCGGGAAGCGTAGCAGCTAGCTGAGCTCTGAACTCCGCTGTGCGTCGCGCGTTTATGCTGACATGATAAGCAGAGCGAATCGATGCTTGCAGTCTCGAGAATGGGGCATGTTGTGCCGGGGGCAGTGTAGTTAGCATTTGTGTCATCTGTCGTCCAGCCTCTTCATCCTGTTCGAAGTACCTAACCGGTTCGAAAACACATGGATCATAACGAGATCAGCTGGTTGTCCGACATAGAAGGTCATGTGGACTCACCATTTCCTGCATCGTTCTGCGAACGCTTCCAGATCGACCTGGACCAGAGATGGGGTGGCCGAACGCGGATGTGGGCTCGCCCTTCCACTCGCCGGTCTTCTGTTCGCCGAGCGTCCAGAGAAACCTGGCGAGGCGGGAGAAATGAGCTCGCCCTTTGGTGTCGGAGGGGAGAGAGGTGCGGTCGAGGGGAGGTCGTAAAGGAGGGTTTGGTACTCTGGGGACGCGGCGGCGCCTGCGATGTTGGAGGTATGCTTTGCGGGGTGCTGAAGCCGTAAAGGTGGAGGCGGCGGGCGGCGGGCGGCGTCCATAAAGTATCGTGGGGCGGACATCGAGTGAACGTATTTTCTCAACCTTTGGGGACTCAACAAAGCGTATGCATAGATCCTGTGGTAATATGAAGGCCGTGTGGAGTAGACTGGGCCGAATACGCAGTATCGGAGTTCAATGGGGGCAGGCGAGGAAGCACGTTCCCCAGATGAGAGCCGGGGAATGATTCGGGAAGAGAGCAGGGAGGGGAGCGCGTTGTTGGGTAGGATGAAAGCGAAAGCTATTTTCTCTCAACACGACATCTCAATCACGGTCACCATCTCTCGCGCGTTTGTGGCGCCGTGTTCTTTATTTTTTTCGGACATCAGCGGGGCAACTTTGCGCCCTACCCGTTGTTACGCTTGTTATTTTCGCTCTCCTTTGAACACACTACCTGCATCGTAACTAGGTGGCGAGCGAGATTTTAGCTCTATTTCTGAAATGAGACGGTGACCAGGCGATGAGTCTCCACACCCATAAGGTCCTCATATATCACGTGACGTTTCGATGCAGTGGTACCATGCGGACGACTTTCCTCTGAGACTGAGAGGGCAATTCAACCAATGAGACGGTCTGTGCGAGGGTTCACAACCGAGGGGATATGCGGGGAACAGCTTGATCGGGCACCGATGCCCGGGTTGCTTTGACGTTTAGAGGGAAGCGCGTGCAAAGTTGGGCATAGAAGCTATGCTGTGCTCGTAAGCGATGTTTATCGTCAAACAGTCATATAAAACCACCGAAGGAAGGTTTACCGAACCATGGAGAGTACCCCTCGCGGTTGAGATTCTGGGGTATGGAGATGGAGGTCGATGGATTTTGCAAGGAATTGCCGGTCTCAGTTGAACAGCGACGGTGGAAACGACCACTCCTTTCCTTTCGGGTTTCATTTTCGAGGCGTGGGATATAACGGGGCAACAGAAGAGCTCGCGTGATAGGCAGAGAAGTCGTAGCGCGGGACTCACCGGCCAACGGTCACCGTGCGATGTCGTTCCAACGCCATTCAAGTTGCTTAATGACATCCGAGTCCTTGATCGCTTCATCATGATCATGGCAGCGGCTTCTACTTCCGTGCAAGGTACGTCGACGTCGACGTAGCCAGGCCTGCCGCGACTTGGGCAGATATTCTTGATGGCGCATATCAGCCTTTGGGATGGGGCTCGAGGACCCCAAGCGACGGCAGCTCAGACCGAAATATATTGCACGCGCGAGCTGTCGTCACGGTAGATAACAACCTCACGTTACCCTTTGGTGATAATTTGCACAACTGGAGCTTATCGATCCATAAATCCCGCTGTAGGGTATCTTGCCTCACCTTCTGATCTGAGCGTATTTAGAGCGACCGAGAAATATCGTAAGCCAAGCCAGGGACCACCTGAGACACCCACCTCTCTGATTGCATTATACGGCATGAATCTACGAACCAGCGCCCAGTGGTGGTCAAGTCAAAAAGTGAGTGGCATGGCATGACCCGCACGATTTCGAGCCACGTTGCCGAGTCGTGAGGACTAGTTAAGCTCGTTGGAAAGGCCGAGAGCTCCAGCAAGATCATCCCATTAATGACTGTAATGCTGCTGTGCACCGTACTCGCCATACTCGCCACCTGGGGGCATTGTGCCTCAATCTCGGCAAGGTACTGTTTGTCCGCGGGAAGTCGTATCGTACGGGAGCATTTGTGTTGTGTAGAGCGATAAAGCCTAAAAGAGCCAAGGGGTCGAAGTGAGTCATCTATGCCGCTCCCCAGGGGTGTGCTGGATGAGCAATTGGGGTTTCCATGTCCAGTTGTTACGAGTCTCTAACACTTACAGGGTAGAATGCACTTAGGCCTTTTCGCCAGCAGTAGGTTTTTTTTCGTAGTAAAGGCACAAAGTATCCTGGTAAGGGACTCCATTTAGATAATAACCAGATGTGGCGATTTGATGCCGCGGGGGGTATGGTGCATTATTTTAGCGTCAAATGACACAGAGGTTCTGAAAGAAATGAATAAATGTGAAAAGGCCATGGAAATCGCATGCAGCATCGAGTTGTTCTTTTGAAGATCGGCGTTCAGTGGGGTTATTGACGTCCGAGAGTGTGCATGAAGTGCATCATAGTGTTGTTATACTCCTGGGCGGAAGGCAAACCCTTGAGTCATTCAGAGAATGATAAAGGATGGCAGCGTCCGGCAATTCCGATGCGAGCAAGTGAATGTCCATTCCGAGATCTCGGATCTCCCTGCGGGCCCTTTGGGGGGAAGGGGGGGATTGACCCTGACTACGTTGGTCTTCCACATTTTGAAGTACACCGTGCCATAGTACATACCTGTCGCCACTGTGGCGTTGTTTCATGATTTGATGGGATTCATGGTAGGTCCCATCTGATCACCGGCAGTCGTCGGGCTCAGGCACAGCTAGAGCTAACAAGCATAAATGATAGTGTTCAGCAGAGTGATCAGCAGCGGGATCAGGCCCAGTCGACTCATCAATAATACGTGTTCGCGAAAGTTGATCATTTAGAATCACGAGGAACGGAGGGTGCTGATTCAAGGGTACATCTCATGAACTTACAATATATTCTGGGAGTATTCGTCTGGCGTCTATCTGTGCAGGGGCACCGGCAAAGCAGAGACCGCGTGAAGATGGCAAGGTCACGGTGTTGTTCTCAAAGGGAAATGACAGCCGGGAATCTGGGTAGTGAGGACACCGAAAACTCGGGGTTTCTTGTGGCCAGGACCGTTGGCACACTTCAAACTTATATGAAGCCGAAAGTGGTGTCTCTGAAGATTCGTGTCACAACAGTTGGTCATAGCAAAGCAGTCAAAACGAAAGGAAGCGCAGGCACGGTGATTGTAGCTTGGTATCATGGTGATTCGGCCGCGATCTACCTTAATTCGGTTAAAAGAAAGGGCGTTGGTAGACCGGGTAGGTCGGTTCTAGATAAGGATGAGCATTGAGGCCGACCGTGGATGTCCGCACAAAACGGGACAAAGGAGAGGGCTCTTCCGGAGGACCACACAAGGGATGACAGACTGGATAATCGGGTGGCCATGAACAAACGGAACTTATTGTACATCGTCCTTGGAAATACGGAGGGAGAAAACAGAACCGTATGACAGAAAGGTGTAACCATGTGGTTGTGATACCCAGTAGAGGGTGATGCCGTGATGCGATGGCGCCGAAAGGTCACGGTGTTGGTTATAGGAAATCGAATTCTTTGCGGAAGGCGCCGGGGGAAGAGGATTCACCAATTACCATAGGAAGGAGGGTATTGAGCGGAAGGGAAGATGAAAGAGAGCGTTTCTGGATGTCGTTCATGGTAGGTGCCTCAAGTGTGAGGCAGAGACTGAGGGGGAGTTCAGTTTGGTTTTCGGTAGATTGGTCGTGTAGCGCCGAGAGGAGCGAACCGAAGCAGCACACCGTAATTGTGCCTTGCGTTGCCGTACAGTGACCGTCCCGACAAGTTGGCGGTTACGTCAGAGTAACCCTGGCCTGGCCAATGTATGCGGTATAGTTACATCTCCCTTACGGGGTGGATTTGACGAGTCACATTGCAACAAAGCAGATGCCTAATCGCGGAGATTGCCTCCCAGTGAACAGTGAACAAGTCGGTGAGGAGTCGAGCGCTGTTGTGATATGTGTTGACGAGATGATGTGAGACCGTTCTCGGAAAGAAGGCATCACAAAAGCGGTATCGCAGAGAGGTTCAGGTTCAGCTGACTATGACCAGAAGTAGGGGGCTCGAGAGAAAGAGGAAGGGTGTGATGCTGCAAAGATGAGAGCGAAAGAATACGGAAAGTGGAGGGCAGGCAAGAACAGTGGAGCAGACCTGTCTATCGGTGCAGAGATCGAATAAGGTTCAGATCCGGCTGCAGAGGCCCTTCGCACAGGCTCAGCTCGAGATCAGGGATCACAAACTCAGGCTCACGGTCAACCCAACTCTTTCTTTCTTTCTTTCTTTCTTCC
>Ga0137397_10001208_pt1 | contig 18041 bp, 12 predicted proteins | sample czorhiz116metaG_FD_106658 | JGI IMG/M metagenome (GOLD analysis project Ga0137397, IMG submission 106658) | Vadose zone soil microbial communities from Angelo Coast Range Reserve, California, USA - czorhiz1.16 metaG | ecosystem: Environmental > Terrestrial > Soil > Vadose zone | place: USA... | reverse complement strand
TGATGGGCGCGATCATGTGCATGGGGGTGGCAACCGCCAACAGCGTGCTCGTGATCAGTTTTGCGCGCCAGCGGATGAACGCCGGAGACGACGCCCTGCAGGCAGCCTTGACCGCCGGCTTCACGCGGTTCCGTCCGGTGCTCATGACGGCGCTCGCCATGATCGTCGGCATGGTGCCGATGGCCCTTGGACTCGGCGAGGGCGGCGAACAGAATGCGCCCCTGGGCCGCGCCGTGATCGGCGGTCTTGTCTTTGCCACCGTGGCCACGCTGTTCTTCGTACCGACCGTCTTTGTGATGATTCATGGCCGCAAGACCGGGCCGGCGGCGTAGCCGCGTGCTGACCCGTCCCGGAGTGCCTAGATGACCGACCCGCCGTATTCACCGCCCGCACTGATTTCGAACTCGCGCTTGCGGCAGGTCGCATGGATCGCGCTTGCCATTGCGATCGCGCTGGCCATCTGGGGCATCGTGAGCCGCGTCAGCGCCCGCAACACCCTCAGCCGACAGACGGCGATCACGGCTGCCGCCTCGGTCGTTACGGTGAAGCCGACGGTCGCGCCGGGGTCAGAGACGCTGGTCTTGCCCGGCAGTGTGCTGGCCAATTACGAGGCACCCATCTACGCTCGAACCAACGGCTATCTTCGCGTCTGGCACACGAACATCGGCACGCCGGTCAAGAAGGGTCAGCTGCTCGCCGAGATCGAATCGCCTGAGGTGGATCAGCAGTTGAGTCAGGCCCAGGCGGACCTCGCGACCGCCGAGGCGAACTACGTGTACGCAAAGTCCACCGATGTGCGCTGGCAGGGGCTGCTGGCGACCGAGTCGGTATCGAAGCAGGACGCGGAGCAACGGGCGGGCGACGCCGCGGCCAAGAAGGCGGCCGTCCAGTCGGCGGCCGCAAACGTCGCGCGTCTGCGCGAAATGGAGTCGTTCAAGCGAGTGTTGGCTCCGTTCGACGGCGTGGTCACGCAGCGCAATACCGACATCGGAGCGCTCATCAATGCCGGACAGAGCCCGGGCGCGGCGCTGTTCCGTGTGGCCGACACCCACCGCCTGCGAATCTATGTGTCCGTGCCTCAGGCGTACGCGTCGAGCATTCGACCGGGAATGAGCGCGGAATTGGTGTTCACCGAGCATGCGGAGAAGCATTATTCCGCCACGGTAGCGTTCACCGCCCAAGCGCTCGACCCCGCCTCCCGAACCCTGCAGGTGGAGCTCCAGGCCGAGAACCGACGACACGAACTGTTTCCCGGGGCCTACGCGGAAGTGCATTTCAACCTGGCCGCCGCAGCGCCCATCTTGCGGCTACCGGCGAATGCAGTGCTGTTCCGCGCCGAGGGCCTCCTGGTCGCGGCAGTCGGCAGCGATCATCGCGTACGCCTCAAGCGCATCGCGCAGGGTCGCGACTTTGGCTCCTCCATCGCGGTTGTCGAAGGGTTAGACGCGGCGGATGACATCGTGATCAATCCGCCGGACTCGATCACGGACGGCGCGCTGGTGCACGTGGTCACCCAGCCGGGTAAGCTCTGAACATGGAAGCCGCCGCCCTCGGTGCTCCCCCATCGCCGATCGATACCGAAGTCCGGCGAATCCGTGCGCTGCTCGAACGCGGACAGTTCGGGCCGGCGCTGGCGGCTGCCCAGGCGCTGCGCGCGCAGGTTCCCGAGAATCGCGATGTGCTGTACCTGATGGCGGTCAGCCTACGGTACCTGCAGCGGATTCCTGAGGCGCTTGCGACGCTGGCTGAATTGGAAAGGCACTACCCGGATTACAGTCGGTTGTTCCAGGAACGCGGCCATTGCCATGTGGCGATGCGTTCTCCGGAGCCTGCCATCCAAGCCTTCCTCCGCGCCGTGAATCTGAACCCGTCGCTTCCCGCGAGCTGGAATGCACTGCAGGTGCTGTTCCGCATGACGGGGCACCGGGCCGACGCCGAGAACGCCGCCGGTCAGGCCGCGAAGCTCGCGAGCCTGCCTCCGGAGATCCTGACCGCGTTCGGCATGTTCGCGGACGGCGAAATCCATGCGGCCGAGCATGTCGTTCGCCAGTACTTGCTGACCCACGGCAATCACATCGAGGGTATGCGGCTGCTCGCGCAGATCGGCATGAAACTCGACGTCGTGGACGACGCCGAGCTCCTCCTCGAGAACGTGCTGGTGCTCGCACCGGATTATCATGACGCCCGCTACGAGTATGCGCTCGCACTGCTGAAGCGCCATAAACACGTGCGCGCGCGGGAGGAGATGGAGAAACTCCTCGAAACCGATCCGAACAACAGAGTCTACCGGACCACCCATGCGACGGCATGCACGGGATTTGGCGACTACAGCCAAGCCCTGCCGCTCTATCGTGAGATTCTGGCCGAGACGCCGAATGAGCCCGAGCTGCATTTGTCGCTCGCGCATGCGCTGAAGGCGCTCGGCCGGACACGAGAAGCCATCGAGTCGTATCGCGCTGCGGCTGCGGTCAGACCGCACCATGGCGAAGCGTATTGGAGTCTCGCGAACCTGAAAACCTATCGCTTCACGGACGCTGAAATCGCCCGTATGCGGGCCGCGGAGGCGTCGGCAAACATCCAACAGGTCGACCGCTATCATCTGTGTTTCGCGCTCGGTAAGGCGCTCGAGGACCGAGGCGAGTACGCGGAATCTTTCGCGTTTTACGAGCGCGGCAACGCGCTGAAGAAGACCGAGTGCCGCTACCGGCCCGAGCCGCTGGAGCGAAACGCTCGCTTGCAAGCGTCCGTATGCACACGGGAGTTCTTCGCCGCGCGGCAGGGTGTCGGGTGCAGGGACCGGTCGCCCATCTTCATCCTGGGGCTGCCGAGATCGGGCTCCACTCTCATCGAGCAGATCCTCTCCTCGCACTCCCAGGTGGAGGGGACGATGGAACTCCCAGTCATTCCGCGGCTCGTGCAGGAACTGCAAGGGCCCGATCGTACCGCCTCAACTCCGCGCTACCCGGGCCTGCTCGCCGAACTCGCCGCGGAAGACTTCACGCGCCTCGGAGAACGATATCTCAGCGACACGAAAGTATACCGCAAAGGCAAGCCCTTCTTCATCGACAAGATGCCGAACAACTTTCGGCATCTCGGGCTCATTCATTTGATCCTGCCCAACGCCAAGATCATCGATGCGCGCAGAGACCCGCTCGCCTGCTGCTTCAGCAACTACAAGCAGCTGTTCGCCTCCGGGCAGCAATTCACCTATAGCATCGATCACATCGCTCGCTATTATCGGATGTATGTGGAACTCTTGGCGCACTGGGATTACGCGCTTCCCGGCCGGATATTGCGCATCAAGCACGAGGATGTGGTGGACGATCTCGAAGCGAATGTGCGCCGCATCCTCCAATTCTGCGAACTCGAGTTCGAACAGGGTTGCGTCGAGTTCTACAAGACGGAGCGTACCGTGCACAGCGCGAGTTCCGAACAGGTGCGCCGGCCCCTATATCGCGAAGGGGTCGACCAATGGCGTCACTATGAACCCTGGCTGGGTCCTTTGAAGGAGGCCTTGGGTCCGCTCGTTGAGGGGTCATGATCCGCAGGTGCGCCACTGCCGGACGGATCATGCCGCACCGCGTCGGCGGGCGCTACTGCCCGCCTCTGATTGTGCCGCAACTGACCGGGGCCGGCCGCAGTCCGACTACTTCCCCGCGAACTTGTAACTGATCTTGATCCCGAGCACACGCGGTCGCTGCGGAAACTCCGCCAGAATGAACTGACTGCTGTTCGTCGACAGACTGGAGTTCACGTTCGACAGGTTCTGTCCGTACACCTGCACGGCCCAGGCATCTTTCGCCACGCCGGCCGAGGCGTCGTAGCTCGAATACGCCGGTATGTCGTATGCAGGGACGTAGCCGGTTGCGGTGATCATGTGAGCCTGGTGGCTTCCGCCAACCTGCACGAAGGCGTTGTAATCGTTGAAAGCCCACTCGTAGCGGATCCGTGCGTTGGCGCTGAATGGCGGCGAGTAGGAAGTCGGGCTGCCGAGCTCTCCGTATGGATTCGGAATCGACGTGATGTTTTTGCCGAAATTTACGCTCAGCGGGTTATTAGCGACCAGAAACGGCGAGTTCGTCTGTGAAGCGCTGTTCCAGGCCGCCGACGCTTGAAAGGTCAGCCCGTGCGTTACGCGCGCGATGATGGACGGCTCGACCCCCCTGACGCGGTAGCTCGGCCCGTTCGTGGCGAAAGCCAAGTTGCCGAGGCCGCCCTGCGGGTCGAAGAACCCGGTCTGCGCGTTGCTCCACACTTCTTGATACACGGCGCCGTTGAATTGAATGCGGTGATCCCACCACTCGGTTTTCCAGCCGACTTCATTGTTGGTCACGTTGTCCGGCACCGTGAAGGCTGGAACGCAGAACTGGGGGTTTCCGTCCGGACCCGGGAGGTGGCAGGACGTTGAACGATTGAACTGGCCCGCCCGAAAGCCCTGTGACCAGGTGTAATAGAGAAGGATGTCATCCGTGACGTGCCAGCTCAAGTTCCCGCGGGCCCTGGTGCCCGAGGGAGTCGTGCGGTTTGGGGCGCGCGTGCCGACGTTGATTCCGTTCGGGGCGGGGCACGGTCCGAAGGTGGTGGTCGGACCCGGCGGGCCGTAGGGTCCCCCCACTTTGCAGCCGAAGCTACCCACGTAGCCGCCCGGACCTTCGCTGTCATCGTACTTGAAATGGCGAAGGGCACCCGTGATCGTCAGCGTTTTCGGGATCACATCGAAATCGATCGACGCGAACTCTGCCAACTGCTTGTAGCCGCGCTCGATGTCGTCGTAGAAGCCGATGGGAGGATTCGGAGTGAACGGGGGCGAGCCCGGAAACGGGCTGGTGGGCAGCTCACAGTCGGTGTTGAGCCCTGTCGGCGAGCAGAACGGAATCGTCGTGTACTTCCAGTGAGTCATGTCGACGATATTGTATTTTTCCCAATACACACCCACGAGGGCGCGTATGCGCTTGTCGTCCGGGGTGCTCAGGCGCAGCTCCTGGCTGTTATGAGTGGTTCTCTCGGTTTCTGACCAGGTCGTGCTCGGCGTATAGCATCGGCCGGCCGCGGGATCCGTCTTCGAGTAGCCCGCGCATTGATAGTAGAAGGCGTACACACCGCGCGCGTAGTTCGTGTAGTCCTGCTGCTGGTTAACATTGCGCACCAGGTAGGAGCCACTGTAGACCAGCTTCAGGTCGCCGATTTTTCCATTGACCACCAGCGCGGTGCTTTCGAACTTATCCTTGTTGTACGAGGGGTTGAACAAATTCACCGACAGCGGCGGCAGCGGCTGGCCGCCGATCGGGGTGCCCTTAGCATCGAGCGAGGCACCAATGGTACCGCGGGGCATCTCGTAGAAAACACCCTGGGAGTCGATGTTCTGATACGACTGCGTCAGCAAGGCGTTCCAGTCGTCGTTGATCTTGTACAAGGCTCCCACACGAATACCCGTATAGGTCACCGGGTTGATCGCGTTGCCGACAATACTGTTGTTGTTGATCGACAAGCTGTTGGTCGGTACGACGCCCCCGTTATAACCGACGACGCCAAAGTCGGTGGGCGAGCGCGTGAAGGTGCTCGGGAGGTTGTTGATGTAGCCGCCCTGGCGGTCATTGTAGATCACGCCGCGCACCGCCAGCGTGTCGGCAACGAGCGGGAGGTTGATCACGGCGCTGACATTGGTATTGGGATCGCCGTGGGCGGTGGTCCCATAGCCTGCATCGACGCTGCCCTCGGTGACATCGATCTTGGGCTTGTTCGTGATGTAGCGCAGCACGCCGCTCAGTGCGCCGCCGCCGAACAGTGTGCCCTGCGGGCCCTCGAGGACCTCGATGCGCTCGAGGTCGGCTGCGTAGATGTCGAGGTTACGGCCGGGCACCTGTCCTGACTGCTCGTCGAGATAAATGGCGACCGCCGGGAACGCGCCGGTCGTGCCGCCGCCCTGACCGCCACCCCCGCCGACGCTCAGACCGCGCATGAAAATCTCGCCCTGCGCAGGGCCGTTGGTCGACTGAGTCACGTTGGGCAGGTACTTGATGACCTGGTCGAAGTTCAGCACGTTCAACTGGGCGATCGTCTCCGAGGTCAGCGCCTGGATCTGGATCGGTACGTTCTGGATGTTCTCCACCCGGCGCTGTGCAGTGACGATAATTTCACCGAGCGCGTCGGAGCTTTCCGCGGATGCGCTCGCCGCGAGGGCGGCACCCGCGCCGTGTACGCCGAGAATGGAACAAATCGCATAAGACAGCTTTAGGTTCGGCCTCACTGTTCTCTCCCAATTTTCTCTCTGTTGCAGTCGAACAGACGACTCGCGCCCGCGTAAACTGCGACCTGCCGATTGTGTCGGCGCACCCCTGTAATATTTTTCCCTGTAGCCGAATCACTCTCTTGTGGATGAATGCCGGCTGAACCATCAACATCATGCATCAAGTCGGATTTCCCCATCCGCCCGTCATTCTTATCTCTCTTTTGGAGTTTCTGCAACACAGTTCTAGGGGTTCCGGACGCGTTTGCCATGATAACCACGGCGCAATCAAGATAACCACGGCGCAAATCGAGAAACTGGACCGGGTCACGCCGAATAAGCGCTACAGATTGCCTTCCGGCGTTGGTAGGACGCACGGAATTGGCGCAAATGCAAAAAAAGCGCCTTCTTGCGGTGCGTGCGCCTCGTCAGTAGGCGCTACACTCGGCGCTGGCGCCACGCATGCGCGGACCGCGGTCGATGAGGCCGCCAGCTTCTACAAGGATAACGCCCGGGAACCCGATGCACCGGTTCGCCGGCATATGACCGAATGATCGCCAATGCTCGGATGTACTCGGTGAGCCCCGAAGCGGCCGGGCTTTGGCGCAGCCTCCTGACTGCCGTGATCGGGCACGCCGGGCTTGACATCAAGCTCCTCGAGCACAGCCCCCCTAAGTCCATCAACGAGCTGTGGCAGCGCCCCGACAAGGCGGCCGTGTTCATGTGCGGCCTGCCGTACTCCCGTTCCGATCCTCGTCCCGAGCTCATCGCCGCGCCGGTCCCCTCGCCGGCCGATTTTCGCGGCTTGCCGCAATACTGGAGCGAGATGGTGGTCCGCAGAGACAGCCGCTATCAGACCATCGAGGACACTTTCGGCGGCCGGATTGCTCTGACCGTACCGGACTCCCAGTCGGGCTGCCTGGCGGCGCTGTACTACCTGATGACGGCGGCGGATAGATTTCCCTTGTACGGCGAGGTGGCCACGCCGAAGGTCACGCCCCTGGGCGCGATGTCCGCGGTCATCGACGGTGCGGCGGATGTCGCACCCATCGATTCTTATGCCTATTGCTTATTACAAAAGTATCGAGGGGACTTGACGTCCCAGCTGCGCATCATCGGGCGAACCGCGCGCACGCCCATCCCGCCTCTGGTGGCGTCCAGGCCTGAATTTGCTGCCCTGCAAGCAGCTTTCCTCGAGGCCCATCAGATCGCGACCATTGTTCCCTTGATGAGGGGCCTGTTGCTGCAACGGTTCGTACTCCCTGACCCGGCTTCCTACGATGCATTGCGCTCGAATTTTGAGACTGCAAGCGGGTATTGGCGAGAACATCCCCTCGCTGCCAAGGTACATCCGGCGTTCGTGTTCGATCTGGCGTGAAGCTGACCTTTGGGAATTCACGGTTAGCCGGTAAAATCCCAGGCTTAGCCATCATGCGTGACCTGAAGCAGAAGTTTTTCCAAATCGATGGGCCGACCTGGTTGGTCGCCCTGGCACTGTATGGTGCGTGGGTTCTCTTGGTTTGGTTCAACGCCCTGCTGCCCTGGTGGGTGATCGTGCCCGTGGGCGCCTATCTCGTCGCGTGGCACTTTTCGCTCCAGCATGAGGCCATTCATTCGTTCCGCGGCGTGCCGGCATGGGTGCGCTTCGCAGTGGTGTTTCCGCCCCTGGGCCTTTGGTTTCCATATCCGCTCTATCGAAAGAGCCATACCACGCATCACCGCGACGTCGACCTGACCGTTCCGGGGGTCGACACCGAGTCTTACTACGTGAGGCAGGCAGATTGGGCGGGCATGGGTGCGCTCAACCGGCGCGTGCTGATGTTCAATCAGACCATGGCCGGGAGACTCTTGATCGGTCCCATCCTGCGGCTCTGGAGTCTCGCCGGCAAGGAAACCCGCCGCGTGCGGCAGGGCGACTACAGTCACTTGCCGCACTGGGCGGCGCATCTGGCCGCGGTGGGCATTCTCTTCTGGTTCATTTCGGGAGTCTGCGGTTTTCCATGGTGGCAGTACTGCCTGCTCGTCGCCTATCCCGGTTTGAGCCTGGGCCTCCTGCGGGCCTTCACGGAACATCGGGCGGCCGAGGACTCTCAGGAGCGGACCGCCTCCGTGGAATCGAATGTGCTATTCGGACTGATGTACCTGTATAACAATCTGCACGTCGCGCATCATTTGAAGCCCGCCATGCCATGGTATGAAATCCCGCGCTTCTATCGGGAGAATAGACACGAACTGTTGGCGGGTAACGGAGACTTCGTGTACCGGGGATATGCAGTGCTCGCTAGACGATATTTTCTGACCCCCGTGTTCAGTCCCGTTCATCCCACGCTGTAGAGCATCGCATTGCCCGGCAAAACGCGCGCGATCGTCGCGACTTCGATCGGCAACATGTTAATCATGCGGAGCACTTCAAAGGCTAAGCTCGAACTCGGCCAATCGCGTGACCTTTAGGGAGAATTTCTTGTCGGACCGTCCCAACTTCATGATTTTGATGGCGGATCAGCTGACCGCCCGCGCGCTTCCCGCGTATGGGAACCGAGTGGCCAAGACGCCTCACATCGACTCGCTGGCCGCCGCCGGGGTGGTGTTCGATTCGTTCTATTGCAATAGCCCGCTCTGCGCGCCGTCGCGGTTTTCGTTTCTGTCGGGCCGTCAGGTGTCCGCCATCGGCGCCTACGACAACGCGGCGGAATTTCCGGCCCAAGTGCCCACCTTCGCGCACTATTTGCGGCGCGCCGGCTATCAGACCGTGTTGAGCGGCAAGATGCATTTCTGCGGCGCGGATCAATTGCACGGATTCGAAGAGCGGCTGACCACCGACATCTATCCGGCCGACTTCGGCTGGACGCCGGACTGGACCCGGTTCGAGCACCGCCCGAGCTGGTATCACACCATGGATTCAGTCACCCAGGCGGGCCCTTGCACGCGTACCAACCAGATCGACTTCGATGACGACGTGGTCTTCAACGCGCGCCAGAAGCTGTTCGACATGGCCAGGGCCAAGGATCGGCGTCCCTTCTGCATGGTCGCATCGATGACTCATCCGCATGATCCGTACGTGATTCCGCAGCGCTATTGGGACCGTTATGCCAGTGTTGAAATCGACATGCCGCGGGTTCGCATGGCCGCCGATGACCTGGACCCACATTCACGCCGCCTGCGCCATGTCTGTGGTCTCGATCTGCAACCGGTGAACGACGCGCAGATGCGCGCCGCGCGGCGCGCATACTATGGCGCGGTCTCCTATGTCGACGACCAAATCGGCGTGCTGATGTCCGCGCTCGCCGACGCCCGCTTCGCCGACAACACCGTCGTTTTGTTGCTCGCCGATCACGGCGACATGCTGGGCGAGCGCGGGCTTTGGTACAAAATGAATTTCTTCGAGCCCGCCTGCCGGATTCCCCTGATCGTACATGCGCCAGGGCGCTTCGCCGCGCGGCGCGTGGCGAACTCTGCCTCGCTCGTCGACATTCTACCGACCCTGTGCGAACTCGCCGGCGAGAAGCCGATGGATTACGCCACGCCGTTGGATGGCAATAGCCTGGCACCGCAGCTCACAGGAGCCGCGGGCAAGGACGAGGTCATCGGGGAGTATCTCGCAGAGGGAGCGATTGCTCCCTTGGTGATGATCAAACGCGGCCGCTACAAATTCGTGCATTCACCCGTTGATCCCGATCAACTCTATGACTTGCTCGAAGACCCGGACGAGCTGCGCAATCTGGCGCCGGCGCCGCAACAGGCGGTGCGCGTTCAGGAATTCCGCGCCGAGGTGGCGCGGCGCTGGGACATGTCGAGCCTGCACGCCGAGGTCGTCGCAAGCCAGCAGCGCCGTCATCTGGTCTACGATGCGTTGCGCAGCGGGCGGTATACGCCGTGGGACTTCCAACCCATCCGCGATGCAAGCCGCCTGTATGTGCGCAACGATCAGGATCTGGGCGATTTGGAGGCCATGGCGAGATTTCCTCCGTTTCACGCCTGACCGTGGCGCGATGCGGTCGTCGAAACGAGACCAGCCGTCTTGGGTACTAGGCAACGCTCGGACGAGTACTCGCCCCAAACTGTAAAAGTTCTGGCTATCCCTCGCGTTTTATTTGTTGTGGCGTTACCATCATGCAAATAATATTCGTATCAGTAAAATGATGAACCCTGTAAATCTCGTGAGTACGACGGCGGGCGCCAAGATCATCGACGGACGCCGGCACGCCCGGCATTTGCGCGAGGCATTGCGCGTCAAGGCGGCCGGCCTCCTGGCGAAATTCGCGGCGCCGCCAAAGCTCACCGTGATACTGGTTGGCGACGATGCACCATCGCGTCTCTATGTGGCGAACAAGTCCAGAGCGTGCCGCGATGTGGGCATCGAGTCGGTCGTCATCACGCTTCCGGCGTTGACTCCTTTGGAAACCCTGCTGGCGGTGATCGAAGAGCAGAATCGGGACGCCTCAGTCCACGGTATCCTGGTGCAGCTTCCCCTGCCCCGCCACCTGCCGGTTCACTCGGTGTTGGAACGCATTGCGGTCGAGAAGGATGTGGACGGATTTCATCTCTATAACGTCGGCAGCCTTGCCGTCGGTACCGCGGTGTTCCCGCCCTGCACGCCGTACGGTGTACAGAAGCTTCTGGAAGCCGAAGGCATTCCGATTGCCGGTCAAAATGTGGTAGTGGTCGGGGCGAGCAATATCGTCGGCAAACCCACCGCGATGATGTTGATGCAGCGGGATGCAACAGTTTGCATCTGCCACGCCAAGACGCGCGATCTGGCGCAATTTACGATTCTCGCGGACATTTTGGTCGTCGCGGCCGGCAAGCCCAATCTCATCGTTCCGCAAATGGTCAAAACCGGTGCCGTGGTCATCGACGTCGGCATCAATCGCTTGCCGGACGGTAAAATTGTCGGCGATGTGGATTTCGAGGGGGTCTCTCAGAAGGCCTCCTACATCACACCGGTTCCGGGCGGTGTAGGGCCGATGACCGTCACCATGCTGCTCGCCAATACCATCACGGCCGCGCAACGGATGTGGGGCGAACCGGCCTGAGCACGATCGAAGCCGAGAGAAAGGCGATCTCCGCGTCGAAATTATGCTCGATCGTCCGCCGCTCCGGATCCGAGGCTATCCCTCCGGACTCGAAATTCGCTTCCAAATCTTCTTCCGAACGACCGTGCCTTCGGGCGTTTCTTGGCGCACGGTGAAGATCAGTTGCCCGCCGTCCAGCGTCGCCGTCTGGGAATAACGGAGGCCGGTCTCGCCGGGAATCAGCGACGCCTTGACGGAATGGGTGACCGTCGATGTAGCCTCGTCAAATTCCCATGTGCCGAAGTAGGCGTAGTACGTGTCGAGTACGGCCGCTTTTAGCTGCGCATCCCGGGGCGCGACCCGCGCCGTGGCAGCGGGGGTGGGGCGTGACGCCGGAGCGTCCATCACGGGCCGGGGCTGCCCGACGATTTGAACGCTCATCCATCCGGAAGCGTCGTAAATGATGAGGCCGCTCGAATCCGTATTGTAAAAAGGATCGGGCCTCGAGCCCTTCGGTCCGAGAATTTCGATGCGCTGCAGCCGCCAGGCGCCGATGAGTGCTTGTCTGGTTGCGTGCGGCGCGGCGCTGCGTTCGGGCGCAGCCGCCTGACAGAGCGCAGCGCTGACACAAACAATCAGCAGGAACGGCCATTTTGTGTGATTGCGCATGCTTAACACCTCTTTGTTCATCTCATCGTCCCTGAGGCCGCCAGGCCCTCGAGGGCGAGGCGCCGGTTCGGGTATGCCGTGAGCGTCTTTTGGAAGGCGGCGGCGGCTTCCTCGCGCCGTCCGTCCGTGAGCAGCAATTCGCCGAGCAACTCATCGAGCGGCTTGACCGACCATGGCGGGCCATACTCGAAATCCATGTGGGCGGTCATGGCGATGGCCTCGCGCACTCGCGCGAGACCCGCGGCGCGATGGCCGCCGTAATACTCGATCGTACCGCGGAGAGCGGCGGCCATGGCCCTCGCCTGTTCGAGTTCGCCGGCCGTTGCCATGTCGTGCCAGTCGGCCATCACCATGCCGTGGGAATCGGGCGTTGCACCCGCCGCGCCGGCGCGCGCGGCATCGATGCGCCCCCGCAGCTGCGCAAGCGACACGCGCGCTTCGGCCGGATTGCCGATTGCGGAAGCGGTGATCCCGCGCGCAAAGTCGTGCGCCGCGAAGTATCCGATTGACGCAACGCCCGCGCTGTTGACCGGCGAGCGGGCGTCGGGACCATCGGCGCCTCGGGTCTCCACGAGCCACATGGCGCGTGCGTAGGCAAGCCTGATGCGATTGTCCTTTGTGGCGCCCGCCCGGACGTCGTGCGCCACGGAGCGTATCAGCGGCTCGGCATCCCGGCGCCGGTCCTCTTGCAAATACGCGTAGACCAGCCAGAGCAGCGAGTGGTAGCCGCCGTCGCCGTGGGCCCGAGCGGTCGCTAGTGAAGCGGCGTTCGCCGCGATCGCGTCGTCCCACATGCCGAGAGCGAAAAAAATATGCGACGGCATATGCTGCGCATGCGCGGCCGCCGGCGCGACCCTGCCGTACGAGCGCGCCGCGCGCAGGCCGAGCGGCGCATGAATGGGATCGTCGTAGGCGTGAATGAGGTAGTGCAAGGCGCCGGGGTGAAATCTGTCAACCTCATATACGGCCTCGGCTTCGGCCGCGGCGCGCATGTAGTTGGCGACATTTCGTTTTCCGCCGGTCAGCCCAAGGATCGACAGCGCATAGAGCGCGCGGGCGTCGAGATCATCAGGATACGCCCGCACGAGAGCGTCCAGCGCCGCACTATAGTCCGCATCGCGCCGTACCTTGTCGCCGTCCCCGTAAAGCTTCTCCGCCGATGCCAGGTAATCCCGCTCGCGCGCCGTCGGTGCCTTGGCTGCGCGTTCCTCCGGCGTCGGCGCCAGCCGGGCGAGGGCGCTGCGTGCCGCAGCGAGGTCTTGCTCCCCCCAGAGCGGGTGATTGTAGGTGAGTGCTTCGCCCCAATAGGCCATCGCGAATCCCGGGTCGGTTCCCTCAGCCGCCTGGAATGACTTGCGCGCCGCCTCGTATTCAAAACTATGCAATAGCAGCAGGCCACGGAGGAAGTCCCGCTGCGCGCTCGGCGCTCCTGAATTCGGAAAATGGGTTGCGCCAAGGTCGCCGGCGGCCGGCACGGTATCGCGCGCAGACACCGGGGCCGCCGAGCAGACCAGCACGGCCATCAGCGCAATGACTGGCGTCATGAACCCATCCGAGATTCGCTCGAGCAAGCTCGCCTGTATGCGCAAAGCGGTTGCGCATCGGGAATCGGCAATCATGTATTTCTTGTACCCGAACGAAATTCAGTAGAAGAACCATCATACATCGCCTTCAGCCGGTATTGAGGGCTGCTCGATGGTCGAAAACGGTGCTGTGGCCATCGACGTCGGCTAAGGCCTCTTACATAACACCGGTTCCGGGCGGCGTGGGCCCGATGACCGTCATCATGCTGCTCGTCAACACGCTTACGGCGGCGCAGCGGATCGCCTGCCCGCACCGATAGCCACAGCCTGGTCGTACCTTCGCATAGGAGCTGCCGCAAAGCGATTTAGCTGTAGGATATGGGAATGGACAAGGATAGAGATCTACTCGCGTGGATCTTCGGCGGGCTGTCGCTGGCCGCGGTAGCGATGGCCGTTGTTCTTGGTTCCACGTACGGAAACGCATCAAAGCATTTGCAGCCGCCAAGCCTGATAACCGCCCATCCATTGCCCGAGCCGCCGACGCAGACTGTGCAAGCTCCGGCGCCCGCACCCGCGCCAATCCTTGCAGCCGCAGAAATTCAAACGGCGGCCCCCCCAGCAGAGCCGAAGGGCCGAATCTGGGAATGCACGATAAACGGTCAAAAAACCTTTTCCGATAATCCGTGCGGCGAAAAATCCTCGCTGTACGATATTGGTCCGATCAACGGAATGGAGCCGACACCCATCCTTCCGCACGCACGCTCATTAGTCCCGCAATCGAGCTACCAGCCCGAGTACTCCTATCCAGACGAGCCCGCAGACTCTTACGCGGGCGAGCAGCCATTCGTGAGCAACGCATATCCGGTGTTCGTAGGAATTCCATACCGCGAGCACAGACGACCCGATCGTGGGCACCGGCCGCATAACCACGATCGAGGGTCGAAAGGTCGAAAATATTAGCGACCCTCTACCGGGACACGACGCGCGGCGCTTACAAATCCGCCGCCGTGGCGCCTATCCATTCGAGCAGGTGATTCGCATGGACCCGCTCGACGAGCAACAAGAATTCCCGAGGCGCAAGGCAGGCCGTGAGCACCTGCAGTTCCGCCAATCGACCGCTGCGCGCTTCACCCAGGCTGGGAATCGCCGTCGCGGCGCCCAGGCGCAGCAATAAATCGCCGGCCTTCTCGCCCCGTACGCGAAGAATGGCGATGCCGCCGGTCTGGTTCACCATGCAGCCGTCCGGCGCTGCCGCCAGCTGCCGCTCGAGCTCGTCGAAGGCGGCGCGATCGCCGCTCAAAAGCAGGGTCTCGGTGGGACTGCGCCACGCCAGAATGACGTACGAGCCCTGCGCTGCGCTGCCGACCTGGAAGGCGCGCAGGGGCTCCGGCAGCGCCCTGCCGACGGCCTCGCGCACTGCGGCGGCGAATCTGCCCGCGTGATCGAAATAGCGCAAGGAGGCAATCCGAATGTCGCGGTCAGTGCTGACGGACAGGCCGTCGATTTCAATCGCCGTAGTCTTTCCCTGCGCGTCATCCATGGAGACGGTCGCCCTTGGGGTCCACGAACGGCGCCTTGACCACTTCGGCGTCGATGACCTTCCCTAAGTGGTGGACGCGTATCTTCTCGCCCAGGCGCTGCGTCCCCCGCGCCAACATGCCGAGGGCAACGGGAGCACCCAGCTCCGGACTCCAGTAGCTCGAGGTCACATGGCCCTCGGTCAGCGTCGGCGGCGCGGCGGCGGCGATTTGCGCGCCCACCGGCAGCGGCGTGCGCCCGTCCACCGGGATGAGCGCCACCAACTGAAATCGATTGGGGTCGCGCGCCGCGGGCCGAAGCAGCGAGCGCCGGCCCACAAAATTAGCGGCCTTGCGATCGAGGTTGCGTGCAAAGCCGATATCTAGGGGCAGAGTCGTCCCGTCGGTGTCGGTGCCGATATGGATGAAGCCCTTTTCAGTGCGCATGATTTCCAGCGCTTCGATCCCGTAGAGCGCCCCGGCGAAATCCTCCGCGCGCGCCCACAGGCGCTCGAGCAGTCCCTGAACGCTGTCCGCGGGCACATTGACCTCGTAGCCCAGCTCGCCGCTGAAGCTCGCCCGCAGCACGCGCAGGGCCACGCCGTCCAGCGTGCTTTCGCGCATGGTCATGTGCGGCATCGAGGTGGGCGCGAGCGTCGAGTCGAATCCGGCCGATGCCAGCCAGTCCCAGGCGCGAGGGCCCGCCACGGTCACGTTGCCCCAGCGTGACGTGACCGGCGTCACCAGCACGCGTAATTTCGTGTATTCGCATTGCAGCCATTCTTCGAATGCCGCCGCCGTCCGTTCGACCCCTGCGCTGGTGGTGTTTACCCAGTAAAGCTCCGGACCCAGGCGCGCCACGATGCCGTCGTCGACGACGATGCCATTTTCATTGAGCAGCAATCCATAGCGGGCCTGACCTGGATTCAAGTTCGACATCGTCCCCACATACATGAGATCCAGAAACTGCGCGGCGTCCGGACCATAGATCTCGAGCTTACCCAGCGGCGAGCCGTCGAGCAGGCCTGCAGCCTTACGTACCGTTCCCGCCTCCCGTTGCGCGGCGGACTCCAAGGTTTCGCCGGGCTTTGGATAGGCGGCCGGCCGCACCCAATTGCCGAATTGCTCGAACAGCGCGCCGCGCGCTTCATGCCACGCATGCGCCGGTAGAGTCTTGAGCGGCCGGTACAAAGAACCAACGCGCCGGCCCGCGAGCAGTCCCAGTGTGACCGGCGCGAACGGCGGCCGGAATTTCGTGGTACCCACCTCGGCCGGTTCGCGGCCGGTAAATTCCCCCATCAGCACCAGCGCATTGATATTGCTGGTTTTGCCTTGGTCGGTGCCCATGCCGGTGGTCGTATAGCGCTTCAAATGCTCCACCGAACGATAGTTCTCTTGCGCGGCCAGGCCCACGTCGCCGACGGAGACGTCGTTCTGCAAATCCACGAACTGCTTGCCCGCCACCCCGGGTAGATGGGTGGCGGCGAGCGTCCTGCCGGCACCCCCCACCGCCGCGGGCGGTGCGGCGTGCCCCAGCGCAAGCGCGCGCCCAAGTTCCGCCGCATGGCTCACCGCCGTGTCTCGATCGAATATTCCCGCGCCGGCACCCGCGCTCCACACTCCGGGTGCCGCGCCATCGGGCACGAACATCGCGGACTCGTCCAGCCAACGCAATTTCCCGCCCGCCTGTGAATGCAAATGCACCGCGGGCGCGTGGCCGCCGGCGCTCAGAATCAGGTCACACTCCAGCCGCTCGGGACGCGCACCGTCCATGTCGGTCGGTATCACGGTACAGGAGCGCACGGCCCGCGCGCCGCCGACCTTGCCGATGCCGGCATTCACCAGGGTACGCACGTGCGGAGCTTCAGCGCCGATATCCGCCTGCGGCCGACGATCGACCAATGCAACCACATTCAGGCCGGCGGCCCGCAGGGAGGAAGCGACCCGATAGGCGGAATCGCTGTTGGCCGCCACGACGACTCGCTGACCACAGGCAACGCCAAACGCGTGCGCATACTTGTCGGCGGCGCCGGCCAACATGACTCCGGGACGATCGTTGTTCGGGAACAGCATGGGGCGTTCCAGCGCGCCGGCGGCGGCGATGACGGCGCGCGCCCGGATTTTCCACAGCCGCTCGCGCAGCACGCCGCCTTCCGCGGCGTGCGCACCCGCCGGTTGCAGAGTTTCACGCGCACAGACGAGATTGTGGTCGTAGATGCCGAACGCCAAGATTCGGGTCATCTGCCGCACGCCGGAGCGCTGGGCGCGGTCGATCAATTCGGCAACTTGGGTGTCGCCGCGCCACGCCAGCGCGCCGCCGAGCGTGCCGCCGCTGGCCAGCAGGAGCGTGTCCGCGCCCGCCTCGGCGGCGGATACCGCGGCGCTCAAGGCCGCGACCCCGCCGCCCACGACCAGCACATCCGCCCGCGCCGCCGCTTCTTCGTAGCGATCGGGATCGGGCTTCCCGGAGGCTCTGCCGAGACCTGCCATGCGGCGGATCGCCGGCTCGAACAGATGCCAGTGGGGCCACTTGAAGGTCTTGTAATAAAAACCCGCCGGCAGCAGCGCAGCGATCCGGTTGTTGATGGCACCCAGGTCGAACTCAACGCTGGGCCAGCAGTTGACGCTGGACGCCACCAGGCCGTCGTACAGCTCCACCACGGTCGCGCGCATATTGGGGGTGCGCGCGGCACCTTGCCCCAAGTCAACCAGGCCGGTGGGTTCCTCGATGCCGCAGGAAAAAATGCCGCGCGGCCGATGCAGCTTGAAACTGCGCCCCACGAGCTGAACTCCGTTCGCCAGGAGCGCCGAGGCGAGGGTATCTCCGGGATGGCCGCTCAAGGCACGGCCGTTGAACTCGAAAGACAGGCGTTGCGATCGATCGACGCGGGTGCCTGCGGGTGCCGGAAGACGCGACGCTGTCATGCGGGACCCGGGTCGGTGATGGCGTACACGGACAGTATTTCGTGGGTGACGGTATTGCGCACGAGATAGAACCACTGGCCGCAGCCCTGCGCAAGGCGCCAGCGTGCGAAGTGCCGGCCATTGGAATTGACGCGGAAGAACAAGAATTCGCCCCACACTTGGTCGCTCT
>Ga0137397_10001207_pt1 | contig 18041 bp, 18 predicted proteins | sample czorhiz116metaG_FD_106658 | JGI IMG/M metagenome (GOLD analysis project Ga0137397, IMG submission 106658) | Vadose zone soil microbial communities from Angelo Coast Range Reserve, California, USA - czorhiz1.16 metaG | ecosystem: Environmental > Terrestrial > Soil > Vadose zone | place: USA... | reverse complement strand
TAACTTGAACCTTCTTTTCCCAGCCTTTGTTTCGCCTACTTTTGACCACCGGCGATTGGCATGTATAGAGCCATTTTTTGTTTTCCCTGCGGCGTGCAGTGTCCGGTGACGGACTGTACACCGGGATACAAAAGAGCCCAAGTCAATTCTGATGGTATCTCTGCATCCGAGTCAATCGGATCATGCGAGTGTCACGCGCGCAAATGCGAATCCGTACGCTGGCAGGTACAGTACTGCATTGCATATATCGACCAGAATTTTTTTCGAGAGGGACAGATTCCTACAGTCACCCTTAGAATGACTCAGGGCCGATAGCTCCACACGATACAAGACAAGACAGAATTAATACTCGTGCGCATGTACGCAAGACCGTCCCCGATTCACACAAGTGATCAATTACAATTATCCGAGACCTTACGATGCGTGTCATGGTGTAGTGTGCCCATCTTCTTCGCGGGAGGTGGGTCATTTTTGCCTCCTTCCCAACGGGTCATTGGCGCATCAGAATAGCACATCTTTACTTGCTGTCACTTGATGATACTTCGCTCTCAAGTATAAACGCGTTTTTCTGATGCTTCCTTCACATACTACTTGTGGGACTTTCCCACCCCGGACCATAATACGGTGACGTCGATCGTGATGTGGAGTAGTCAAGCACCTACGCTCTCGGGGGTGTACGGATATCTGGTCTACCACATGTAACACGATGATCCGCTTCCACATGTACGTGGGCAACGTACCACTTTGGCGACATGTTCTGGCCGTGTTCGGCAACCTACACCATCCAAGCAGGTCCTCATATCAGGATGGACTGTGTGGCGCTCGTCCATGTCAGTTGGAGACATTCAGCAGGCGTGATACAAAGTTACAAGGACGGCGTTACCGCGCACTTCGTCATGCTTTACCTCTCATTTGCAATTCTCGATTGCTAAGAAAGGTGATGTGCGAACTGGCAGAGACTCGGAGACGGTCTCCAAACGCGCGCAGGACCTAAACTCACTCACACAGATCCCACTTGGGATCTCGCATTACGGGCTGCCCTGGACTGAGACTCACGAATAGTTGGGGTGTTTAGGGCACTGACACTATGCATTGCTATTTAGTTGATCATGCTGTGGGATGACAATTTGTGTGGGTGTTCCTAGATGAAGAACCGCTTAGCATAGCTGTGGGGACTCGGAGGAAATCACTCTCCGGTGTTTTTTTACGAGGATATTTGCCAGCTTTGGTTTCTTGTGGTTAAATTACGAGACAATTTAGTCGGAGCAGTGTCGGAGCACCAGAGCACAGCACCACGTCAGAGCGCTGTGTCAGCCCTGTCCGAGTCCTGTCCGCCATTCATCCCACTGCCTCAAAACCTATGCAAGTCTTTCCAAAAAATTCTGCCTCTTGCCTATTCCGTTGGCGCTACCCTTACGCTACTTTACCTTGTATCTTTCAATAATACAGTAGGTACTCGCTCATGTATATAAGACCCGCCTCCTGCACTTCCAGGAGACCACCATTCTCTTTAATCATACCCCCAGGTCCCCCACGCATCTGTTTTTCTTGCCCGTGTAATCTCGCTATCTTTCCCATTTCTCTCCTTCCTCTTTCTTCTCATTTCATCTCCCACACACGCTCGTCCCGACTTCTCGGGAGAACATCTCGTATTACTATTTCAGCCATACCTACAGGGCCGCTGCGCGCTAAGGGCTGTGCAGAATACCTAGAAACAAACAATGCACGGAAAACAAGACCTCAAAGCCACATTATATTCCCCCGTTCCTCGAGTCGGCTCTCCATTTCGGCTGTCGCCCCTAACAAGTACGCCTCAGGTCATGTCTCGGCTCTATAGCTAATTGCTGAACGACCTGACTTGTCAGTGTCCTTCAGCACATCGCCAATGCCAACTGTGAAGGAGTCAAACTTAGGAAAGCGTGTTGCACTTGCACCTCGGCAGAGAGTGTCGTTGGTCAAAGGGACGCGACGTAAGTGATAATCGGAAGGTTACCTGGGTTAGCCTTTGGATGCTTACTGAGTTGGGCGATATAGACAGATTGTACCCACGGGTGACCATTGGCGCACTCCCGGACGATGTCCTGCTTGAAATATTTGACTTCTATCTTGTCGAATCTTACCTTGACGCATGGCACACGTTGGTGCACGTGTGCAGGAGGTGGAGATATGTCGTGTTTGCTTCACCACACCGCCTGCAACTGCAACTTCTCTGCACAAACAAAAGACCTGTGCAGAACACGCCGGATGTCTGGCAAGAATTGCCTATCGTCATAAGGGGCAGTCTCGGAATGTCGCGACCACAGGATGTGAATAACATCATTGCTGCCCTCACACGGCACAACCGCGTGTGCAAAATTGACATTGACGATATTCCAAATTCGTTTTTCAAAATAATACGAGCGATGAAGCTGAGGAATCCATTCCCAGCGCTTACATCTCTACGGCTTACTTCGCAAGTCATAAACGCGCCTGTCCTTTCCAAGTCTTTCTTAGGTAGATCCGCACCACAACTGCAAGCACTCTTCCTAAATGGCGTCCCATTTCCCGCATTACCAAACCTATTTTTGTCTACCCGTGACCTTGTCAAGGCTGACCTTCGGGATATTCCTCTTTCCGGATATATTTCGCCCGAGGCGATGGTCGCTGGCCTCTCTGCGTTGACGAGGCTTCAAACACTTCGCCTTGAATTCCGATCCCCTCGATCTCGGGCCGATCGAGAAAATCGACTTCTACCCCGCATGAGGGGGCGCATTGTCCTCCCCGCTCTTACCTCATTTGACTTCAAAGGCGATAGCGAGTACTTGGAGGACATCATAACCCAAATCGATACACCTCAACTTCACGGGTTCTATATCGCTCTCTTCAATCAACTTATGTTTGACACGCCGCGACTTCGAGACTTCATCAGTCGCACAGAAACGTTCAAGGCACCCTGTCAAGCACATATATGGTTTTCCAATGGCGATGTCAAGGTCAGCCTTTTCCGGCGAGATAGGACGGACGGTCACCATCGCACAACATTGTCATTGGAGATCCTATGCAGGCCACCGGATTGGCAGCTTTCGTCACTTGTGCAGGTCTGTAGTTCGTCGTTTCCACCGTTTACCACTTTGCAACGTCTCGAGATCTACGACTATCGACGACAAAATTGGCAAGGCGACATGGAGAACATACAATGGCTGGAGATGCTACGCCCGTTCACGGCTGTGAATGATCTGGAACTCCATGATAGCCTAGTTCCACTTGTTGCGGCCGCCCTGGAAGAGCTCGCCGTGGAGAGTGTAACAGATCTGTTACCCGCGCTACAAAATCTTTTCTTACAGAGCCCACAGTCAGAACCCGTCAATAAAGCGATTGGGAAGTTCATTACCGCACGCCAGCTCTACGGCTGCCCGGTAGCTGTCCATTACTAGGTTCGAATATGATGTGCGTTGGGAAGTCGGCGATCGATAAATGCTCTCTGCTTTCCATTCGATCGCCATTCGTGTTGTCTACTGTACTTGTCTGCCATTCTCCCTTACGCATGCTTGCTTTTAAATTTCAGAGTTGTGTCGCGTAGAAGTAACTTAATGTTAATGATAGAATTAGAACGAGGCGTGGCAGCCAACTGCTCAGATCCAAGGATCGCCTACATTTGTGATACATCGGCTTCATGTGGAGCGTTCGGACTCGGAAAACGGATCGACTGTATTCCACTCCGGGCCGAGCCCAGGCCGTGTGAACCCGTTCGAGCTATTACAAATTCGCCCCCTTTCCGGATCTCTTCTACTAAACACAAGTGAACGCACAGCGTCGCCTTACGTTCTTGGAATGATGTGTGCAGCACAATCGGCTTGTGCCTCCGTCACAGTGCAGACGTGACCCCGCCTCATCATGCGTTCACGGAAGTCAGTCGCTTGCGCGCGGGGTTTCATCGAATTTCATCAGTCGATGAGTTACAATCATTTAGGGCATCGTAATCAACGAAACAGAGTCTGGCGGAGATGTATGAAGACGGCAGGTGCAAGTGACAAGAAAGAGGTTCTTTGGGCCTTGCATATAGCTTTCCATGTGTTCCACGATGGCGAACATCGACTCGGATTGGCCCAGGTGTGGGTAAAGAGAAAGTCTCTGAATGTCTTGCCTTGGGATGGAGAGAAAGAGGGTCCCATCATTGTCGTTGACAAGAAATATATCAACTTTGACTTTGTCCATGAGTCCATCTCGTCCACAAGTTCATCATACAGCCTGAGGTGGGTGGTCTCGAAAGGAACGTCGTCAATTACATAAGCAACTATCACTCGTTGGACCGGACCGGACCTTTCTAAAACAAGCTGGAGATTCTGGAGATTCCGAGTCAGCCAGATAGAATGTAGAACCCAGCTCGTGTGGATGTGGGGACCTGAAAAATATCTTATTAACTGTTTATTTGCCTTAAACATAGAGTCCGAGTCTTAGACTGGTATAAGCATATTCTAAAATACTCGACGCACTCAGGCTGTCATGCATTTAACCACCAACTTAATGAGCCCAATAGCGCCCATTCCCACATTTCTTCTCCCTGCGTGAGATATACAGATGCGGCGTACGTGAGTTTACAGTATGCTTATCTATGTGGCGGAGCGCTTACAGTACCACGGGAACTGTGGAAGTCACGTTGAACGTACCTAGAGTCCTAGTAGACTACCCAAAAGTGGAAAATAATGAGGCACGTCGCTTAACTCGCTTAGCGATCCTCTGCACCACTCAAAATCTGCGAGGGTACTGGATGATGATTACCGAGGACCAATGTCTTTCTCTCTGCCCAAATGGAGGCACCCAGAACCTTGTACGTCCCGAAATTTACGCACCTTCGCGTCCCTGGTCCAGCGGCCACTGGAATCATGATCGGAGTGACGAGGCAACGGTATCAGGGTGTCGTGAAACTGACGATAGTCAGAGAGTATGCGGGTCTTGGCCGGTGTCGGGACCGATTGCCACACACGTTGGTCGTTGTTCCAAATTGTATCGCATAAACTATCGACACGACATAGTATTTCGCAGAGTCTGAGGCGGCTGTCCTGCTACACCGATCGGTGCTACAGTCCCATACTGTCTTCAAAGATATCGTACAAAGAGATTATGTCACTACGAGTCGCCGACCGTCACGGTAGCAAAAAGTACTGCGACTGGCGTCTCAAGAGCGGAACAATGAGCATAGGGAAATCTGTCAGATCGTGAACAGGTAACGGCGAACATAGAGCAAATCGAAAGCGAAATCGAAAGCGGAGAGCACCTATACCTATCAATAATCCTCCGCACGCATGTGCCACCAACGTCCTCTGTCCCGGTGGTGGACGGCTACAGGATGGCCGGAAAGCCGTCGCACGTCAGCGAACTGTCCAATAGCGTCCTGCATGGGTCCCGATGGCTGGACGCCCTCCAAGAATATGTTTTGCAGCGCGGGCAACACTTCCGTCTCCACCCTTTCCTTTCCGGAAAGGACTTGCAGAGCGGGTACGACGCGTCCGACGAACGTCTCCGATATGTCCAAGGTCTTCACCATGGCAAACGGTTTAAAGAGCTCCACCCACTGTCCGTCCTCCACGTCCTCCTGCCAAACCGGTTGCGACGATCGACCCTCGTGAATGCCGAGACGCTCCAAGGTGGGGAGCCGAGGCAGGGACTTGAGACAGATGTACGCGAGGGATGAGAGCTGCCAATCCGACGCCGCGACCGAGACTGCCAACTCCACTATCTTGCGATAGGTCTCCCCGTTCTGTCGGAAGAGGATGACCTGGGCGCGGTAGCCGGAAAAAACGATGTCCGCTCGATGGGTCGCGTGCGTTTCGGTGCGATCGATGAAGCGGCGGAGCTGTGGAGTGTCGAATATGAGCTGGTTGAACAACGTCACGGTGATATTGCTGAGATGTGGGGCGCCGATCCGGGACACCATGTCCTCCAAGTACTCGCTATTGCCTTTGAAGTAAAATGCGGTGAGAGCGAGGAGGATGATTCGCTTGAGTGGCGGCGGACGTCGGCCGTCGAGTTCTCTGTCCGTTCCAGACGGAGGGGATCGGAATCCGAGATAGAATGTCTTGAGCTTGGTCAGCGCGGACAGGGACTTTACCATCTCCCCGGGAGAAATGTACCCGGAATGTGGAATATTCCACAGGCGAATGCTGACAAGGTCATTTGCAGACGAAAGAAGCTTACCTATCGCCGGAGATGGAATCCCATCCAAGCTGAGTTCTCGCAGACGTGGGGCACATCCACCCGAAAACGAATCGGGAAGGGCCGGCGCATTTTCATCGGTTGTTTGAAGCTCCAAAGATGTCAACACTTTGAACGGCTCTTTCATCGTCGCGAATCCTTTCAATAACGGACTTGGGATGAGTTGGAGGTTGATCTCGTGTATGCGATCCTCGAGCTTGAGCGCGTGAAGGACATTATCCACACCTTGCAATTGTAAATCTTCGGAATAGTAGTCCTGTACGATGACAGGCAACTCTGGCCAAATATCCGCCATCTTCCTCGCCGACCTTTGACTCCTGCAGAGAAGTCGCAGACCCAGGCGACATGGCGCACTAAATACTATGTTTCGCCACTTCTGGCACACGTGAATCAGGGTATGCCATTCATCGTAATGGTGAGCTTTATCCACATAGAAGTTGAATATTTCTAGAAGCACATAATCGGGCAGCGTGCCAATGGTCACCCTTGCGTAGAGCCGACCTGTGGCGATCAGTTAGTGTTATTCTTACAAAGGATGCCTTCGCGTTACCACTCACCCCAGCTACCATCGACCCATAACTCTTTACGTCGACGTCCAACACCCTTAGCGGCGTTGAAACCATTGATGGTCACGGTCGGCATTGGGGATGAGTTCAAGTTGGGGCATTAACGGCCGGTGGGGTAGTTGGGGTTTCGTGTAGGCGGGAGCAAGGACTAGTGTGTGGCAAGTAAGCTCTCATGACGCAGCCAGGGGAGTAACTTCAAGTTCAGACACACTTGCCAGAGCTGATGCGCTGATGATTAAGGCGGTAGATCAAGCCTCGGCACCTTGAGAATGGGGCGCCCTTTTTATATCACGAAATGTGATTTTTAAGAGTTCTGGAAGGCGATCGTGTCGTGTGCCATATTACTCTATACGAATGGCGCCAATCCAAGTGTTCGTAACGGAGCCAAAGGGGATAGCCTAATAACAAATAGCTCCGCCAATCATCGGGCCATATTTCTCTCTACGAATAAGTGAGTCTCTCCTGGGATAGGAACTCACACGACCGCAGATGCGCAGGGCGACAGGGGATAGTCTGATAACAAATAGCACCACCAATCATCGGGTCATTTTATACGGCGTAGCGCCCTAGTAGCACTATGACGACCAAGCACAACTCACTAGCCGCACGGCCCTCTCGCTTGCTGGCGGTTAGATTTTGCAAACAGTAATCACGAAATAGCACTATAGGTAGTGATGCGAGTGGATTAGTCACTATTTCGACGATACTTGGAGATTCCGCTTACTTTCTGGGAGCAGGTGGGTAAGTGCTCAAGGCCAACGCCGAGGGGCAATCAAGCGCTCTTCAAAGGATAGCATTGCGTTTGGGGTAGTTCTATTAGGGTATTCTGGGGGGCTAGACTCATTTATAGGGCACAATCATACCTATCCCAAGAACTAGAGGTGTGGCGCCATGATGACCGTACCTGAGTGTGATGATTGTGAGTGGTAATACTGACCTTTGGGTGAGTTCATGTAAGTACGTCGAGGAGGGAGACGACAATGACATCAATGTTACGAAAACCCGTCACTGCAGCGGACATCTACGATACCGTGCGCCTGATGATGATGACTCAGACACGTTTCGGCCACTGCCGATCAGGAGGCAGTGGCGCGGTCCAGGCCACACGTATAATAAAAGTTAGCACGGCGATACACTGACGCTGAGGGGTTTCACCTATCTATGGCGCCCAACTTCACATTGGGAGCGCTTATCCGAAAGTCGTTGATTGGCCAATGCTAAGCAGTGGGAGAGGACAGGGAAAATGAAGGACTGTAGAGAATGGTAGTTAGTGGAGATAATCAGTACACGTCGGGATGATGGGTTACTTAAAAAAAAAGCCCGCAGCGAGGGAGACATAGGCTAGCTATCCTGGATGGAGCAGGCGTGGGGTACAGGTGAAATTATCGTGAATATGTGAGCCAAAGAACAGGAAAGTTAAAAGTCAGTTGTAGAGAAGGAATCTGGAGCCATGCAGGTCGAACACCGGAGTGGATACAGGGATAACGGCATGAGATGAAAAAGGCGATGTAAGTCGCGTCGTAATTGAGAAATAATAATGGCAGTCGGTAGAGTGGATTGTAAGAACGACGGTTTTTTGTCGTATGCACCAGAGCTGAGCGCTGAGCCTGTGCCTTACTGTATGGGAAGAAGACAAGTCGCAAGCGGGTCTTGCGGCCGCAAACTCCCGTACGGCGGTCCCCGTAACCCAGGGCCCTCTTTCCGTTTTCCATCCCCGCCCCAATATCGCTCCACAGAGAATTTGACCCATCTCTCGACGATGACAGAGCGTGCTAACACGACAGGAATCCACATATGTATCCAGAGTGCGGAACTATATGAGGTCAAAGGCGAGTGCCAGTGAGGGGTATGGATAGGGCACTTCCTCTCCTGGAAGGCGAATTCTGTATCCTAACGGAATATGTAAAACTTGGAGGGCAAACATTGTGCGTGGCCAGGTTCATTGCGCTCATTCAACACGTCTGACACTTTCTCCTTCCGTGAGAATCCGTTTATCGTCCTCGTTCGCCCAATGGAGACCCCACTGGTACCACTGGCAAGCGACCTTGAGGTTACAAACTAGGATATAATCAGGACGCTCCCCATTATCATAATCGTCGGCCTCATATTCAAATCTCCCGTGCGAAGGCTCCTAAACGAGAAAAAATCCCTATGGCAGATCCGCATATGCCAATAACAGCGGGTGCGCATGGTGTGCGCACGGCGCTAGTCCTGTCCTGTCTCCATGTGAGATGTCCGTGATCCTCAGGGATGGCGCGATCATCTTATTTTGATGAAGGCCTGGAACGCGTACGAATTCTATTGGAAAGTTCTGGTGCCTCCGACCTGCCTTTGATCACCGTTTACTCACGTTGAGCGCTGAGCGGGTATGATGAGGTTCCCAGAATTGGCGCGAGCAATCAGTTCGGGAATCCAGAACTGACTCGCATAATCGCCAAATGTGTGGTACATGCCCTTCAGGCAGCGTCGCTATACCCCTCCCTTACCCCTCTGTCCGTATTTGACTACCTGTTTCTTCTGGTGATAGGATCATGAAAGCAGATAAGCCACCAAAGTCACATCGTCTTGTTGAAATGACGCGGGACCAGGAAAAAATGCGGGCGCGGGAACGAAGGGCTACGCATGAGTGTGCGTCCAAGTAAGTACATAGTATTTATCTTAATCAATGTCTTGGGCTAATAAAAGGCTTATAAGAAAGCTTTCGATGCCGCATGTGTGCACGACTCAGGCGAGGTCAATCGCCATTCCAACATGTCTGCTCTCGGTATCAAAGTTAGGGGAGCCTACGTGCACCGTGCGGGCTACTACTTCCCGTGTTACCTCACTGACAGCCTGCGACAGCGTCAGCGCACGCGACTTTTGGCGAGTGCACCGACACATCATGCTTGGTATATGCATGGTGCAGACCTTTGTGCCTTCTTGTCAGTGAACGGCCGTGTCGGGCTGTAGTCACACGGGAAGCCGCGAGGTCTTGGCGCATTTCAACCCCTGCTTGCTACGCCACTCACCGTCGTGCCTCGGGTTTCAGTCAGAGACTAGTGTCGCCGACGTGAAGATTGGGTGACAAGGGTATAGCAGTATCCGGGTGAAATAAATCGTGTCCAGGCGTCATGCTACCCTACACCTGCGAGCAATGGAAGCGGTGTCGTGACGATTCCTACGGTGCTTCCTGCACACTCCCTTTGGCTACAGCAGGTATGTGTAATGCGGTGAGTGTATAGCCCCCTTTCCTTCCAACCGACTCACCTGTGCCACCTACTAGCGACTTGTGCAGCGTGCCGTCAAGGCCACTAGGGTATATTGGCAACGCAGATGAAGATTTCGAACGTACTTGTATACTGGGAATACTCTCGAACTCGGCCTGCTTTGTGCCACATCTGGGCCAGGGACCCGAGGTTTGACCTTAAAGACAGAAGGACAAGTTGGACAACCTCGACCTCAGTGGCGGCAAACAAGTCTACGCTTCACGTATTAGGCCTACAGAGCTTGTTGCGGGACAGGTGCACGGCGCCGTCCGAAGGAGGATGATCTTTTTGCTCATCAAAGTGGAGACATCTAAAAGTCGTGTTCTAGGACAATACTACCTCGCCCTCAATCTCGCCGTAGGGTCTATCATTATCCGAATAAGCAAGAGTCAAATTGATATCTGCCAAAGGCGGCAACGACAAGGGTGGATCTGGACATGCCTGTGCTCTGCTGTGGCGGGAAGAGTCGACAACGACATTGGATAGTATGACAATTTTACCGATGTGGAGACAAAGGTGTTGGTGATGACTGCATCAACTTGAATCACTCTCCTTGGCCAGTTGTTCATATTGTGCGTGTAATGATTTTGTGAAGGTTGGGCGCGGCGATTACTAGTAGTATCAGCATGAGATAGATGTCACCACTTCTCTGTGAGGTTCATTCCGCAGTCCAACTGAGTGATTCCTGTGCGCAACAAGAGGATCGGTGACAGCAATGGGCAGTGCAATCTGTCAGGCTGTCACTAATCCATACAGTACCCTTAGTACGTGTCACACTCAGTCAAACCCTCCACGCTTGCAATTATGCGTGTTCGACTGGCAGGTTGGACCTGTTCTATGGAGACTTGCCCACTGAAAGATGTTTCAAGTTGACGCCAGTGCCAAGTTAATTGTTTATCTCCTGTGGCTGTGTTACAAGGATCGACTCAGATTATCAGATAGTGTGTTAGGATCCGTTTAGAGAACCCGGTGTACATGCGATGCACCTGTGTTTTGGAGCTTTCCTAGGTGCACAACCTTATAAATTCATGAACGCGGACACGCTATAATCGACTACTACACTTCCCCCTACATATCCATAATGGCGACTGTCAATGGCTCAGATCCGGGGACAGATGTGATACATCGCCACGAACAAGTGTGCTTCGAAGAGCGTCAAAGTGAGTGGTATCAGATCCTCCTCTCAACAATTACTGAGTTGGGAGGTACAGACCAGCTCGACCAAAGAGTTACCATCGACGTGCTCCCTGATGAGATCCTTCTTATAATCTTTACCTTCCACGTGGATCGTCGGGCCTCTTGTGAAGATAATTGGCACACGCTGACGCACGTGTGCCAACGATGGCGATGTATCGTGTTTGCATCGCCACTTAACCTGAATTTGCGACTTCTTTGCACAAACCGAAGACTGGTGAAGACAATGCTGGACATCTTGCCGGCGTTGCCTATCGTCATCAGGGCCATGGCCACGTCGGGATCACGTGATATGACTAATGTCATCGCCGCGCTCGAGGAGCACAATCGCATATGTGAAATCAACATACAGGGTATTCAAAATACGCTATTTGCGGCGATGGAGAAGATATTCGCGGCGCTTACTTCTCTATCACTTTCGTCGGATGATGAATACGTGCCCGTCCTGACCGATTCGTTCTTAGGTGGATATGCCCCACGTCTACAGTCACTTGAATTAAGCGGCATTCCATTTCCGGCATTACCGAAACTACTCTTGACCACCACTGACCTCGTCACTCTTTACCTTTTGGACGTCCCAGAGCCCGGGTTTATTTCACCCGAGGCAATGGTCACTGTTCTCTCCCCCTTGACCAAGCTCCAATCACTTCGTCTCGAATTTCGATCCCCTCGACTCGGATCTCAGGCCTATCGAGCTAGCCCCTATCCCCCCCCATGCACACGTGTCGCCCTCACTTCGCTTTGCTCACTACAGTTCAGAGGCGACAGCGAGTATTTGGAAGGCGTCGTGGCCCAGATCGATGCCCCTATACTCGAAAGGGTTACCACGGTGTTCTTCAATCATCTCCTTTTCGACACTCCACTGCTGCGTCACTTTATCAGCCGCACAAAAGCGTTGAAGGCACTCCATCGAGCAGAGATGCTGCGTCAAGCATTTTCGACGTCAGGGGACTGCTGACCGCAAACCGCTGGAGTTGGGAATCTCATACAGAGAACCAGGTTGGCGGCACATTTCAAGTTTGGCAGCTTTCGTCATTCGCGGCAAGTCTGCATCTATAGCTCATACATTCCATCCCTCTCCACTTCGGAACGCGTCGAGATCTGGCGCCCACCTCGACAGTATCCGCTAGCTGACGTTAAAAATATCCTACGACTGGAACGCTTATACCCTTTCAAGTTTACTACTGAAGGATCTAAACCTGTGCATACAGTTGGATCCACATTTTTCGCCCACCTTACAAGAGCTCGCCTGGGGAAAAAGCCACGGAGGTGTCATCCGCACTACTGAATCTGTTCGTAGAGGGCCCAGGCCATTTGGATTGATCGAGGAAGCCGCTGTACATTTATCAGCGCACGAAAGCTCCCTGTTTGGCCTGTAATGGTCAAACACTGGGAAGCAAGAGAATGCGCAGGAAGGTCTGTGGCTCCTAAGTAACTCCTTACTATCCATCCGGCTCGGGATATATATTTCTGCTTCGAAACTGGCTTGAACAAAGACGCTACATAAACGCAAGAAACCCGTCAGCCAAATCTTTAGGTGCATCTCAGCCACAGACTCCGGAGCAAGTAATTGGAAAGTGGCAAGGCGGAGGCGAGGGAAGATTGCCGCATCGCACGTGCTAAAGGTGCGACCGTGACAAGGAAACGAAAAGAGAGGATGTTGGGGGAAGGCTAACGAGTAGGATCAACCCAAGCAATGGAGACAAGGGCGCGGAGAGCAAGCAAGGTGAAAGTAGAACAGAATGTTAGGATAGTACTAGGCGCGGATGGGTCAATGGGACACCGAGAAGTAATAGCCAAGATTGAAAGGTGTCTATGACATGGTAGGACTCCTTCAAAGCTAGTGCAAGTAAGCAACGCAATGCCCCGCGAAATGGCTGTAACCACACATGAATACGGATGGTTCCTTCCCCACATGAGGGAGTTGCGCGCTTAGGAGAGCATCCGAAGCAGGAAGAGTACCACGTGCGCACACCATTCATCGAGGTAGGCGAGCACTATGTTACGAGGGAAAGTATTGGCCTGATTTAACATCACCTCGTGCTCAACGTTGAACTTGGGGTACTCGGGGTACTCGCGCAGGCGGTTGAAGGTGAGTTTTACGTCTCCTATCGCGGGAACTACTATGATGCCCTTATCCATAGGATGCTCACCATGGACATCGGCGGACAACCTGCACAACGAAAAGAGTGAGGTGAAAGAGGGCGAGAGCCGTGGATATCGCCACACACCATTTGCCGAGTTCTCCTCCTGCCGACTTTCTCCTCAGCTCAATATCCTGTGCCACCATACGTCTGATAAAGAAAAAAGACCATAAACTCACATTGAACCCCATGATCCCACCCTAACATCAGTTTCTCACTCGCCGTGAACTTTCTCTGAAAGAGCGAAAACGCGTCGACTGTGGGTGGGTACGTTGAGTATGGACATAGACATTCTTCTAGGCTTCACAACGAAGAAAATCTCTCATACCGACGGACTTAGGATGACGGCGTCATCACGATTGCCGCGAGCATCTCGACTCTCCATAACGAGTTCTGCGTATTGTATTGGGCGGGACGGGGCACCAAAACGGATGTAAGGGCTATACACCGTATTTCAATACGGTAGACTAGTTCACATCCGTGTCAAATTGTTTGAGATCGTCTGACTGCACGGGTCATTGCACTTGTTGATAGTGACGGTGACAGCCCAGCGAGCGAGATGAGTTGAAGTGCTGACAAATCCACCATCGCTTGTCTCGCACACATCATCGAGACCGGTCGAGGACGCGGAAGCCATTGCACGGTTCGTCGATGCACGATGGCTTTCTGGTCATCCCGTAGACCTCCGTTACCAGGATTGAAGTGTGTGATAAATACGTCGGGACGTCAGTTATCGATGTCACAGGTACGTTCAATCCCACCACTGCTCGGCGTCACCTAGTATCACTTGCAGATCGACTGCCAGTGTTTCAGACACCAGCATACCATCTTGCTACCCTCACTGCGATGCAGTTTTCTTGTATAACCTATTACAGACTGTGTCATCCGGCGCATCCTGATACTCATATCAATGATCCCACCAAATAGAACTTGTGCAGAATAAAGGCAGTTTGGCTTTAGATTCGAAAGTGGGTACAAGTTTTTTTCGACTATATGCACGGTTCCTCTATTTCCCTGTGCCCAAAATAGGATAACCCCGAACCCCGGTATCCTTGAACTGGACAATACGTTTTCCTCATTTGTAACGCATACTAATCTGCTCCGATCGGCGAGAATTTAGTATCCACATCATACTTGCTAATTCTCTGTGATGCTCTTGCTATTCGGCGCCTTCAAGTACCGCGAAGGAATATATCCAACTTGAAGGCTCCTGCCAATCCTTGCATCGTCGCCAGCACGCTCCACCCTCGAGACCCCAGCGGCCACTACATTTCTGGGCTATGTGGCCTGTGAATCACACCCATCTTCTGTCTTTCCGACTTCAGCCGTGATGCATGTAAAGGACCAGTATGCCATCCCCATGACAGTTGCGCTTCCTCGTGTTGTCTATGCAAGCCGTTGTTATTATCGTATAACAATGCACCCCTACCTGAAGAATTGTTGCTCGCCGATTACAGTGCCATACAGCCACAGCGGTGCCTCATGTCCAGTGCTCGTGGGCATTTCAGTTCTGTGGCATTGATACGTTAGTTACCCCAAATATTTCGGCGCTTTCTACTGAATGACTACTACCAGAGATACTATAGAGCGGGAACCAATCCCTGCCGTGTCCCCAGTTTTACCGCCCATGCCTGTGCGCAAGCACAATGGCACTGTAGCATTGGCTGTGTAGCCTGTCAGGAGGTACCTGACACAGCGTCAATAGGCTCCACCGACACACGCGTACAGTAGACACCATTTTCCATGTTGTCGTTCGTCTTGGCGAATTCTAGGACTGCCGCGCTGGGCTGGCTCACCGTGGAAGATGGTGTGAGTTCGACACGCCGAGACTGGACTAGCGTTATGATGGAATCTATACCACGAGGGTCCGGCGAGGTTAGTGTTGGTTTTCGCTGTCAAAATGACGTTCATATTATCAGGTTATCGTCGCCTTCCAAATAAGTAGACTGGCCCAAGGTGAGCGCTGCGCTGGAAGCTGACACGCTGGCAACGCATGTACATATGACACATATGCGTTCCAGAGCCGTCCTAGGATGATGACATCAAGGAATGGGATGGGTGATATAAATGCGATCGCACTATTCATCAAGCTTTCAAGCCTCATCGTCAGCACTGGCAAATTCGTCTGAAAGGTCTGACTTGTCTAGTCCCTGCCAGTTTCGTCCTGCTGAGCCTGTTTTCTCAAAAACTCAAAATGGTCCCATCGTCGACCTTTTACGTTCTGGTGCCAGGTGTCGATCGCTCAAAGCGCCTAGAAGCAAGGACTAGTGTTGTGCGTCAATGACGGGTCGAGGGAGGTCAAGGTGAGTTGTAATCCGCAAACGTCTTTTCAACAATTACCGATTTGGGCGGCACAGACCAGATATACCGAAGGATGACCATCTGCAAACTCCCTGACAACGTCCTCTTTCTTGAGCGGATCCACCCCGCGTCCACAGTCCCTCAAATTGACGAGCATACCGTTTCCGGGATTACCAAACATGCTTTCCTCTACCAACAACCTCGTGACCCTTCACTTGTGGGATGTCCCGCGTTCCGGATACATCTCACCGCTGGCCTTGGTCACCAGCTTGTCCATGTCAACCAGGCTCCAACAACTCCACCTCCGATCGCCCTGATCCCGGGCGGACCACGGCCGAATAACCCGAGATCCGCCTCCGCCCACACGCATTAATATTGTCCTTCCTTGTCTGACCTTCCTACAATTCAAAGGCGACAGCGAGGCCCCTCGTCTCGGCTACATCTGCATGACGTTTTTCAATCAACTAGTAATCGACAATACGCAACTGCGCCAGTTCGTTAGCCACACCGCAGGATTCAAGACATTCAATCGAGCAGAGGTAGTTTTTCAAAACTCCCGCGTCTGTCTCACAGTCTTTTCGCGAGGTGCGAGACTTGAACACAAATTCCTAGAGTTGGCGATCGCATGCGAACCATCCGATTGGCAATTGTCGGCAATTGCGCAGGTCTGCAGGTCGTTACTCCCCCCCATACCCTCCTTCGACCAGCTGGAGATCAGACAGTCTCGAAAATCTTGGCAGGACGGCATGGAGAACGTCCAATGGCTGGAGCTTTTACAGACATTCAGATCTGTACGCAGGCTTGTTCTATCTTCCTACAAGGTCGTAGGACTTGTCGCGCCTGCCCTGCAAGAGCTCGCTAGGGAAAGCGTAATAGACTTGATACCCGAACTACAAGAGCTCTTCATCAAGACGACTCGGAGCCAGCTAGTCGAACCTACAAAGGAAGCCTTTGGGAAGTTCCTTGCTGCCCGGAAGACTGCTGGTCGTCGTGTGGCTGTGAGTAATTTGGTGGACAATGAGTCAGGAGTTCAGTACGTCCAGTGATTGATGAATAATATTTGCTTTCCGCATGTGGTTTGTCTCTTTCAGTTAGATGCCAGACACTAGCACAGTACCTTTGCTACAGTCTACATGACCGGACTCCTTGTATAACATCGTGGACCGATATTTGAGCAGGACAGTCATCTCGAGGGTTATGCTGAATAAAGGTCTTTCTTTGCAGTATACTTAGGACTGAGTGATGCTCGCTCGAGAATAGGACATCGACCTTGCCCTTGTGTAGGTGCAGGAGTGAAGGAGCATACTATGTTAAAAGGCGATCAGGTGGGAATAAGTGGACACTACAAAGGATCAACTCAATGGGTATGATAGCTGCACATCGGCAGCCTCCCTTAAATGACCTAGTTATCTTGTACATGCCACTGTTGACATCGGGAACTGCTGAGAATGGAGAGAGCCATTGAACATAAGCTAGGTGTGTCGGAGGTGCATTGGAAGAATGGAATATGTCCTGTGCCACCCTGCTTGATATCTGGAAGATGACATGGACTTGTGCTATCCGGTGACCTAATAAGCAAATTGGTTTGGTCCAGGGCCATTCAAATACAGATCACATTTACCATTGGTTCCATGCATACTTTTTGGATCTGTGTCCTTGCCATGCACAAGAACAGTGTCGAATTGTGGTGGAATGGTGCACCCTGTGTTACAGTTATGGACGACTACAAAGAGTTTTACACAAGCTGAGTGGAAGCACCAAAGTGCAAGCAAGTGATCACACGTGGGAAGGATGGGGACACACACACTTTTTTATTTGGGTGGTCATACTATGGTTTTTATACAAGTAATTTACATCAGCACATATAGTAATCAGTACTTTGGTTTGTAAGGTAGAAAAATGGAAGTACAAATAAGACATGAAGGCGAACGTATGAGAACAGATGTGAAGTCATGCATGCCTCAGAAGTCCGGGAATGGAAGGCATTTGCTCTGCTATTTGATAAGCGTTTTGTGGGTTGCATGGGAGTTTCAAACATAGCAGAACACTTGAGAACAGAGATATTTCAAACGGTAACGTTCAGGAACAAGCAAGACAAATCCCCTAAACAGGGGTGGAAAAGATTCGGCTTTTGAGGTGAGTGTGGTGCACGTGTGTGCTCCTCCATCTCGCCTTGGGCAGCCAGTCTGCCCATCACTCCCCCTCATGTGTGCTGAGCCTGCAATCCTAGGGTAGTGTTATGATAAGTTGTCTTCCACTTGGGAAGCACTTTTGTGAGAATATCAGCAACCATGGGCCATCAGCAAAACCAGAATTTCCTCATAGTAACTCATAGTATTTGTCAGCATCCATAGTGGTATAGTGTGTCATAGTAGGTCTATAGTTGGCCATAGTAAGTG
>Ga0137397_10001206_pt1 | contig 18073 bp, 18 predicted proteins | sample czorhiz116metaG_FD_106658 | JGI IMG/M metagenome (GOLD analysis project Ga0137397, IMG submission 106658) | Vadose zone soil microbial communities from Angelo Coast Range Reserve, California, USA - czorhiz1.16 metaG | ecosystem: Environmental > Terrestrial > Soil > Vadose zone | place: USA... | reverse complement strand
GAGACGCGCCCTGACACGACCTATGACAACTTCGCTCGCGATTTCGGCGAGCGCTTCGTGCCGGGTTACAAGCGGATCTCGACGGTGGACTATCTCTTGAATTCGCCGTTCAAGGAGTAAGGACGGCACGCAGCCTGTATTCAGGCTCTCCGGGCGAGCGCCCAATCCTGGTCCGTGAGACTGTCGAGATGACCGAGAAGGTGATCTTCGTCGACGACGAGATCAACGACCCCTTCGCCCTCGTGGTCGCCGAATCGGAGGACAGGGCCTACGAGATCGGCGCACCGCTCTTCATGTACGACTAGCGCACGATCTCGACTGCGGCCATCAGGGCGTAACCGGCACCGCGCTCGGTCCGGATGAGCTCCGGCGAATCTTCCGTCGGCTGCAATTTTTTCCTCAAACGCCCGACCTGGACATCGACAGCCCTGTCGTAGACCTCGTCATCGTGTAGTCGCGACAGGCCCAGCAGCTGATCCCGCGACAACACGCGCTGCGGCGATGCGAGAAAAGCCGCAAGAAGATTGAATTCGCCGTTGCTCAGAGGGATGCTTTCGCCCCCGGGTCCCCTCAGGCGTCGCAAGGGCACGTTGAGTTCGAATCCGGCGAAGCGGTACGCTCTGACCTTGTTCGGGCCGTCCGTCACCGTTTGCTGTGCGCGTGCGCGGCGCAACAGGGCGCGGATGTGTGCGAGCAGTTCGCGCGGCGAAAACGGCTTGGTCAGGTAATCATCGGCGCCGAGTTCGAGGCCCATCACCCGGTCCGCCTCGTCCTTGCGGCTGGTCAGGATGATGATCGGAAGCTGAGATTCCTCGCGCAGCTTGCGGGCGATCTGCATCCCGTCCTGGCCGGGCATGCGCAAGTCGAGCACCAGCAGGTCGACGGTCTCGCGCTGCATTACGTCGGCGATGTCGTGGCCACTCGCCAGCGCAGTAACCTTAATGTCGTTGTCGCTAAGGTAGTCGACAACCAGCTCGCGCACCGAGGGATCGTCATCCACGACGAGAACGTGCGCGGTGCAGGCAAGTTCGGTCTCGTTCACCGTGGCTGCGATCTCCGAGAACATCGCGCCCAAATTGTCTCCAGGCGGCGTGTCGCTAATGTAACGCAGGCAGCCGACAGGTGTCAGCTGTCACAAACGCCGCCCTCGGTAACCAACGCCAGTACGGTCTGGCGATCGCCTGACTTTACCGCGGCGAGGAGCTTTCCCAGCATCCGCTCCCGCGATGCCGTCATGACCGTGAAACGCGGCGGGGATTCTCGTACTCGTTTGCGGGCGCGGTGCACCGTCTGCCGGCATGCCGGCTCCTTTTTGCCGAGTATCCGGGCCAGCTCCGGATAGTCATAGTCGAAGACGTCATGCAGCAGAAACGCCGCTCTTTCCTCGCGGCCCAGGCGGTCGAAAACCGCAGCAAGAGCCAATGAGACTTCCTCACTGCATTCGCGCTGCACCTCGGGCGATGGGGCGGAGTGAGAGCCGGGCACAAGGTCGTGGGAGAACGATGCCTCCACAACGTCTCGCGCGCGCTCCTGCTTCCGCTTCCGGAGGCGGTCCAGGCACAAGCGCGTGGTGACGGACACCAGGAAGGCAACTGCGGACTGGATGTTCACCGGTTTCGATTCATGCCAGCGCAAGTACGCGTCTTGAAGGAGATCTTCGGCCTCGCTTCCCGAGCCGAGCATGCGGCGGGCAATACCAAACAAGCGCGAACGGTGCAATTCGAAGACTTCAGTCGTTGCGGTCATCTGCCCATTCAACGAGCGGCAGATATCGGCGCGATAAGCCGGGCGCGGTGCAGCGAATCAACCGTTAATAAACTCTCCTACACCGTTACGTTCCTGCGCATTCCAGCCCGAGAGTCATTCCCCCGTGCTTCGCAACGTATCAAATGACATTTCCGGCTCGCCGACTGCATCGAACATGAGGTCTATCCGGTCGGCGCTGAGAAGCCAGTCGTTTCAAGCTCGAAATGAGGTCCGGCGGCAGCGAGAGGCGGCAGCACGTGCCCCGGCGCCAATGTGTCAATTGACACAATTCGCCGCCGCCCACTCACATTGACGGTGCCCTCAGGTCGTCAGATGACCGCATTGCTCGACAAGGAAATGCGTGCATAGAAAGGGCTTTGTTCTAATCCTCGAAGAGGATGTCCTGATCCGCGAACTGCTCGAACGCTGGCTCGGTGAAGCCGGTTATGCCGTTTCGGCGGCAGGCGACGAAGGACCCAGCTTGGTGATCGCCGACGTGCCAAGCCCGCGCCGCGCGCAGTCGGTCATCCAATCGCTCCGGGCGGTGTATGCTGCCCCGATCCTCGTCCTGTCGGGTCGCTTCACGCGCGGTCTCGCGGGGTCTGCGGAGGCCGCACGCCGGCTCGGAGTAAAAAAAGTGCTTCCCAAGCCTTTTACCCGCAAGGAACTGTTGTCCGCTGTAGCGGCTTCCCTCGAAGAGGGGTGATGCGAGTAGTCACGCTGCGGTATGCGCTGGCGCCGGCTTGCATCCTGCTCGCGGCGTTGCTTTACCTCTCGCCTGCCGGCCCGATGCTCAGTGCCACGGGCGTATTCGTGATCGCAGTGCTCGCCGCGGCGTGGTTCGGCGGCACCGGCCCGGGCTTCGTGGCGGCAATTCTGGCCACGCTTGCGCTACCCCAGCTCATCGCGATGACCTATCCGTTGCTCGGCGGTTTTCTCGACCTGCCTCACTTCCTCGCGTTCTCCATCGCGGGACTCGCCGTGGGATGGGAGAGCTCTCGACGTCGGCGGGTCGAGCAGGCGCTGCGCGAGTCCGAGAAGCGCTTCCGCAGCCTCACCGAGCTCTCCAACGACTTTTTCTGGGAGACAGACACCGAACACCGCTACACGCTGCTGGATTTCGGCCTCATCCACCGCGGCCAGCACGAGAACTCGAAGAAGCTCGGAAAACGGCCGTGGGAGATTCCACACACCTCGCCGGACGAGGCGGCGTGGGCTGCGCACCGCGCGGCGATCGACGCACGCAAATCCTTCGTTGATTTCACCATATCGCGAGTCGATCGCGGCGACGAGCGCTTCTACGAGGTCTCGGGCGAGCCGCGTTTCGATGCCGACGGCACGTTCCTCGGCTATCGAGGAGTAGGCCGCGAGACGACAGCGCGCGTGCGCGCGGAGCAAGCCTTCCGCCAATCGCAGGAGAGCTACGCGCTCGCCATGGACGCAACCGGCGCCGGACATTGGGACTGGAAAATCCAGACCGACGAGTTCTACGCCTCGCCGCGACACCTCGAGATCGGCGGGTTTGCACCCGACGAGAAGTTTGCGAGCGGCGCAGAGTTCGCCGACCGCTATCCGTTTCACCCGGAGGATCGGCCTAAGTGGCAGGCCGCGGTGGACGCGCACTTCGCAGACAAGACGCCGCGCATCGACATAGAGATTCGCATCCTGCCCAAGGGCGAGCTGCGCTGGGTTCGCATGATCGCGCAGCTGCAGCGCGACCATCTGGGTCGGCCGCTACGCTATGCGGGTGTCTCCATCGATACGACCGAGGCGAAGCTCGCCGAGCAGGCGCTGCGCACGTCGGAGGATCGCTTCGCGCTCGCGGTCGCCGGCTCGTACGACGGCGTATGGGACGTCGACTTCGTCGCCAGCACCGCTTTTTTTTCCGCACGCACCCGGGAACTGTGCGGCTTGCCTCCCGGGCCGGAGATGGTGCCACTCGACGGAGCGGCCGAAGCTCTGCCGCTCCATCCCGAGGACGTGCCGCGGCGGGCGGCCGCGCTGCAGGCGCATTTGTCCGGAACGGCGCCGACTTACGAAGGCGAGTTCCGCCTGCGCCAGCCCGACGGCGTCTACCGCTGGCGCCGCATCCATGGGGTGTGCGTGCGCGATGCGGCCGGCACGCCCCTGCGGATAGCCGGCTCGATCAGCGACGTCGATGCCCGCCGGCGCGGCGAGGACGCGCTGCGCGAATCCGAGCAGCGTTACGAGCGCGCCATGGACTCCAGCGAGGTCGGTTACTGGGACTGGATTCCCGTCGTCGACAAGATATACACGTCGCCGCGCTTGCTGGAAATCTATGGCTTTGCGCCGGGCACGACATTCGCCGGACGCAGCGACCTTCTGGCGCGGATTCCGTGGCACACCGACGATCGCGCGATGCTCATTCGGGCCTCTGCCGAACACATTGCAGGCAAGACCGCGCGCTACAAGGTCGAGACGCGTTTTTTCCGGGACGGCGAAGCGCGATGGGTGTCCCTGACCGGCATGGTGGCGCGCGACCCTTCGGGCGAATTGGTGCGCTGGACGGGCACGGCGCGCGACATAACAGAGCGCAAGCGTTCGGAGCTTGCGCTGCGGCAGTCCGAAGAGCGCTACCAGCTCGCCATGGCGGCGAGCGAATCGGGATATTGGGACTGGGATATCCCCAGCGGCCGGTATTTAGTCTCGCCCAGAGCATATGAGCTGGCCGGGTTCCCGCCCGAGACCGATTGGGTGACGCGGGAGGACTACCGGGCGTCCATCAACATGCACCCGGAGGACCTCGCGAGGTGGGAGACCGGGCGGGAGGCGCTGTTCGCCGGAACCGGTGAGCGGCTTGCCATGGAAGTGCGCTACATGGTCAAGGGGGAGCACCGCTGGCACATGCTCAACGCCATCTGCAAGCGCGACGATACGGGCAAGGTCGTGCGGTGGACCGGCTCCGCGACTGACATCACCGAACGCAAGCGGGCGGAGGAAGGGCTGCGGACGATGGAGCGCAAGCTGCGCCAGGCGCAGCGCCTCGAGGCGGTGGGAACGCTGGCGGGCGGGATCGCCCACGACTTCAACAACATCCTCGGCGCGATCCTCGGCTATGGCGAGATCGCCCTGCAGGAGGCGCCTGGCGGCAGCCGCCTCGAGCGCGACCTCAGGAAGATCGTGATTGCCGGCGAGCGCGGACGCGCCCTCGTGGACCGCGTGCTGGCCTTCAGCCGCAGCGCGATCGGCGAACGCGTGGCGGTCAACGTCGAGCGGGTGGTGCGCGAGGCGCTCGACCTGATCATGGCAAAGCTGCCGCCGAGCGTGACCGTGCGGCCCAAGCTGCACGGGGGCAGCGCGGCGGTCCTTGGCGACGCGACGCAGGTGCACCAGGTGGTGGCAAACCTGTCGTCCAATGCGGTGCAGGCGATGCCGGGCGGTGGAACGCTGCGCATCGAGCTTTCCGTCGAGCGCGTCGCGGCGCCTCGCGCCACGATGATCGGCGAGCTCGCCGCCGGAGAGCATGTCGTGCTCACGGTCGCAGATTCCGGGACCGGCATCCCGCAGGAGATCCTCGATCGCATCTTCGACCCCTTTTTCACCACCAAGGAGGTCGGCACCGGCACCGGCCTCGGCCTCTCGCTCGTGCACGGCATCGTCACGGACCTCGGCGGCGCGATCGACGTTGCGAGCACCCCGGGTCGCGGAAGCACGTTCACCGTCTACCTGCCGCGCTGCGGCGATGCCGCCGAGGCGATCGAGGCAAAGGCATCCGCCCTGCCTCGCGGCGACGGCGAGCGCGTGCTGATCGTCGACGACGAGGAGTCGCTGGTCGAGCTGGCGGCTCGCACGCTCGAGAAGCTGGGCTATGCGCCGACCGGCTTTACATCGAGCGCGGCCGCGCTGGCGGCGTTCCGCGCCGATCCCGAGCGCTTCGATGCCGTGATCACCGACGAGCGCATGTCCGGGATGTCGGGCTCGGCACTGATTCGGGAGGTGCGCGGCATCCGCGGCCGCGTGCCGATCGTCATGATGAGCGGCTATATCGGCGGCGGCCTGGCGGAGCGCGCGCGCGAGGCCGGCGCGGACGAGGTGCTCAAAAAGCCGCTATCGGCGCACGATGTCGCGACTGGTCTGGCGCGGGTCCTGCAGAAATGACGTCTCGAGAAAGCCAACGCGCGAGGTTGCCGACGTAAGTGTGGATATCGGCCGGAGAGCGTGGGTCCATCAGCACCTGGTCGCCCTGCGGATCGGTGACGAAACTCGGGCGGCCCAGCCACGGAATCCAGTTGTAGTCCGCGAAGTGGTGGAAGGACGAGGCGCAACCGCTCGTCCCCCTTGGGGCCTGAATGGCAGAGCAATCTTCTGGAGCTGAGGTTGTGACCTGCTCTCGCTGGCTCACGCGCGCTAACGCGCGTTCGCCTCAACGAGGTCGGTCGGCCTTACCCTCGCATCGCGCCGCTGGGCGAATGCCACTGCGAGCGCGGCGAGCAGCGCAGGCGCGCCGGCGATCACGTATTGCACATGCAGCACGAAGCCTGCATTGAGGAACGCGGTACCGACCAGCGCGCCAGCGATCGCGCCCACACGGCCTACGCCCATGATCCAGCCGACGCCGGTGTTGCGGATCTGCGTCGGATAGACCGTGGTGGAGTAGGCGCTCAGGTTGGCCTGCGAGCCGACGATCGCCACGCCCGCGACGCCGACCACCGCGAAGAGCGCCGGTGCGCTGAAAGTGCAGAAGCCGATGAGCGCGATGGCGAAAGCGGACGCGACATACATTACGACGAGGGGACGATAGGAGCGCGTCCTGTCGATGATGCGGGCGAGCAGCAACGAGCCGACGATGCCGCCCAGCGAGAACGTCGCCGCCGTGACGATCGCGCGTCCGAGCGGCAGGCCGGCGTCCTTGAGCAGCATCGGCATCCAGAGGATGACGAACACGATCACCATCTGCGTGATGAATGAGGCGAGGCAAAGGAGCGCGGTCGGCCTCAGATAAGCGCCGGCGAACACCGCCCTCAGGGGTAGCCGGGCGACACTGCGGTCTTCCGCGACGACGAAGCGATCGTCGGCCGAGACGCCGGCGCGCGGAGCGGCGCGCTGGATGAGCGCCGCCACGGTGCGGCCCGCGACCGCGGCTCGCACGACGAGATAGCGCACCGATTCCGGCAGCGCGAGCAGGAGAATGAGCACGAGCGCGAGCGGCGCGGCGCCGCCAACCACGAACACCGCCTCCCAGCCGTAGCGCTCGATGAGGTATGCGGAAAGGGGACCGCCGAACACGCCGCCGAGCGGAAAGGCGGCACACGTGATGCTGACCAGCGTGGCGCCGCTTCGCGCGGGCGCGTACTCGGCGACGAGCGCGATGATGTTGGCAAACGCGCCGCCCAAGCCCACGCCGGTGAGGCAGCGCATGGTGAAGAGCGAATCAAAGTCCCAGCTGAGCGGCGTGAGCAGAGCGAACAGGCCAAACATCCCGGTCGCCCAGATGATCGTCGGGCGCCTGCCGTAACGGTCGGCGAGCATGCCGAACGCCGCAGCGCCTGCAGCTGCGCCGATATAGTGGGCCGCAAAGATCGGCCCGAACGCCTCCTTCGGCATCGACCACGCGGCCGCGATCACCGGCGCGACGTAGGAGATCGCGAGCGTGTCAAAGCCGTCGAGCAGGGCGACTGCGGCGCAGAGCAGAACGACCGAGGCGGTGAACCGGTTCGGCGGTGTCGCGTCGAGCAGCGCGACGACATCCACCGGCTTGCGGGCGCTGGCGGGTTCCATGCCTTGGTGCGGAGCATGCTACTCCTTCAGGTGACCGCGCGCGGTCCCTAATACGCACCCGTCGACAGGATTAGCTACCTCGGCTGCGCGAACCGTTCACATTGCGCCGAAGCGACGCCACTTTCGGGCCGAGGTAGGGCTCAAGCAGCCACAGCAGCGTGGCAAATTCTCAGCGAACACCGGGCGATTGACCGCCGAATAGGCCGCCGATACAGTGGCGATTAGCAAAGTCGACAGCACACGTGCTCCGACATCGCTCACCACGCTACCTCAAAGATCGCTCGCTACTGTCACCGGTGAGTCGATTGCCCTGCGCGATTGGCGGGACCTTCGGGACGCGCTTGGCGAGGGGACCAATCAGGCCGGCGTGGGCTTCAACTGACGTGGAGGGCAGCGCGCGCCGACGGCCCTTTCGTACGCATTGGGGCGGCGCGTAGGTTGGTGCCGTGAGACCCGCCCAAGCGAAAGACCTCCGGAAGCAGTGTGACCTCCTGCTGTCCCTGCACCGAGCCGGCACACCCCTCCTGCTTCCGAACGTGTGGGACGCGGCGACGGCGCGCGCCGTAGTCGCAGCCGGATTCCCTGTGGTCGCCACGACGAGTTGGGGCGTCGCCGCCGCGCTCGGCTACGAGGACCACGAAGGGGCTCCCGCCACAGAGATGCTCGCGGCCGCCGCGCGGATCTCGCGGTGCGTCGACGTCCCCGTGACGGTCGACGCCGAGGCCGGCTATGGGATGGAGCCGGGAGCGCTCGTGGCTGCGCTTCGAGACGCCGGAGCCGCGGGGTGCAACCTCGAGGACACCGTTTACACGCCCGGCATCCCCCACGATCACGCGGCCGGCACGCTGCGCGAACCAATTCGGCACGCAGAGTGGCTTCGCTCCGTCCGCCAAGCCGCCGAGGCGCACGACTATCCGCTCGTGATCAACGCCCGCATCGACAACTTCCTCAGTCCGTTCATCGCGGGCGCCGAGCCGAGGACTCAACGGCAGCTCGTTCCTGAGGCCCTGGAGCGCGCGAGCGCCTACCTCGAAGCCGGCGCCGACTGCGTCTACCCTATCGCCCTTTGGGAGCCGGACGCCCTGGGTCGCTTCATGTCGGAGGTGCGCGGTCCGGTGAACGTCAGCCGCGTGCCGCAGGTCTCCTCGGTCGCCGACCTTGCGGCGCTCGGCGTGTCTCGGGTGAGCTGGGCCCTCTACCTGTACTTCGCGTCGATGGCCCACTTCGAGGACCAGCTCCGGTCGCTCAAGTAATGACCGATCGGGGTGCCGAGAATTCGTTATAGCCCGAGCCGGGGACGATGACGAACACGATGATCGCGAGGACGATGCCCGCTGACGATCCCGGCGCAGATCGAATTGAGCGGATTCACGCGTCTTCGGCGAGCGCGACCACGTGCCGCTCGGCCCACGAGAGCGCGTAGTCGGCGATCTCCTCCCAGCCGCGCTGAGCGGGGAGCAGGTGAGAGCGCCCCTCGAACACCTTCACCTCGGTGAGCGTCTCCGCCTTGTAGTGCGCCGCGTTCGAGTGCTGCACGACCGGCGGCATCAGGTGGTCCTCACCGCCGGAGATGAACAGCAGCGGGGGCCGCGCCGGGTTGCTGTAGTTGACCCAGGTCGCCTGCGGCCCGGGCTGGAGGTTTGCGAGCACGCTGTCCCAGAAAACACCGCCCGACGCGGGGACGTGATATCGCTTGTACAGGGCACGCGCCTCGGCCTCGGGGAAAGTGTTGGTGAAGGTGTAGCGCCACTGCTCGTACGTGAGGCCGACCGCCCGGTGCCGGTTCGCCGGGCTCTTAAGCACCGGGAACGACGCCCGGATCTGCGACCACGGCGCGACGAGGACGCCCTCGGTCGGCGCGGAGTTGAGCGTCACTCCCGCAGCACCGAAGCCGTGGTCGAGCAGGATCTGCACGAACGTGCCGCCCGCCGAGTGGCCCATGAGGATCGGAGGGGTGTCGAGCGCCCCGACGATCGACTCCAGCTGCGAGATGATCGCGGGCACCGTCAGCCGCTCGACCGGCGTCGGGTCGGCGTTGAGCGCCTCGACCTCGACCTCGAACCCGGGATATGCGGGGGCGATGACGCGGTAGCCCTTCGCCTCGTAGTGCGGGATCCAGTGCTCCCAGCTGCGCGGCGTCACCCAGAAGCCGTGGACCAGCACGATCGTATCGGGAGCGCGCTCTGAAGCGCGCGGTGTCGTTGGCGTAGGCATGCTTGCTCCTTGTGGCAAAAGATTGATGTGCTCAGCATCGGCTCACTCGCTCTCCTTACGGCAGCGGCGCGTCCGACGACCTGAGCGCCGAGGAGTTTCCGTCCAGATCGTTTTCGATCCCCGAGTACCGGCTGATGCTCGGGAATTCCCGGGGAACGCCCGGCTCCCATGTCGGCTGGACGCCGAAGGGGTTGGCAAAGGCCGGCCGATCGGCGGGTTGCGCGCGATCGACAGGGGATGCAGTGGAGGCAGTGGCGATGTACGCAACGACGCTACCCAGCACGATCGCCATGAATACGAGTGCTATGGACATCGGCAGCCTTGCTACTCTCATGTCTCGTCCTTAGAGGGGTTCAGGCTCGGCGGCAGGGCCGCCGAGCCCCGGTCTGTCAGGCGGCGTGCGCTGCGTCTGCGGGCTCGACTTCCGCGCGAGGAGTGCCCGCGCTTCGGATGAACGCGAGCAGGTCCGGATTGACCACGTCGGCATGCGTCGTGCACATGCCGTGCGGGAACTTCTCGTAGACCTTCAGCACGCCGTTCTTCAGCAGCTTGATCGACAGCAACGCGGAGTCGGCGATCGGCACGATCTGATCGTCGTCGCCGTGCATCACGAGCGTCGGGACGGTGATGGTTTTCAGGTCTTCGGTGAAGTCCGTCTCGGAGAAGGCCTTGATACCCAGGTAATGCGCATTCGCCGCCCCCATCATGCCCTGGCGCCACCAGTTCTGGATCACGCCCTGCGACACCTTCGCGCCAGGGCGGTTGAAGCTGTAAAAGGGACCGCTGGCGAAATCGAGGTAGAACTGTGCGCGGTTCGCCGCGAGCTCCTTGCGCAGGCCATCGAATACCTCGATGGGCAGGCCGCCCGGATTGGCGGCCGTCTTGATCATGAGCGGCGGCACGGCCCCGATCAGCACCAGCTTGGCGACGCGGCCCTGCTTCTGGCCGTGGCGCGCGACGTAGCGCGCGGCTTCGCCGCCGCCGGTGGAGTGGCCGATGTGGACGGCGTTCCGCAGATCGAGGTGCTCCGCCACCGCGGCGACATCCGCGGCGTAATGGTCCATGTCGTGGCCGACGGCGACCTGGCTCGAGCGGCCGTGGCCGCGCCGGTCATGGGCGATGACGCGATAACCGTTCACGGCGAAGTACAGCATCTGCGTGTCCCAGTCGTCCCCGCTCAGTGGCCAGCCATGATGGAAGACGATGGGCTGCGCGTTCCTGGGGCCCCAATCCTTGAAGTAAATCTGCGTACCGTCCTTGGTCGTGATCGTGTTCATCTGTTTAGCTCCTTGCTTGGGTTGAGCGGCAGTCGCCGCCAGGGGAAGGCCGATTCCGGCCGCTAGCACTGCGCCAGCGATCAACACATTGCGGCGCATTTCATCGATATCGGACACGACGAGTCTCCTAATGGGGAACAGGAAAGGGTGGTCCCGAAGGACCGCCCCGCGCCCGCGGTCTGGTGCGGCGCTTAGTTCGGCCCTAACCCAACAAGCGGTCAGTACTCCCAGATGGCCGGTACCCAACGAAAGACGTCGCCGGCGACCGCCACCCGGCCGTACGGGAACGACACGTGAGTGGCCACCAGCGGCTCGCGGCTCGCCGCCAGCTCGCGCATGAGACGGACGCGGACGCGGATCGCCTCCTCGGGGTCGTGGTCGAAAGCGTTGTGCCAGTCGGGGCGGGCGAAATGGTCCTGGAACACGGAATCGCCGACGAACGTCAGCCGCTCGCCGCGGGACGCCAGGCGGACGATGCTGTGGCCGGGGGTGTGGCCGCCGGTGCGACTGATGAGAACCCCCGGCGCCACCTCGTACTCCGTCTCGAACGGCCGCAGCTGGCCGCGGTACTGGTCCGCGAAGCGCCGGGCGACCGAGCGAAGCACGTGCGGGAACCCCGCAAATGTGTTGCGGGAGAAATCCGGCGACGTCCAGAACTCGACCTCGGCGGCCGCCAGGTGGATCGGCACGTCGGGACGCAGCCCGCCCTTCAGCCCGTCGGCGAGCAGCCCGCCAACGTGGTCCACGTGCATGTGGGTAATCACGACGTCGGTCACGGATGCGGGATCGATGCCGGCGGCCGTGAGGCGCCCGGCTAGCAGGCCCGCGGACTGCGGGAAGTCCTTCGGCAACTCCCCCCCGATCCCGGCGTCGACGAGAATGGTCCGGCCGCCGCTGCGCACCACGACCACGTTCAACGGCCACTTGAACACGTCCTGCGGCTGGCGCATCTCGTCCAGCCAGGCCGCCAGCTCGGCCGGGTCGGCATTGGTGGCCAACGTCCCGGCCGGCAACGGCAGCACCCCGTCGCTGATCACCATCACCTCGATGTTGCCGACCCGCAGCGCGTAGCGCGACGGAACCAGCTCGTCGGTCTTCGTCTTACCGGGGCGTTCTGCAATGGCCAAGCTCATGTTTGTCTCCTTGGGTTGGGGTAGTGGTGCCGATAAGACGAAGCGGGGCCGGTGCTTGTGACACGCGATGGAGCCGCCACGCGTCACAGCGCGTACGCCTCAGCCGTCTTGGAGACATGTGCGCCCCCAACCCCTACTGACTATTGGAGGTTTTATGCGTCTCCTTCTCGTCGCCATTGCCTGCTGTCTAGGTGCTGCCTCGAATGCGTCCGCGGCGGACATCAAGTCGATATCCCGCCTTGCCGCCGGACCCGGGAATGTCCTGTTCGTCGCGGACTGGAAAAGCGCGCGCGTTCACGCGATCACCCTTCCACGGGCGGCGCAAAAGCCGGCGGGCGCGGCCTTCAACATCCTCGACCTCGAAGACCTTCTCTCCAGGCAGGTCGGTGGCGCCAAGGTGACCGTCGAAGACATGGTCGTGCGCCCGGGAACGGCGGAGGTCTACATCGCGGTCAGCTACGGTGCCGCGAAGACGCCGGCGCTTATCGTGGTGAGCAGCGATCAGCGGGCTCGCCGCGTCAACCTCAAGGCGGCGAAGTCGACCTCGATAGCGCTTCGCGACGCGCCGACGTCGAACTACAAGTTCTGGAGGGAGACGCCCGAGCGCAGCTTCACGGTTACCGACATGAAATGGCGCGATGGGGAACTTTTCATCGCCGGTCTTTCAAACCAGGACTTTGCTTCGACCCTGCGACGGACCAAGTACCCGTTCGATGCGCAGCAGTCGATCACGTCGGTGGAGATCTATCACACCGGTCACAACCTGATCGAGACGCGCGCCCCGATTCGGGCGATGAGCTTCGCGACGCTGCGCGGCAAGCCCTACCTCGTGGCGGCCTACACGTGCACGCCCATCGTGCTCATCCCGCTCGATGAGTTGAAGGATGGCGCGCACATCCGTGGCAAGACGATCGCCGAGCTCGGTTACGGCAACACGCCCGCCGGTCTGATCGCCTACACGAAGACCAGCCAGGGCAAGACCGAGGACTTCCTGATGCTGGTCAACTTTGAACGGGGGTCGAGCATGATCCCGGTGTCGGAACTGGAGGCCGCAAGCGCTCGACCAGGTATTGAGACGATCGTGCCGTATGGGCAGATCGCCGGCCTGGACGTGATGCCGGCACCTCTGGCCGGCACGATGCGGCTCGACAACCTGGATGAGGAGTCGTTAATTGTCGTGCGCCGGTTCCTCGAGAAGGACGCGTTGCAGCTCGTCACTGTCGGGAAGGAACTGAGCTTTCGGCTGACCGACCACATCTCTGAATACGCATTTCCCCAGTACAGCTTCAAGGGGGATGAGTTTCAGCTGAAGTACGCCAAGCCCAGGCTGGACATGCTGCTGGAGCATGAAGGCTTCGCGGACCACATCAAGGCATCGGAATAGCCCCGTGCGTCTCCGTCGATGGGTCGGCGCAACCGCTCTCGCCGTTGCGCTAGGGTCTTCTCACGCCGAGCAGCCGGCGCCACGAGTCGTTCTTGTCCAGCCGTCGGGCCCCGAGGTCCCCGCGAACCTGCTTCGCCTCTCCATCAGGTTTGCGGCTCAGGTCGAAGGCCCGTTGCTTCCCAGGCTCACCCTGGTGCGTGCCGACGGAAGGCAGGTCCGGGAACCGTTTCTCGAGCAGGAGCTCTGGTCTCCAAGCGGCAGGATATTGACGGTCCTGATGCATCCCGGACGCGTCAAGACCGGACTGAAAGCACGGGATGAAAAAGGGCCGATCCTGTCGGTGGGCGATGACGTAGCTCTTGCACTCGATGGAGTTCCCATCAAGCGGTGGAGAGCGGGACCTGCGGATGAGATCGGCCCAATGGCGTCGGAGTGGAAGGTGTCGGCAGTGCGCGCCCGGTCGAAGCAACCCCTCGTTGTGGCGCTTGACGGGCCGATCGATGGACGGGACGCTGACTACCTGGCGATTGTGGACGTCCGCGACCGCCGAGTGGCTGGACGCGCCCAGCTGGCAAACGGCGAAAGCACCTGGACGTTTACGCCGAGCACGCCATGGCGCCCAGGTGCGTACAAGCTTGTAGTCCGTGGCACTTTGGAAGACCCGGCTGGGAATCGTCTAGGCAGCCACTTCCAGACTTCAATCTATTCGCCGCCTGGACCTCCGGTCAACGCAGTGGTGCCCTTTACAGTTGGGGATGCGCTTTCCCAGGCTCTGCGCTCTCGCATGTGATATCTCAGCCGATGTGATCGAAGTGCGCGCCCGCGGTCGCGAGCAACTCTCAGCTCGGTCATGGCTAGCGGCGCTCCGGCGGCAGAACCAGCGGCGCGTTCTGGTCCATCAGGAAGAAAATGAGCAGCTTCGCCGGTTCCGTCTTGCTGACATTGCGGCCGACGCCGTGCGTGTCCCTGGGATTCTCGTAGAAGGTATCGCCCGGCTTGAGCGTGCGCCGCTCGCCACCCTCCATTTGCATCTCGACCGAGCCTTCGAGCACGTAGATGAACAGGTGCCCTGGGTGACGGTGTGGCGCGCCGACGTATCCCGGCGCGTATTCAACCGCCACAACCGCGCCGTCCTTGCCCGGAAAGTCGGGCAGCGGCTGCCGCATCAAAGTCTTCACTTTCGCGCCGGATTCCCCTGCGTCTGCCTGGACGTTGCCCGGAACGAAGAGCGCGGCGATCAGAGCCAGGGCGGCGGTTTTCATATAGCTACCTCCATCAACGGTCATTCGAATTGGTCCGGTCTGTCTTCACGCATGAAGATCGTGACGGAGTGTCAACTATGTGTTCAGCCATACGATGGCCCCCGCAGTTAGCCAAAGTACGGCGAGCGCGAGGCCGACACGCCAGCGCCAAAGTATTGGGCTCATCAGCACTTCATCCCATAGTTGAGGACTGCTCGCCACGCGGCGGGTTGTTCCTTCGAAAGCATGATCGATCCTTTCAGCATCGTTCACCCTGTAGCCGAAGACGAAACGCATAGCGATTTCGTGACAGCCGGTCAATCTGGTCACAAGCGCGGCTCAGCAAACGTCTTGTGGGATGCACGCCCGCATCGCGGGCCGACAAGACAAGGAGTGAGCAATGAAGATCGTCGTAATCGGTGGCAGCGGCCTCATTGGCAGCAAGCTGGTGGCGAGACTTCGCCAGCGCGGCCACGAGGCAATTGCCGCCTCTCCCGCATCCGGCGTCGACACCATCACGGGTCAAGGACTGGCCGAAGCTCTCGCCGGCGCCCAGGTGGTCGTGGATGTCGCGAATTCACCCTCGTTCGAGGACCAAGCCGTTCTGGATTTCTTCGAGACGTCGGGTCGCAACCTCCTCGCCGCGGACCGCGCCGCCGGCGTAGGGCATCACGTTGCGCTGTCCGTGGTCGGCACCGATCGCCTCCTCGAGAGCGGTTACTTTCGCGGCAAGATGGCGCAGGAGCAGTTGGTCAAGGTGGCCGGGGTCCCTTATACGATCGTCCGCTCCACGCAGTTCTTCGAGTTCCTCGGCGGCATCGCCCAATCGGGCGCAAATGGATCGACCGTCCGCGTCTCGCCCGCCTACTTCCAGCCAATCGCCGCAGATGATGTCGCCGCCGCGCTCGCCGACATCTCGGTGGGTGAACCGGCCAATGGGACGGTCGAGCTGGCCGGGCCCGAGCGCGTGCGCCTAAGCGAGCTGGTGCAGAGATTTCTGCAGGAAAAGCAGGACAAGCGAAGCGTGACGGAAGACCTCGATGCGCGGTACTTCGGCGCCTTTTTGAGGGAGCAGACCCTTCTCCCTGGCGACAGTCCGCGCATCGGATCGACCCGCTTCGAAGGCTGGCTCGGCAGGCAGCCGAACGGCCGGGAGTCGAGCGGCCGGCAGACGAACGGGGCCTACAGCCGCGTCGGACACTTTGTTCCCTGAAATCATTTGCCTGCCGCCCGGTGCAACGAAGACGACGGGCGTCAGCTTGTCGAGGAGGCTGTCACGGGGCGTGCACTTTCCACCCGTTCGTGCACGGGACGACCCACGCCGGTGCGGTGTCCCCGCGAGAACCGGTCAGCTACGCGGCGAGGCGGTGGGCGGCAGGCGGCCTCTGGGGTCAACCGATAAGGAGTTAGCGATGGACGAGATTCGTGGTCTTGACAACGCGACGCCGCGCCTCATTTCCTGCCAGGTCTGCCAGCATGAGATCCCCGTGTCCGAGGCCATCGTGCCGGAGGCTTCGGACTACGTGGTCTACTTCTGCGGCCTCGACTGCTACGCCGCGTGGCAGCGCCGTTCGGACCTTCTCTGACGGCCTGTAGTCGATGAAGGCACTGTTGCGCTGGGTCGATTCGCGCATGCCGACGCTTGGCGCCGAGTGGCGCAAGCACGCCTCCGAGTACTACGTACCCAAGAACCTGAATCTCTGGTACGAGTTCGGCGCGCTCGCGGGGCTGGTGCTGATCATCCAGATCGTCTCGGGCATCTTCCTGACGATGAACTACAAGCCCGACGCCAATCTGGCGTTCGGCTCGGTCGAGTACATCATGCGCGATGTCCCCGGCGGCTGGATCATCCGCTACACCCACTCGACCGGCGCCTCGGCGTTCTTCATCATCGTCTACCTGCACATGTTCCGCGCGCTGCTCTACGGTTCGCACAAAGAGCCGCGCGAGCTGGTGTGGATCCTCGGCGTGCTGATCTATCTCACGCTGATGGGCGAGGCCTTCTTCGGCTATCTGCTGCCCTGGGGCCAGATGTCGTATTGGGGGGCGCAGGTGATCGTCAACCTCTTCGGCACGATTCCCTTCATCGGTCCGGACCTGGCGCTCTGGATCCGCGGCGACTACGTCGTGTCCGACGCCACGCTCAACCGCTTCTTCGCGCTGCACGTCATCGCTTTGCCGCTGGTGCTGCTCGGGCTGGTGGTGGTGCACATCCTGGCATTGCACGACGTCGGCTCGAACAATCCCGACGGCGTCGACATCAAGAAGTTCAAGGACGCCAACGGCCATCCGCTGGACGCCATTCCGTTCCATCCCTACTACACGGTAGAGGACATCCTCGTCGCGGTGGCATTTCTCGGCATTTTCTGCTTCGTCATGTTCTTCGTGCCGGAGGTGGGCGGCTATTTCCTCGAGTACAACAACTTCATCCCGGCCGATCCGCTGAAGACGCCGGCGCATATCGCGCCGGTCTGGTACTTCACGCCGTACTACTCGATCCTGCGCGCGGCGCCGCCGCTGTTCCACTCGCAGTTCCCCGGCGTGCTCGCCATGGGCATCGCGGTGTTGATCCTCTTTTTCCTGCCGTGGCTCGACCGCTCGCCGGTGAAGTCGATCCGCTACCGCGGCGGCTTGTACAAGAGCTGGCTCGCCGCCTTCGTCGTCGTCTTCGTGATCCTCGGCTACCTCGGCACCGAGCCAACCACGGTGTGGGGCCAGTTCGGCTTCGACGCGTTCTTCCTCGATACCAAGGAGCGGGCGACCTGGGTGGCGCGCCTTTGCACCATCGTCTACTTCCTCTTCTTCTTCCTCATGCCCTGGTACACGGCGCGCGACAAGGTGAAGCCGGTGCCGGAGCGGGTGATCGCATGAAGACTCCCCACTGGTACCTCTCGGGACCCCACTCCGGCGACTACTACCTGCTGCTGGACGAACAGTCAGACTACATTTTCGCGAGGCGCCTCGCCGAGCACATTCGCGAGGCCGGCGGCATCTGCGACGAGCGCGCCGGTCCCGCCACTGCCGGCCTGCTCGAAATGTGGATCGACGACACCAAGAAGGTCTGGTACCTATTCGAAGCTGTTAGTGCTCAGCCATGAAGGCCGAACACGTGACCCTCCCGGGGTGCGAGGGGCAGAAGCTCGCCGCCCAAGATCAAGCTTTGGCGAGTGCCGCGCGTCTTTTCGTCAGGCCGTCGAGCTGCGCTTCCTGCTCGGCGATGCGTTGCGAGAGCAACTCATCGTCTGCAGCGCCCGAATAGGCGGCCGCCTGCTCGATCAGGTCGCGGAGGTTTTCGCGCACGATCGAAATGCGTGCGTCGATTTCCTGGATGCTTTCGTC
>Ga0137397_10001205_pt1 | contig 18087 bp, 15 predicted proteins | sample czorhiz116metaG_FD_106658 | JGI IMG/M metagenome (GOLD analysis project Ga0137397, IMG submission 106658) | Vadose zone soil microbial communities from Angelo Coast Range Reserve, California, USA - czorhiz1.16 metaG | ecosystem: Environmental > Terrestrial > Soil > Vadose zone | place: USA... | reverse complement strand
GTGACAGCGGGTCGGAACCGGCGTCGGTACCTCCGATTTCCCCGACATGGGAGAAGGCTAATGGCTGAGGCGCTGCTGACTAGAATCGTGAAGGTTGCGCAATGGCTTGCAACGTGCAAGCGCATGCTGCTTATCGTTTCGCCATTCTTGGTAATCGTCGCGGTGCTGGTCTGGCTGGCCATCGAGAGCATCGACATTCTGGCCGCGGGCCGGGCGTATGTCGAAGGCGAAAGCCTGTGGTCGAAGAACCAGAAAGAAGCCGTGTTCCACCTGATTCGCTTCGCCGAGACTCGATCGGAGTCGGATTTTCTCAACTACACGAAGGCGATCAGCGTGCCGTTCGGATTCCGCAAGGCGAGGCTCGAGCTCGAAAAGTCCGAGCCCGACTATGCGATCGTGCGGTCCGGCTTCGTCGAGGGCGGCACCCACCCTGACGATATCCCCGGCGTGATCAGCCTGTATCAACGCTTTCACCGCGTCAGCTACATGAAGAGCGTCCTCGATATCTGGAGGACCGGAGACGACTTCCTCGCCCGGCTCGACACTGCCGCGAGCAACCTCCACGCAGTTCATCTCGCCCGCGGGGTGGACCGTGCCGAGCTCGGAACCATTTTGAGCGACATCGTTCAGATCAACGAGGAACTGAAGCCTTGGCAGAATCGGTTCTCGAATACCCTGGGCGACGCCACACGCTGGATCAAATCCACGCTGCTGCTTGTGATATTGACTGTTGCGGGCACCCTCGTTCCGATCGGTATCGTGCTTACGCAGCGCATGGTCAGTCGAATCGATCGCGCTGAGCGCGAACTCAAGGAACTGAAGCTCGGGCAGGAATACGCCATGAAGCTCGCCTACCACGCGAGTCACGATCAGCTTACCAATTTGGTCAACCGCCCCGAGTTCGAAAACCGCCTCAGGCGGGCTCTCCAAGAGGTCACTACGCAAGGTCGCCAGCATGTAGTGATGTACCTGGACCTCGATCAATTCAAGATCGTCAACGATACTTGCGGGCACGCCACGGGCGATCAGCTGCTGCGGCAGGTGGGCGCGCTATTGAAACAGAAGATCCGCGAAGGCGATTCTCTCGCTCGCTTGGGCGGCGATGAGTTCGGCGTGCTGCTCGAAAATTGCCCTATGCACGAGGCGATTCGCATCGCCGACGAGCTGCGGCAATGTATAGCCGATTTCCGCTTTGTGAGCGAAAGCAGGTCGTTCAACATCGGCGCGAGCATCGGCGTCATTCACGTGGCTGACGAGACACTCAACCTCACCGACGTGCTCGGCGCGGCCGATGCGGCCTGCTATATGGCGAAAGAAAAGGGCCGCAATCGCGTCCAGTTCTATCGTCCGCACGACAGTGAAGTGTTTCTGCGCCGAGGCGAAATGGAATGGGTATCGCGGCTGCAACGAGCGCTCCAAGGTGGGCGTTTTGCGCTTTATGCACAGGAAATCATTTCGATCGGAGATCAGGCCCCTCGGGGGGGGCACTTCGAGCTGCTGATGCGCATGCTCGACGAGCACGACAACATCATTCCCCCGATGGCGTTTATTCCGGCCGCCGAACGCTACAGCATGATGCCCCTGATAGACCAATGGGTCGTTCAAAGCGCATTCGCCAAAATCAGTTCCCTGGGTCCCAAATGCGGAACGTATGCGATCAATATTTCGGGTACCTCAATCGGGGACGAACGCTTCCTAGAATTCGTTCGCGAGCAACTCAGGCGCTACGTCATGCCGCTCCGGACCATTTGCTTTGAAATCACCGAAACGGCGGCAATCGCGAATTTCGACAAGGCCGCGCGCTTTTTTGGCGAGCTGAAAGCGCTGGGATGCCTTTTCTCGCTGGACGACTTCGGAGCCGGCATGTCCTCTTTCGGATACCTCAAGCACTTGCCCGTCGACTTCATCAAGATCGACGGCAGCTTCGTCAAAGACGTGGCGGATGACGCCGTCGATTTCACCATGGTGCGCGCGATCAACGACGTAGGACATGCTATGGGCAAGAAAACGATCGCCGAGTTCGTGAATGGCGAGGCGGGGCTGGCCGCGTTGCGCCGGATCGGAGTGGACTTCGCGCAAGGTCATTGGATTTCCCCGCCGAGTCCGTTCCTGACCCCGGTGGTTGCCAAATCGCATTCATCGGGTATCGCGGAGAAGGCAACCCGAATCCTACAATTGAACAGTGCCGTCCCCGCTTCGATTCTCGATTCTATAACTTGAGGGAGTGAACCATGAATGCCAATGCGGTACGTCAATTATCTTCGCACCCGAGGTGGGTTTCGTCCCTGTATGAATTCGTGTCCCCTCATTGGGATGCCGTGGTCAACGGCCCATGGGCAGAATCGATCGTATCCGGGCGGCTCAGTGTCCAACAGATGCAGGGATGGATCCTCCAACTCTACCCGTTCATCTACGATTTCCCGAAGTTCCTGGCCGAGGGCTTGATCAAAGTGGAGGATGACTTTGCGCGGACATTTCTGATCGAGAACATCCGTATCGAAAAGGCCCATGCCGAGCATTGGCTGTGGATGGGTGAGGGCTTCGGCCTAGACCGGCGGGAGATGCTGGATCTGGCGGAAGGCGCGACGCCCCTCCTGAGAGACGTACAGTCGCTCACCGACTGGGTCTGGCGCGTAAACACCAAAGGGTCACTCGCGGAAGCCGTGGCCGCGACGAGCTTTGCCGTCGAAGGCATGGCGGGAGCTCTTGCGAGAAAGATTTCCGCAGGCTTCGAGGCTTACGGCAATCAGCCCGGCGTGAAAATGAACCCCAGGACCTACAAATGGATACGCGAGCATTCCCACTACGACGACGAGCATCCCCAATTCGCGCTGGAAATCGTCAAGCACTATGCGGTCACCGAGCGCATGCAGCGACAAGTCATGCTCGCGGCCAAGCGCAGTCTGGAGCTCCTCAACCTGGCTCTGATGACTTCCGCGAATGTCGCCCAGCCGACTGCGGGAACCCGTCTTTGCGAGGCCGCATAGGCGAGGGGTCCTTGACCGGACGTCAGCAAACGAGGACGCCGAGATCTTAGGGTGCGAGCTGCTGGCGTTTGATGATCGCAGCGTGCGGCGTGGCCTGGGATAGCGTTCCGAACGCCCGACCTCCTCCACCTTCCAGCCGCGAGGCCAAGAACGCGTCGGCCGCTTCAGCAGAGGCGTGTCGAGCCATGAGGCTCGCCTGCAGCGCTAGGGCAATGAATTCGACGACACGCCGCGCCTGGGGTTCCGCGCCGCCTGCTTCGCCGAGGGACTTGGAGATCGGGTGCGCACCACGTCTGACACGTTCCCCTCCGGCATCGATTTCCTGGCGCAGCGCCTCCAGACCCTCCGGCTCGCGCTGAAGCGAGCGCAGCGCGTCCAGGCAGATCACGTTACCCGATCCTTCCCAGATCCCGTTCAATGGCGCCTCCCGGTAGAGCCGCGCGAGAGGTGCCTCCTCCACGTAGCCGTTGCCGCCCAGGCATTCCATCGCCTCCGCAATAAAAGAGGGCAGGCGCTTGCAGAGCCAGTACTTGGCGATCGGGGTCATGAGGCGCATCAAGATCCGCTCATGAGGATCCTCTGCCGCCCGGTCGAAAGCACGTGCCAGGCGGAAGGCCAGCAGAACGGCGGCCTCCGTTTCGAGGGCCAGATCAGCGAGTACATTCTGCATTAGCGGCTGCTCGGCAAGGCGGCGTCCGAAAGCGTGGCGATGCAGGGCGTGGTGCAGCGCTTGGTTGAGCGCCGCCCGCATCATTCCGGCCGAGGCGACGACGATATCGAAGCGGGTGAGATGCGCCATCTCGATAATGGTAGCGATGCCGCGGCCCTCCTCTCCGACGATTCTCGCGCGCGTTCCGCGATACTCGATCTCCGCGGAGGCATTCGAGCGATTGCCGCACTTGTCCTTGAGGCGCTGGATAATGAAAGGATTGGGCGTACCGTCCGGCAACGATCTAGGCACAAAAAAACAGGTGAGACCGGCGTCGGTGTTCGCGAGAGTGAAGAAAGCGTCGCTCATCGGCGCCGAGCAAAACCATTTCTGTCCGGTCAGCTCGTATTCGCCGTCACCGGCCGGCGCAGCCCGGGATGAATTTGCACGCAGATCGGAGCCTCCCTGCCTTTCGGTCATCGCCATACCGATGGTGACCGCGCGCTTTTGCGCCACGGGGAGGCGTCGCGAGTCGTAGTCGCAGGCCAGAACCTTGGGTTCCCACTCGGCGTCGAGATTGGAGTCGTTGCGCAAGACCCTGACCGAAGCGAAGGTCATCGTCACCGGGCAGGCCACGCCGTTTTCACCCTGGTTCCAGAGATAGTTGAGCGCGGCGCGCGCGATCCAGGCACCGAGTCTTTGTTCCGTCCACGTAAGCGAATGCAGCCCGGCGCCGAACGCGAGCGCCATCAATTCGTGGTAGGCCGGGTGATACTCGACCAAATCGATACGGTTGCCGAAGCGGTCGTGAGTCCTCAGTTCCGGAGCGAAACGGTTCGCCTGCGCGACGAGGGTCTGCATGCGCTGGCTTCCGACAAGTTCCCCCATTTCATTTGCGCGCGCGGAAATCCATCCGCCCCCTTCGCGCTCGACGGCTTCCCTGAGGGTTCGGTCACCCGACCAAGGGTTGAAATCGACTAGCGGCGGGGGTTGGTTCCCGGAATCAGCGGCTTCCACGCGAAGGTCAGCCGGCTGTGAAACGCGAGGGGCTCAGTGCGGAGCGTTTCCCCGCTGTCCGGGGATCGCCAGGTTGACTGCAGGCTTGATCGCAGCCGTTTCGCGCATGCTGCATACTGTAATGAAGTCGGCCTCGACCCGACAAAATAGCATGCAACTGGGAAAAAGGGCAGGGAATGACTGACACGGCCAAGGAAATCGCGACGCTCGCGGGCGGATGCTTCTGGTGCCTGGAGGCGGTATTCGACGATTTGAAAGGTGTGGCGTCCGTGGAATCCGGATACATGGGCGGAAGGGCAGCCAATCCGACCTACGAGGACGTCTGCTCGGGCAAGACCGGCCACGCCGAGGTTGTCCAGCTGACGTTCGACCCAGGTGTGGTCACGTTCAAGGAGATTCTGGAGGTGTTCTTCGTGATCCACGACCCGACGACCCTTGACCGCCAGGGCAACGACGTCGGAACACAATACCGTTCTGCCATTTTCTATCATTCCGCGGAGCAGAAGGCTGCGGCGGAGCAGGTGATAGCGAATCTCGGTTCGGCCCGGATCTACGACGATCCCATCGTTACCGAGGTCGTAGCAGCTTCACAGTTCTACAGAGCGGAGACGTACCATCAAGAATACTTCCAACGCAACCCCGGACAACCCTATTGCGCCTACGTCGTTAGGCCCAAGGTCGCGAAGTTCAGGAAGCAATTTCTGGGGAAACTGAAGAAATAGACCTGCATTCGAATGTCTGCGGTCCAGTCCGGAGCGCGGAGCCCCGGACTGGCCGCAGCCCATTCGTAACCCGCTCAGGACACATTTGTTGCTCTTGGGAACGACCAAGCTGCCACGGGGTTCGGGGCAGGTTCTGCCCCGGGCGCGACCGCTGCGAAGAGCACTACGAGAGTCTCTTCCGTCATCGGCGCTGCCGGATTCGCCGCGGCTATCCCGGCCTGTTCCCAGCCCTGCTTTCTCGACCGCGCTATCGCGGTCGGGCGGGTTGGCGACTTCGCCTAACTACTTCTTCTTTTTCTTTGCAGCTTTCTTGGCTTTTCTCTTCTTCGCCATCACTGGCCTCCGTCAAAGGTTATAGAAGCAAGCACAGCGCCCGTCAGTCTCGACGGACGATTCGACCGTCGGAATGAACCGGCGGCGAATCCTAACGTCACTCGGCGCACCGAGCGACTCAAAAAAAACTTCAGACTCCGCTTTACCGTGCGAATCTCGCATCGTCCGCAAGATTCTTCAACTCAGCACGTAAAAATTCCTCAGCAGCATTGCACAGTTTTAGCAAAGCAGCAAGAAGTATTTCACTGAAAACAATCACGTCGGTCCGCGCGCGAAACTTTCTTGTGATTCCAGATCGACGCAGACACGCCGCGTCGGAGTTGCGCTCGCTCTTCGATGCAGAGAAATTTCGCGTGCACTCGGGCGAGGCGTCGGCGGATGCATGTGAGAAATTCCGAAAGAGGAACATCGTTGCGAAGAGCGTTGGATCTCGCAACGAAACGATCCGGATGCGAAGCCGTTGGTTGACGGTCGTGGTTTGAACAACGTGGGTGCTGCTATCGGTCAGGCTTGAAGATCGTTTCACTTCGAGGCCGCTTCCAAAACGAACGCTGGTCGCGAACCTCCGAGCGTCGCAGTCTTTTTGTGTAGGAATAGGCTCCCAAGAAGCGCTTCAAGCGAGCGCTGTCATGGCCTCGGGAGGGCGCGTCGCTAGGGCGGGCTGGAAGCCAATAACTATATGACTCTATTTAGTTATTTGTCTGTAATGAAATTCAGTCGACTGTAACAATTTCGAAATATCGGCCGCATACCATGCATGGGCTTTTTCCATCGTTTCCCACCGAATTCTTTGTCGGGAGGTTTCATGCAAGTCATACGTTTTTTGAGAACCAGCGTGCTCGCGACGGCGGCTGTTGCCCTGACTGCAGCGAGCCATTCGAGCTTCGCTGTCGACATTACCGGAGCGGGCGCAACCTTTCCCTATCCGATCTATGCCAAGTGGGCTGAAGCCTACAGGCAACGAACGGGAGTCGGGCTCAACTATCAATCGATCGGCTCGGGCGGCGGCATCAAGCAGATCCGCGCAAAGACCGTCGACTTCGGCGCATCAGATGCCCCGCTCAAGGCCGACGAGCTCGCAAAGGATGGCCTCATCCAGTTTCCGATGGTCATGGGCGGCGTGGTACCTGTGGTGAACCTCGACGGAATGCAGCCGGGCAAGATGAAGCTGACCGGGAGCGTGCTGGCGGACATTTACCTCGGGAAGATAAGCAAGTGGAACGATTCCCGAATTGCCGGACTCAACAGCGACCTCAGGCTGCCCGATCAGGCCATCACCGTGGTGCATCGCGCCGACGGCTCCGGCACCACCTTCATTTTCACGAACTACCTCTCCAAGGTCTGCAGCGAGTGGACGGAGAAGGTCGGCAACAACGCTTCGGTGTCCTGGCCGGCGCCGACCAGCTCGGGCGGCAAAGGCAATGAGGGCGTGGCTTCCTTCGTGCAACGCATCAAGGGCGCGATCGGTTACGTCGAGTATGCCTACGCCAAACAAAACAAGATGACGTATACGCTGCTTCAAAACAAGGAAGGAGTCTTCGTCGCTCCGAACGACAAGACCTTCCAGTCTGCCGCTGCAGGCGCCGACTGGAAGAACGCACCCGGGTTCTATGAAATCCTCACCGACGAGCCTGGCAAGAACAGCTGGCCGATCACAGGCGCCACCTTCATTCTGATGCACAAAGCCCAAGCCGATGGCGAAAAAGCCAAGGAAGTTCTGAAATTCTTCAGCTGGGCCTATCAGAACGGCGAGCAGATGGCGCTCGAGCTCGACTATATTCCCATGCCCGGCGACGTCGTCAACCTCGTTCAATCGGCATGGAAGGCAGAGATCAAAGACCCGGCGGGTAAATCTCTCTGGTAGGGGCGGAACGGCACGAAGCAACCGAAGCATCTAGAATGAGCACCGTTGCCAATACCATTGAGGGGCTCCCCCGCGGCCTCTCCGACATGTCGACGGTGTCTAGGGCGATTCCGGACGCGAGTCTCAGGAGGCAGTACCGGCTTGACCAGGTATTCCGCCACGCGACCCGCGGGTTTGCGTTCCTGGTCCTCGCCCTGCTCATCGGAATCATCGGCTCGCTGATCCTGGGCAGCCTTCCTGCGATCAATGCCTTCGGTCTCAAATTTCTCGTCACCGCGCACTGGAATCCCGTTACGGAGGAATTCGGCGCAGTGGTGCCGATTGTGGGAACGCTGGTCACGTCGCTTATCGCTCTTGTAATCGGAATCCCGGTGAGCTTCGGCATCGCGCTGTTCCTCACCGAGCTCTCGCCGGCCTGGTTGCGGCGGCCGCTGGGAACGGCGATCGAGTTGCTCGCCGCCATTCCGAGCATCATTTACGGCATGTGGGGGCTGTTCGTATTCGCCCCTGTGTTTGCTGACTACGTGCAGCCGATGCTGACTGCGACACTCGGGGCGCTGCCGGTGGTGGGCAAGCTGTTCCAGGGTCCGCCGATTGGAATCGGTATCCTCACTGCCGGGCTGATTCTCGCCATCATGGTGATTCCGTTCATCTCCTCGGTGATGCGCGATGTGTTCGAAATCGTCCCCGCCGTGCTCAAGGAATCCGCATACGCACTGGGCTCGACCACCTGGGAGGTCGTCTGGAACGTGGTGCTCCCCTACACCAAGGTAGGAGTGGTCGGGGGCGTGATGCTGGGGCTGGGACGGGCCTTGGGCGAAACCATGGCCGTTACCTTCGTGATCGGCAACGCGCACGGGCTTGCCACTTCGCTAATGGCCCCGGGCAGCAGCATCGCCTCCACGCTCGCCAACGAATTCACCGAGGCGGTGGGCGATCTCTATTTCTCGTCGCTGATCGAGCTAGGGTTGATACTGTTCCTGATCACCTTCATCGTGCTCGCCTTCTCCAAAGTGCTGCTGATGCGCCTCGCGAAGCTGGAGGGGCAGAAGACATGAATCCGGCGCGGAGCGGTTCGTGAGCCTCTACGCGCGGCGGTTGCTGTTGAACCGCTTCAATCTCCTTGTGTCGCTTTTCGCGATGCTGTTCGGGTTGTTCTGGCTCGGTTGGATTCTTTTCACGCTCTTCGAAGCGGGATTCAAGGCGCTCACTCCGGATCTCGTTCTCCGCATGACGCCTCCGCCCGGCAGCACCGGGGGGCTTCTCAACGCGATTTCGGGAAGCCTCTTCATGGCATCGGCCGGCACCCTCCTCGGCACGCCGATCGGCATCATGGCCGGGATCTATCTTGCCGAATTCGGCCGCCGCGGGTGGCTCGCGCCGGTCACGCGCTTCATCAACGACATCCTGCTTTCGGCGCCGTCGATCGTGATCGGCTTGTTCATCTACGAGGTGTACGTAGTGCACGTCGGGCATTTCTCCGCCTGGGCCGGCATCATGGCTCTCGCGCTAATCGTCATCCCGGTGGTAATACGCACAACGGAAAACATGCTGCGCCTCGTGCCCGACAGCCTGCGCGAAGCGGCGGCAGCGTTGGGCGCTCCGCAATGGAAAGTGATCACGTTCGTGACCGTCCGCTCCGCCAAGGCCGGGATCATCACTGGCATTCTGCTAGCGGTAGCGCGCATCAGCGGCGAGACCGCGCCGCTGCTCTTCACGGCCCTGAACAACCAGTTCTGGTCGCTCAACATGAACGCGCCCATGGCCAATCTTCCGGTGGTGATTTTTCAGTTCGCCATGAGCCCCTACGAGAACTGGCAACAGCTCGCCTGGGCGGGCGCGCTGCTGATCACGCTCAGCGTGCTCACACTCAACATCCTCGCCCGCGTATTTTTCCGCAACAAGACGCCCGTCTACTGATCATGAATGCGGCCGTCCTGCAGTCGACACCCGAGACCGTAGCCCAGAAGATCGAGGTCAAGAACCTGAACTTCTATTACGGTGGATTTCACGCGCTGAAGAATATCAATCTGGGAATTCCAGAGCGCAAGGTCACCGCCTTCATTGGTCCTTCGGGCTGCGGCAAATCCACGCTGTTGCGGACCTTCAACCGCATGTACGCCCTGTACCCGAATCAAGAAGCTCAAGGCGAGATCCTGCTGGACGGGGACAACGTGCTGGCACCCGGGCAGGACCTGAATCGCTTGCGCGCCAAGGTGGGCATGGTGTTCCAGAAGCCGACACCCTTTCCCATGTCGATCTACGACAACATCGCGTTCGGCGTGCGCCTTTACGACAACCTCTCCTCGCGCGAGATGGAAGAGCGCATCGAGTGGGCGCTGCGCAAGGCTGCGCTATGGGAGGAAGTAAAGGACAAGCTGAAGCAGAGCGGAACAAGTCTCTCCGGCGGCCAGCAGCAGCGCCTGTGCATTGCACGGGGGATCGCAGTCAAACCCGAGGTTCTGCTGCTCGATGAGCCGGCCTCGGCACTCGATCCGATCTCCACGGGGAGGATCGAAGAGTTGGTGCACGAGCTGAAGACCGATTACACCATCGTGATCGTCACGCACAACATGCAGCAAGCCGCGCGCGTTTCGGACTACACTGCCTACATGTATCTCGGGGAAATGGTGGAGTTCGGAGTCACCGACGAAGTGTTCATAAAGCCGAAGAAGAAAGAGACCGAGGACTACATCACTGGTCGCTTCGGCTGATCGGAGGACACGATATGAGCAGCGAGCATCTTTCCAAGCAATTCGACGCCGATCTGGAGACTCTGCGCTCCGGAGTACTCCAGATGGGCGGGTTGGTGGAGTCCCAAATCCGGGCCGCCATCGAAGCGTTTGCAAATGGCAGCCCGGACCTGATCGAGCAGGTCATCGCCAATGAAGCTCGAGTCAACGAATGCGAGGTCCAGATCGACGACGATTGCAGCCACATCATCGTCAAGCGCCAGCCGGCCGCGGGCGACCTTCGACTCATCATGGCGATCAGCAAGACGGTAACCGATCTCGAACGCATCGGCGATGAAGCCGAGAAGATCGCGCGCATGTCGAAGCAGATCCACGAGCGCGGGCATACCGATCTGCACCGGTTCGCCAACATCCGGCACGCGGCAGATATCGCGCTGTCGATGCTGCGCCAGGCGCTCGACGCGTTCGCCAGGCTCGACACCGCCCAGGCCGCGAGCATCATCCGGCAGGACGTGGCGATAGACACCGAGTTCCGCTCCATTCTGAGACAGCTGATCACTTTCATGATGGAGGACCCGCGCACGATCTCGACTGCCCTGGAAATCGTCTGGATAGCGAAGGCGGTCGAGCGCATAGGCGACCACGCGAAGAATATCGCGGAGGACGTCATCTACATCGTCAAGGGGACCGACGTGCGCCACACCGCCGTCGAGGTGGTCGAGCGCGAGGCGCTCGGCTGATGCGCCCGGTGTCCACTTCAAATATGAACGGGATGGCTATGCGGGGTGCGATCCTCGTTGTCGAAGACGAACCGGCGATCCAGGAGCTGATAGCGGTCAACCTGGAACACGCAGGACACCAGGTGCTGCGGGCGGCCAACGTCCCCGAAGCCGAGGCGCTGGTCCGCGAGGTCTTGCCGGACCTCGTACTCCTCGACTGGATGCTGCCCGGCCCGCCCGGGGTGAATTTCGCCCGCCAGTTGCGTACCGATCAGCGCACCAAGGATATCCCCATCATCATGCTCACGGCGCGCGCGCAGGAGCAGGACACCGTAGCCGGGTTGGAGAACGGCGCGGACGACTACGTTACCAAGCCTTTTTCACCGCGTGAGCTCCTCGCGCGGATCAAAGCGGTCATGCGTCGCCGTGCGCCGCAATTGACGGACGACGCGGTCGAGATCGCAGGCCTCAGGCTCGATCCGATAGCCCATCGCGTTAGCGCGTCGGGGACCCATCTCGCTCTGGGGCCGACGGAATTCAGGATGCTGCATTTCTTCATGACGCACCCGGAGCGCGTCTATAGCCGCGCCCAATTGCTCGACGAAGTCTGGGGTGATCACGTCTTCGTCGAGGAACGGACTGTTGACGTCCACATACGCCGATTGAGACAGGCGCTCGAACCTACCGAGCACGATTCGCTGGTCGAAACGGTGCGCGGTACCGGGTACCGCTTCCGGCGCAGCCTGCCCTAGAACGCCCTTCCCGCCGTCGGCGGCCGCTTCCGAAGCCGGTCAGTTCGCGACCGCAGCTCGCTCTTCCTTCACCAGCGAGCGCAACTCCAGCTTCACGCCGATCGAGCGCCATTGCTCGGTTTCCTCCTCCAGCGCGGTTTCGGTCATGGCGTGCTCCTCCAGCCAGGCTTTGGGCAGGGAAAGCTGGAAGCCGTTCTTCGACGACTTGCACGCCGGCGCGGGTAGTTTGATATCGCGGCGGCTGAGATGAAAAAGCACCGCAAGCCGCAGCGCAAGAATCAAGGCCCACTCCGCACTGCTCTCGGGGAGATCCTCGATCTTGGCGAGCTTGCCGCGGTGCGCGAGAACCAGGCGGGACAGACGTGATTGCTCTTTCTGGGAGAAACCCGGCATGTCGGCCTGTGCCACCACGTACGCCGAGTGCTTGTGATAACCGGTATGTGCGATCGAGATGCCGATCTCGTGCAGGCCCGCCGCCCAGCGCAGCATCGTCGTGTCGGCTTCCGAGGGCTCGCCGTTCAGGTTCTCGTAGATGTTCTGCGCAAGCCGCGCGACGCGTTCGGCTTGCGCCGCGTCCACCTGGTAGCGCCGCATGAATTGCCGTACCGTCGCTTCGCGCATGTCGCGATGGCGCACGCGTCCGAGAAGGTCGTAGAGCACGCCCTGGCGCAAGGCTCCGTCCGAAACTTCGAGCTGCTCTATTCCGAATTCGGCGAGGGCTGCAGACATGATGGCGAGTCCGCCCGGAATGATGGCGACGCGGTCAGCACGCAAGCCCGGCAGGTCGAGCTTGTCCAGCTCGCCCGCCTTGACGAGCAACGCTCGCAGTTTTTCGAGCCCCGAGGCCGAGACCCCTTGCTCGCACAGTTCGCATTCCCTGAGGATGGAGGCGAGCGATTTGGCCGTGCCCGAGGAGGCGACGGCGTGCTTCCAGCCTACGCGGCGGTATGCGTCCACGATATGCTGAAGCTCGTTCGCGGCGGCCAGCTCGGCGCGCTTGAAGGAGGATTTCTCCAGAATGCCGTCGGGAAAGAACCTCAGGCTGTAGCTCACGCAGCCCATGGAGATGCTCTCCATCAACTCGGGCTCCAGCCCCGTACCGATGATCAACTCGGTCGAGCCGCCTCCGATGTCGATCACCAGTCGCCGCTCGGGCGAAGTGGCGAGGCTGTGCGCAACTCCCAGATAGATCAGGCGCGCTTCCTCGCGACCGAATATCACTTCGATGGGGAATCCCAGCGTCGCTTCGGCTTCCGCGAGAAAGGAGTCGGCGTTCTTCGCGACGCGCAGCGCGCTCGTACCTACAGCACGCACCGCCGAGCGCGGGAAACCGCGCAGGCGCTCGCCGAACCGCGCGAGTGCCTCGAGCGCCCGGCCTTTCGTCGCTTGATCGATGCGCCGATCGCGGGTAAGACCCGCGCCCAGGCGCACCGGATCGCGCAAACTGTCCAGAAGATAGACCTGATCGTCGACGACCCTGCCGATCTGCAGGTGGAAGCTGTTGGATCCCAGGTCGAGCGCAGCCAGTGTCTCTTGTTTCACAGTTTCGGAGCCGATCCTTTCGAAAGGCGAAACGACGCTATCATAAGGCTGTTACCCCGTAGTGAATAAGAAGGCCTCCAGCCCGAACTGTAACAATTCTGCAACAAGCCGTTTCTAGAGTCGACTATTTTGTGCTCCAGAGAACCCGCATCCCGGTAAGCAAGGTCAAGCCGCAATTCCTCGCCCGCGAGCTCGCCTTGCTGGCGTTCAACGAGCGCGTTCTCGCGCAGGCCGAGGATCGCAGGGTGCCGGTCCTCGAAAGGTTGCGCTTCCTGTGCATCCTGTCGAGCAATCTGGACGAATTCTTCGAGATTCGCGTCGCCGAGTTGAAGGAGCGCATCCGGCTCGGCAACGAGATCGAGATTCCCGGGGAGACGCTCCCGGCGGAGGTGTTCCCGCTCATCAGCGAGCGAGCCCACGCCTTGGTCGCCGATCAATACCGATTGCTCAATAAGGAGATTTTTCCGCAGCTCGCCAACGAATCCGTGCTCTTCCTCGCGGAGCAAGACTGGACGAAGGAGCAGCGCGCGTGGCTGCACAACTATTTCATGAGGGAAATGATGCCGCTGCTGACGCCCATCGGCCTCGATCCCTCTCATCCGTTCCCGCGCGTGCTCAACAAGAGCTTGAACTTCGCCGTGCAGCTCGAGGGGCGCGACGCCTTCGGACGCAATTCCGGTACCGCGATCGTGCAGGCGCCGCGGGCGCTGCCGCGAGTGATCCTGTTGCCCAAGGCGATCGCGGGGAAGGGATACGTGTTCGTGCTGCTGACCTCCATCCTGCAGGCCTTCGTGCAAGCCCTGTTCCAGGGTATGACCGTGCGCGGATCCTATCCCTTCCGGGTGACCCGCAACAGCGACCTGTTTCTGGACGAAGAAGAGATCAAGAACCTGCGCACAGCGCTCGCCGGCGAGCTGTCGCAGCGCCACTTCGGAGATTCCGTGCGGCTCGAAGTCGCAGAGAACATACCCACGGAGCTCGAGCAATTTCTCCTGGAGCAGTTTCAGCTCACCACCGATGACCTCTACCGCGTGGACGGTCCGGTCAATCTGGTACGCCTGATGCAGATTCCCGATCTGGTGGACGCGCCCAAGCTGAAGTTCGCCGCCTTCGTGCCCGGCCTTCCCAGACAGCTGGAGGCGATTCCGGACCTGTTCCGAGCCATTCGCAAGGGAGACGTCCTGCTGCACCACCCTTTCCAGTCGTTCGGGCCAGTCATCGATTTCCTCGAGCAGGCGGTGGAGGATCCCAGCGTAGTCGCCATCAAGCAAACCGTCTACCGCACTGGAACCGACTCGGTCCTGATGAAATACCTGATCGACGCGGCGCAGAGGGGCAAGGAGGTCACGGTGGTCGTGGAGCTGCTCGCGCGCTTCGACGAGGAAGCCAACCTCAACTGGGCGGCGAAGCTGGAGGAAGTCGGCGCGCATGTCGTCTACGGCGTGGTCGGATACAAGACGCACGCCAAGATGTCGCTGGTGGTGCGCCGCGAGGAGGGCAGGCTGCGGCGCTATGTCCACCTGTCCACGGGCAACTATCATCCGCGCACCGCCAAGCTCTACACCGATTTCGGGCTGCTCACGGCCGACGAGAAGATCTGCCAGGACGTCAACGAGGTCTTCAAGCAGCTCACGGGCCTGGGGCGCGCGCGGCGCCTCCACCATCTGTGGATCTCGCCGTTCTCGCTGCATGAGCGCGTGCTGGCCGCAATCAAGCGCGAAGCCAACCACGCACGCTCGGGCGAGCGCGCGCACATCATCGCGAAAATGAACGCCCTGATCGAGCCGAAGGTCATCGAAGCGCTCTATCGGGCGTCGCAGGCCGGCGCGAAAATCGACCTGATCGTGCGCGGCGTGTGCGCGCTTCGGCCCGGCATCCCCGGGCTGTCCGAGAATATCCATGTGCGCTCGGTGATCGGCCGGTTTCTGGAGCACTCGCGCATCTTCTATTTTCTGAACCGCGGGGACGAAAACCTCTACTTGTCCAGCGCGGACTGGATGGGGCGGAACTTCTTCGGGCGCATCGAGCTGTGCTTTCCTGTTCTCGACCGGCGGCTCAAGGAGCGGGTGATCCAGGAGGGACTCAAGCCCTATCTCTCCGACAACAGCCAGGTGTGGGAAATGGACTCCGAAGGCAACTATCAGAGGAAGAAATCGCGGGGCCGGATACCTCGGTCGGCGCAGGAATATCTCCTCGGTATCCTCGCTGCGGACAAGTAGCAGGCATCGCGCAGGCGCGGCGCGGCGCGACGCGAAATCCCATGACTTCGAAAATTCTGTTGTTACAATCACGGGCAATTTCTCCGGGAGGACGCTTCATGCAGGAAAGTCCCTTCAAGGGCAAGACCGGCCTACAGCGGTTGTGGAACGCGCTCGGCTATTCGCTGCAAGGCATGGCCTCTGCGTTTCGACACGAGGACGCGTTCCGGCAGGAATGCCTATTGGCCGCGGTGCTTGTCCCGACGGCGTTCTTTCTCCACGTCGGCAGCACCGAAAAGGCGCTGATGATCGCGAGCGTGCTGCTCGTTCTCATCGTCGAGCTGCTCAATTCCGCCGTCGAGGCCGCGGTCGACAGGATTTCGCTCGAGAACCACCTTCTCGCCAAGCGCGCCAAGGACATCGGCAGCGCGGCCGTATTCCTGAGCTTGATCAACGTCGCCGCCGTTTGGGCCCTGATCCTGCTCAAATAGCTGTCAAAAAAGCTTAAGAAAACCTTAATCCTCTGTTCATGCGGCGCGCGCACTGTGCGCGCGCATGAACACGCCTATCCAGAATCCGGCGGGGAACGGGTTTCGCGTCGCGGTTGTCACCGAAACCTATCCTCCGGAGATCAACGGTGTCGCCAGGACGGTAGGTCTGATGGTCGAGGCCCTGTGCGAGCGCGGGCACGAAGTCCAGCTCGTCCGGCCGCGCCAGCGCGACGAGCCCCCTGCGTCGACCGGCCCGTCACTCGACCTGCGGCTCGTGCCCGGGATGCCGATCCCCTTTTATCGACACTTGCAGATGGGGTTCGCCCCGCCGCGGCTGCTCCACAGAGAATGGTCGAAGCGGCGGCCCGATATCGTGCACGTGATAACCGAAGGACCGCTTGGCTGGGCGGCGGTGAGCGCGGCGAGGCGCCTGGGCATTCCGATCTGTTCGGACTTCCACACGAACTTCCACAGCTACAGCCGCCACTACGGCATGGGGATTTTCTCCGGGATCGTTTCGCGCTATCTGCGGATCCTTCACAACCGGACCGACTGCACCTTGGTGCCGACGGCCGAGATGCAGTCCAACCTCGAGACTCTCGCTTTCGAGCGCGTCAAGGTGGTCGGCCGGGGCGTCGACACCCGGCTCTTCAGCCCGGCCCGTCGCAGTGAACGTTTGCGGGCCAGCTGGGGCTCTCACGGGAGCGAGACGGTCGTGCTGTATGTGGGACGGATCGCGCCGGAGAAGAATCTGGGGACGTTCGTCCAGGCGGCCGTCGCCATGCGCGCGATCGACGCCAACGCGCGTGTGGTTCTCGTCGGCGACGGCCCCCAGGCCGCCGAGCTGCGCGCACAGCACCCCGATTTCATCTTTGCGGGAATGCGCACCGGAGGAGACCTGGCCGAGCACTATGCGTCGGCCGACGTGTTCCTGTTTCCCAGCACCACCGAGACTTTCGGCAACGTGACGCTCGAAGCCATGGCGAGCGGCCTGTCGGTCGTCGCCTACGATTACGCCGCCGCGCGCCAGTACCTGCGCCACGAGGCGAGTGCGCTACTCGCTCCTCTTGACGACCGTGCCGCCTTCGTCGGGATGGCCGCGCAACTCGCAGGAGCTCCGGACCTCGCATCGCGACTGCGCTCCGAGGCAAGACGTGCCGCGGAAACGGCATCCTGGACCCGGACCTTCGACGACCTGGAGCGAGTGCTGCGTAACCTTGTAGGAACGCATCGCTCGGGTCTCGACCTCGCCCGGGAGGAATCCGCCCATGTCGAGATTTGACTCGGGAATCGAGCGCCTTCGTCTATGGGATCTGGCCGTGTGCGTGCGCTTCAACGGCGCCGTCCGGATCGCGCCCGTGCGCCGGATATTCCGCGTCGTCAGCCGTCTGGGAGACGGGATATTCTGGTACTCGCTCATGCTAGCGCTCCTCGCCACCGGCGGGTACTCCGCAATCGGGCCGGTCGGGCGCATGGCCGGGACCGGTCTCGTATGCACCCTGATCTACAAGTGGCTCAAATCGAAGACTTCGCGCCCCCGCCCGTTCGCCGTCGAGAATGCCGTACGCGCCGGAGCCGATCCGCTCGACCCGTTCAGTTTTCCCTCGGGACACACGCTGCATGCCGTTGCGTTCTCCGTCGTCGCGATCGCCTTCTATCCCATGCTCGCGTGGCTGCTCGTGCCCTTCACGCTCCTCGTGGCGGTCTCCCGAGTGGTGCTCGGGCTGCACTATCCGAGCGACGTGCTCGCCGGTGCGGCCTTGGGCGCGCTGATCGCCCAGCCTTTCCTCGTACTGTGATCGCGCCTTCGGCGACGAGCGTTTGCCGATAACAGGGGGTTCCGAGAACCGCCGCTACCTTCGTGCGATAATCGCACTCGCCATGCGAGGCGACATGGAATGAGCAATATCCTGGTTCGAACCGCAGTCGTCACCGTTCTGCTGGCGATCGTCGCGTTCGGAACGGGTGTCTTCTTCGGTCCCGAATGGGGCTGGGCGCTGCTCGCCGCAGCGCTCTTCGGCTTACTGCTGCACCACGTCCGGCATCTTCATTTACTGCACCGCTGGACGTCGCGCTCGCTCGCCGAGTCCGTCCCGGAAGGCACCGGGGCCTGGGAAGAG
>Ga0137397_10001203_pt1 | contig 18091 bp, 17 predicted proteins | sample czorhiz116metaG_FD_106658 | JGI IMG/M metagenome (GOLD analysis project Ga0137397, IMG submission 106658) | Vadose zone soil microbial communities from Angelo Coast Range Reserve, California, USA - czorhiz1.16 metaG | ecosystem: Environmental > Terrestrial > Soil > Vadose zone | place: USA... | reverse complement strand
CGCCGGTTTCGACGTCCAGATAGGACGAGATCGAGTCGTCGGCCAGCTCGAGTGCCTCAATGATCGCGTCGAGCTTCACTTCCGCTGCCATATCCAACCAACTCTACCGCCGATCCCGCTCAAAAACACTGGGCAAAGCTGTGTAGCAAGTTGGGGGGTTAGGAGTAACATCCTATGTGCACATCCATATGTGTAGAACGTTACACATGGAGGCACAATGCCAACCAATCTTGCAATTGACGACCGCCTGTTGGAAGAGGCACAGAAGATCGGCCGACACCGGACGAAACGAGAGACCGTCACCGTCGCGCTACAAGAGTACATCGATCATCGAAAGCAACAAGAAATCCTATCGTTTTTTGGGAAAATTGATTACGAGCGTGGCTATGACTACAAGCGCGAGCGCAAGGCAAAGCGCACATGAATGTCTTGGTGGACACGTCAGTTTGGTCCCTTGCGCTTCGTCGAAAGGACGAAAGCCTCAGCACAAAGGAAAAACTCCTGGTTGCAGAATTATCTGAACTCATTCGAGAAGGACGAACGCGGATGATCGGACTAGTTCGGCAAGAGCTCCTCTCGGGGATAAAGGCAACGGAACAGTACGACAAATGGAGGGTCCATCTTCGTTCTTTTCCAGACGAAGTCGTCGACACCTATGACTACGAAGAGGCGGCGAAGGCCGGCAATCGCTGCAGAGAGAAGGGGGTTGTTGTATCGATTGTAGACATCCTTCTATGTGCTGTCGCGATCAAACGACAGTGGGCGATCTTCACAACTGATCCTGATTTTTCAAACTACGCAAAGGTGCTTACCCTTCGCATCCACACGCCCCGAATATAGCAAGTTCTGTGCTCAACCCGACTTGAGGACAGGAATTCGCAAGAGTCTGCCCTTGCCTCGAACCGGCTCGATACGTTGGGGCACAGGTGGGGAACAACTAGAGGAGAAAGCCTGATAGCTACGTCAATGAATATAATGATGCGAAGGATGCCGTCGCTCCGGTGTTGATTATTCTAAATTTCTATCTTAGAATCCTCAAATGCCGTATATACCTCGAAATCTCGATAGCGTGGCTCGGCAAGCAGCCCGGCATTTCCCAGCAGTGGTCATAACAGGACCGCGTCGCTCCGGAAAAACGACTCTCCTTCGCCAATTGTTCCCCAAGGCTCAGTGTGTGCTCCTTGAGGATCCCGACATCCAGGGACGGATTCGCAGTGACCCACGTACATTCCTCGAAGAGCTTCGTCCCCCTGTGCTGCTCGACGAAATTCAGAATGCTCCCGAACTCCTAAGCTACGTGCGCACTCTGATTGACGCGGCGCCCCGCCGGATGGGGCAGTGGCTATTCACCGGATCGCAGGAAGCACCGTTAATGCAGGGCATCACCGAGTCGATGGCTGGGCGGGCCGCCATTCTGCAACTTCTGCCTTTCAGTATCGTGGAGACTGCAAAAGTGAATATGCTTCACGGTGGTTTTCCAGAGGTTTTGGCTCGCCCAAAATCTCGGGCACTTTGGTTTGCTTCCTACCTTCAAACCTATTTGGAAAGAGACGTGCGAGCAATCACAAACGTACGAAACTTGGTAACTTTCCGTCGATTCCTCGCACTACTGGCTAGCCGGCACGGCCAGACTCTCAATAAGACCGATCTTGCTGCTCCGCTCGGCGTTTCTGTGCCAACGATAAGCGAGTGGTTGCACGTTCTCGAAATCACGAGCCAAATCGTCGTTATTCCCCCGTACTTCGAAAATCTTGGCAAACGGCTCGTCAAAACCCCGAAAGTCTATTGGGGTGACTCCGGCCTTGCCTGCTATCTCCTGGGAATCACGTCGGAGGCTGAGCTCCAGCGTTCGCCTTTCCTCGGACAGTTGTTTGAAGGATTTGTTGCAGCGGAAATCCTCAAGAGCCAGGTAAACCAAGGCGGGAGGAAAGAGCTCTATTACTTTCGCGATCAGCAAGGCCTGGAGGTCGATTTTCTCCTACCGAGACTAAATGCCGGATTATGGCTGATTGAATGTAAGGCGGGCAAAACCGTCTATCCCGCAATGGCCGCTTCCCTTCTGTCTTTGCGTCGCACTTTGGGAGATCGCCCGGTGCGTCTGGTTGTCGTGCACGGGAAGTCGCGCTCAGCCCCGGCCACAAGAGCTATCGCGAGCGGAGTTGAAGCGATCGAATGGGAGCGCTTCGTCGCAAGTCTGAACGTCAACCACTGAGAGGCCGACAGCCCTCTGATGCACACTCAACTGCTTACGATTTGAGCGGGTTCATCCCTATATAAATGATTTATCGGCCTGGAGTTGGAAGGTCATGAGCAAAGCCTCCTAAGAGCTGATTGATTTCTTCTGAAGCCAGTTGGTCTGGCTGAGTCCCCGAAGCGAGTTCAACGATCTGCACCACGAGGATTGAGGAGAGGGCTGTCCTAGCTGCAGCGGTGGCGGCCTTCCCCGCTTCATCGGCGTCAAGCATGAGGATCACTTGATCGAAGTAGGTTCCGATCAGGTCGGCTTGGCGGTCGGACAGCTTCGAGCCCATGAGAGCGGCCACGTTGTGATGCCCGGCCTGATGGATTTTGAAAGTGTCGAAGAAGCCCTCCACGAGAATGAGGGTGCGGTTACCCTTCCGGATGGCTCGATGGAGATTGAACAGCAGGTGAGATTTACGGAACCCGGCAGGGAGGCGGTATCTGGGCTTCGTCTGGCCGATTGCGCGACCCGAGTAGGCGACGAGTTCGCCATGTTCGTTGTGGATTGGAATCACAACCCGTCCGCGAAGGAAACCGTTCCCGTCGTAGTAGCCAACGCCGAAGTAGCGGGCCGTATACTCACTTAGTCCACGCGATGCAACATAGGGATGTTGGTGGTCGATGTTGCGCAGGGTGAAGGACAGAGGCCGATTTTCTGGCGCGTGGGCGACCGACTCCTCGTTCCTGGATGTGACGCGAGGGATCTGATTTTCTGTGAGCGAATGCTGCAGGTGCAGAGCAGCCTCTCGGATCGAACAGCGTTCCATTTCAGCGACGAAGTCGAAGACGTTTCCTCCGACGCGGCCCGAGCGAGCCGCGATGCACGAAGCGGACTGACAGGACCAGGCGTTCCGGGTGGAGCTCACGGAGAAGCTGTCATTGCTGCTGGTGGAGGAGTGTGTAGGAAGAGGGCATTTTCCGCGGAACTCATCCGCACCGACTCGCCGAAGACGAATGTCATAGTGCGAAAGAACAGTCTCCATAGAGACCTTCCCTTTGATGCTTTTGAAGTCGACCCATTCCGCTGGCATTATTTGCTCCCTTCGTTCGTGAGTTGGATCGGAACGAGTCCGCTCTGAAGCGTGAAGATTGTTCAGTGGGATTCATGCGAGTTCCTTGTGGCAATCAAAAGCGAACGCGAAGTTGTATTCGTCCCGGTCGGGGTCGTAGCCATGGACTTCCACGACTTCGGAGACAAAGCGCCGGCCCGGACGGCGTTCAAGGTGCACGACAACATTTACGCAATCGCCAACGTTGGTTTTGATCGCGCGGTACGGCAGGTCCACACCGCTCTGCAGCACGCAGCTCGTGAAGCGCGCTAGGCCTTGCCGCGCCGAAGTGGCGTGTACGGTTGAAAGACTTCCCGAATGTCCGGTGTTGAGAAGTTGCAGGAGATCGAAAGCCTCCCCTCCCCGGATTTCGCCCAAGATCAATCGGTCGGGACGATGGCGAAGCGAAGCCTTGAGAAGCTCCCGAATGGTAATAGCGGGAAGGCCGTTCTGCGCCTGACGCGCTTCGAATCGGACCAGGTTGTCCTGACTCATATGAATCTCGGAAGTGTCTTCAATGAGGAGGATGCGCTCATCCGAAGGAATGAACTTTCCAAGAACGTTGAGCATGGAAGTTTTTCCTGAGCCCGTGGCGCCGGTAATCAAGATATTTTTGCCGGCGAGAACGTACCCTTCGAGCTGATTGGCAAGCCAGCGCTCGATCGTTCCCGCCTGAACGAGGTCCTCGACGCCGAAGTGCCGGGCGTTGAACTTTCTTATCGTCAGAGTAACGCCGTTCACACTGCACGGCGGAATGACCGCCGCCACACGGCTTCCGTCCGGCAGCCGTGAATCGAGGATGGGTTTCGATTCCGAGATGTCGTCGCCCAATCGTCTGGCGATATTCTTCACCGCGACCATCAGCGATTTCTCGCCGAGGCGGATATTCTCGACCGGCTCGACGAATCCCTGTTTCTCGATGAAGATGTGGTCCGGGCCGTTGACCATGACCTCGCTGATGGTGTCATCCAAAATCAGGTGCTCAATGGGCTTGAGAAACGGGAGAATGGTTTCAAATCCGTTCATTAGAGTTCTCCATCCGCCAGCTGGCGGAAATACGATTTATTGACATCGTTGTAGTAGGGCTTGAGGTAGCAAAACATCGGCGGCATCGGGTTCGTGCCGTCGTAGGCGATGGTCACGGACTGAGCATTGCGCAATTCCATGAAGTCCTTCCCATCGAAGCGCAGATCGTGATGCGGGCTGTAGCTTTTTGACGCGGTGATATTCGCCTTGTGCGAGACGGCTTTGCCGGTCAGGAGGCTGACCTGCGCGTCGTGACCGCTCTCCGAAAGGTTGTAACTGGCCTTCAATCGGTCTTCACGCCCGCAGAGTTCGCTGGCCGTCCGAGCGGAAAAATCATCGGAAAGGGACAAGAAGATTTTTGTGCGAAACGTTTGAAGCAGAGTGCGCCAAGATTCGCCCGGGAGCGCGGACTTGAGGGAGCTAATGCTCTGGGTGGCGATGATGGGAATGCACTTGGGCTGGCGCGACAGGCTGAAGAATTTCTCGTCGCCGATGGGTTCGCTTTCTCCGACGGTCGCGAAGTGCTGGTATTCATCGCAGAGGAAAAGAACCTGCCGGAAGTACTTCTCGGGATTCTTCTCCATCGCGGGCACGCGGTTGAGCACGGCCCGCTCGAAGTCGAGTTTCATCATGACCCCAACCGCCTTGGCGAGCCCCGGATTCATGCCCACAGGAAAATTGAGTCCGCACACAGCACCACTTTCGATCAGCCATGCGAACGATGGCAGCGGCCTGCCGAACCGGAAATCGGAATTTACCTGTGGGTCGTAGCACTCGGCGGGCGGACAAAACGTGCGCTTCACGTCCAGGTTGTCGTCAAAGAGCGAAAGGAACACCGATATACCCTCGACGATGGAGGTCCGCAATTTCGGCTCAATGCGTTTCCAATCGTGAAAAAACCATCTGCGGACCGCTTCGAGCTGGGCTCTTTTCTGAGCGGGGACGGGATTCCCGCGCGAGGCATTCTCCGCTTCCCATTGGACATTTTTTGCCTTGAGCACGGCGGCGAGAGCTGGAGTAAGAGCTGCGCGGTAGCGATTCAATTCGGTGTCGAGACGGAAGGAGAACGGCTCGAGGTCTTTCGGAAACTTCAGATATTCTTCTTCCCCGAGCAGCGCGGAATCGGCTTCGGTCAATCGGCGCTCCGCTTCCCTTATCCGGCTTTCGAGCAAATCCGGATTGATCGCGCATTCGTAAACGTCGAAGAGCGTGACGTAGTCGAAAGCGACCTTGTGCAGCAGGATGATGAATTTGACGAGATTGGTGTACGCCTGCTGCCAGAACGGTTCCTTCCCTCTCCCGAATAGATTGTTGAGCAGCGACGCAATGTTGTAGGCGAGTGCGTAGGCATCGAGATCGTTGTGAAGCGGGTTGTATCGGTACTCGGAACCGAGACTGATTTCGACGTAGTCCTCGGTGCGGCCATGGCGCGCGAGGATTTCCTGAACCCGCGCGCAAAAGTCGCCCTTCACTTCCAGAATGAGTCCGCCGATGCGCCGGTTCCTGTCCCCGGCCCGGTACGCAAGAATCTGCTCGGCAAACGGATACATGCAGGCCGCGGTCTTGCCCGAACCTACGGCACCCACGATGGCAATCCCCGTAAAAAGGCCGCGTTCAGGAATAGTCAGCCATAGCGGCGTTTCCGAAGGGATTTGCTTGCGTGGATGATGCAGTTCTCCGATGACCAGCGCGAGTTCGGTTCTGCCGGAAGGCGCCGGATAAAGAGGCAATTTGCCCGCGCGCAGCTTGCGGTTGGCCCTCAGCGCGAAAATGTAGAGACCGGAAAGCACGATGGAATAGGCGATGTACGGCGTGGTGTAGAGAAAAAGGGTGTAGGAGTACTTGAAAAAGAGAAACGCGGAAGCGGAACGAATAGCGACAACGCGCAGGAAGAGATTAGACTCCGGGAACGGCGCCCGAACAAAAAGCGCCATTCCCGTGACCGCCGCGAGGATGCCGGCGAGCAAGTGTCGCGCGTCCAATATTCTCTGGATCACGCGCGCGCCGCCTTTCCCGTGGCCGCAGCTTCTTTCCTTTCCGGCGGGGCCTGCTGGTTCACCGCTTGTCTCACTCTTTCATCCACCGGCGACCGCCCATAGCGCACGTGATGGGTGTCGAAGTAAACCGCGCGTTCCGGTGTCATCTGCGAAAATTCAAGACGTAGTTCCTTTTCGGCCACCATGCCTGCGATCCATTTCTGGTAGAGGTGGTCGAAGCGCTCCCCACAAAAACGTCGCCGCGCTTCGTTGAGAAATTCGAAATCCGCCGTTACGGGCACGACATATTCATGCCTTTCCCACTTGTGGCGAATCGTGAAGTAGCGCAGCAGTTCCCCGGACAGGTCCGATGGCTGCTGGATACTTGAGCGGAACCGTTCCTCGGCGCGGCGAAAGTCGGTGGTTCGCGGGGAAATATAGAGCAGGCGAAAAGATTGCAGCTGGCGGAAGAGTCCCAGATAGGCCGCCAGATACGAGTCAAAATTCCGAAGACTTCCTTTGCCCGCATCCACGAACCCAAAGGTGACCACAGGCGCAGCGCCCGAAACGGGGGGCGCGAGAAAGAGCGGAAACTTGTCCACGAAATAGCGGATCGTGGGTTCGCTGCCTGGACCGCCCTCGTAGATCTTTGCGGGAAGAACGATCCTCGGAACAGCGAGAGATTCGCAGAAGAGTTGGATCTTGTCATTCTCGCTTTCGAGAAAGTCGTAGCCAGGATTCTCAAGAAGAAAGTCGAGCTGCACGAGACGGGTGCGGATGTAGTCGAACGAGTGCTGGCGACGATAGCCATCGTTGTCCTTGTCGATCAGTCCATAGACGCGGCGGGAAAACAGATGGAATACGGAGCCCGTGCCCATGTAGTCGCGCATGGTGGCATGGGCATGCTTCAGCAGCTTCCGTGCGAACACCGTGCACCGTTTTCCATACTGAACTCCGGCAAAAGCATTGAAATGGCGGAGCGTAAAGTAGCCAGAGTGTGTCGCTACGATATAGAGGAAGCGGGCTTCGGGTTCCGAGTAGCCGAGAGCGGCGATGCGTTCGACTTGGTCGCGTGGCATTTTCACAGCGAGAGAATCTCCGCGGTCAATTCGCGCTCGTCCAAAGCTCTTTTTAGTTTCGACACATCCTCCGCGTGCGCGTACAGAGAGAAACCGGCGAGGACTTTTTCCGCGAGGTTTCGCCCGCGGTAGTGGCCTGTAGCCAATTCGAGGTCCACGCGAGCCCGCTCTCCATCCCGAGTTTCGTATTCGATGCGAACGTCGGGCAGGTGAATCTTTCCCCGGACGACCTGAAGGCCGTGCCTCTGGGCGACGGTTTCTTTTGCCTCCACGGAATTGCGGTCTTTGCCGAGCTTCGCGAGATCGCGGTACAGGTGTTTCTTCAGCTCGTAGTCCAGAACGACGCGAAGGTTCCGGCCTCCCTCATTTACGATCTTCGCGGCCGCTTTTTGATAAACCCGGTAGAGGTCGGCATCGTGATGCGCTTCACGTGGTTGCGCGAACCCGTAGTAGAGCGACTGCCTTTTCGCGGCACTCCCGGTTTGCACAAGGAACCGGTGGCCGTTCTTGGCCAGTGTGAGCAGTTGCCGTGAACCCAACTCTTCGTGCGGGATGGATTTGATGGCGACAAGTCCTTGCCGAACGAGATTTTCGAGGTCAGGCCTCATGCGGTCGTTCTTCCCGCCATAGGCAAACTCCGCAAGATCTTCCCTGGCCACCACACGGAACTTCCCGAGTTCCACCATCGCAGCGATTTCAGAGTTGCGAAGCCGGTAAGTTCGTCCTCGAATCTCATAAACGATGCGCGTCTCCGGGGGACGTGTGGCCGAGTGCTCCGGCTCGCGGATTGACGCGGCCAATCCATCGCTTGAGACCTGCTCGCGAGCCTCATCGGTTTTCGGTGGATGACCGGCGGTGGGTTCCCGCCCGTCGGAAGACACGCGCGGGTCGAGAGGTTCGTCGGGTTGGTAGCCGCGCCACATTTCAATTTCGCTCCTCTTCAAACCAGGGTGCGGGCACGTCGGTCTGGCCCATATGAAGCTGTTTGTCGAGGTGCGAAAGCTTGCGGCCAGTGTCCTTGAGAAAAAACTTGCGGATGAAGATGAAGACGAACGCAAAGACATTCACGGAAAGGATTCCGACATAGGCCAGGATGGGTGTCTCGTACGCTCGCCAAAGAACGAGTTTGTAAGGAACAAGAAACTTCAGCTGTCCCATGAGCCAGAAACCAAGGGCGAGAAGGATGGCGATGGTCACGAGCAGAGCGTTTGCAATCACTGGAAATCACCGGGAAACCGCATCCTGTTTTTGCAGTGAATTTCGAACATCACGAGGAGCGGGGAGGCAGCCGGAAAGCGACGGAGGCCCTCGCGCAGCACGCCCGGAGTATCGGAGAGCACGGTCGATGGATAAGGACGTGGCGCATGTTGGTAGGAGGACCACGAAAGGAAGAGAACAGTGGCGTGCGGTGGTTCGGCCGATGTTGCCCGGTGCCGGACCGCGACTTCCTCGCTCCGGGATGGTGCGTGAGAGTTCATTTGAACGCCTGATCCTCGCGGAAGTAGGACACCGTAAGCCCCAGAGGATTGATGGGGATCAGTCCGTTCGGAACGCGGGACTGGAAAATGAAGACGAAATTCGCGGTGTACAGCTCGCGCTTCAGTTCGCTGTGATCGGCAGGCGAGTAGTAGACCATGTAGAAGTCCACACGCGCGCGGTAGGGCGGTGTTTGCAGTTCTTCGAGCGCGACCTTCTTTACATCGATGTCGATTTCGGAAGCGGAAGTATTGGTGAGGAATTTCTGGATGATGTCGTTCTTCCGGTAGGCGTCGAGAATACCGCTCGCGAGCTTGCCGTCGAGAAAGTAGAGCGACTTCGCGAAGTCGTCCTGAATGGTGTAGCGATTCCGGCGGTAGTAGAGCTTGGTGAACTGCGAAAGGAAGTATTTGGCTTCTGCGTCCTGCGGTTTGTATTCGAAGTTGTGGTAGTTGATGGCTTCCGCGCGCCCGAGATCGTCGATGCGGATGACCAGTGGCCGGAAATTCTCGAAGGTGCGAATGGTCCGGAGGTCGACGAGCGCCAGCGCCACGGCAATGAGCGAGACGAGAACGAGTGCGATCTTCAAGTAGGTATTGGTCACCATCGGATCACCGTAGGATTCCAGGTACAAACGCTTGGCGTCGTGAAAGGAACAATCGCGGTCCATCAGAGCTCCCTGGCAAACGCTGCGGCGGCGGCAGCCGGCGCTTCGAGAATTCCGGCGGAAGATCCTCCCGCGGTGCCGCTGAAGATGTGGCTCGTGAGGGCGGGTACTTTGAGCAGGACGTAGATCGAAGCGACGAAGGTTATCAGAAGGACGGGAAACCAGCTGATGAGTTGGAGGGTCGAGATCGTGCCCGTTCCCTGCAGCGTGAGGACACCAATAATAAGGTTGCCGATGATGTAGACAACCGCCGCGGCGATGACCTCATAGAAAGCGTATTGCAGAAAACAGCGCAGCCAGCCCCAGAACAGCCATTCGAGTTTCGGCACGATGAAAAAAGGTACGAAGATGGGGCCAACCAGCACGCACACGGCGGTGGCGATAAAGCCGTAGGCGATCACCACGATGGATATCGCCTGAGCCGAAGCCAGCAAGAGGATGACGATGATGTAGATCGCTATTCCCAGAAAATCGGTGACGCCCGGCGCGTCAATGCGGGCTTCAAAATCTCCGATGCGGTCCACGATGGTCTGGAGTTCGGCCTGGTTGATGCGGTTGGCCAAGAACTGCGCTTCATCGGTGATCAGGTTGTGAAAGCTCACGCCGATGCCGGGAATCGGCGTGCTGTAGTAATTGATCATGGCGAACCCGAAGGCGATGGTGAGGAGAAGGCTCGCGAAGTCATCGAACTGGAAGGCATACCTGCCACTGGCTGCGGAGAGCGCGGACTTGATGCCGTACCAGGCAATCAGAATCGTCGCGAACATGCGGAACAGGTTCTGTCCCATGGCATCGAAGAAGCCGAGGTTCTGCGTAAGAAGATCGTTGATCGCCTTATACAGGAACTGCAGAAAGTCGTTTTGCATTCGCTCGGGCTCCTTCGACGCTCGGTTCGAACCGCTGACTACGGCATGCGGAAGTTCTCTAAGGATTCCGTCAATGTGGCGGTGACCTGGTTCATGTTTCCGACAAGGCTCGCACGGCGGTTGATGTCGGCGTTGATGGCGTTCGTCGTCGTCTCGCGTTGCTGCTTGGCGGCGACGATTTGTTGTTCGAGAAGAGAGGCCAGAAGTTTGTTCGAGTCCTGAATCGACCGCAGCGTGAGCACGTTCGCCGCGTTGATCTTGTTCAAGACGGAGACTTCGCTGTTGAGATTCGGGTCATCCGACAACGAATCGTTTTCGAGATTGGCCATACGGCTCTCGAGGTTCGACGCATTGTTCCGAATGGTGCCGATGGTGGCCATGGCGGTGAGGTTGGCGCCGTCGGCAAGTTCGACGGAGGCATATTGGGAACGGACGCGCGAAAGTTCGTTCGCGTCCATGGCGGAGAGATGGTCGGAAGCGTAAGGAACGAGTTGTGTGGTAGCCCGCTGATAGCCCGCGCCCACGGTTCCGGTGTTGATGCCGGTGATCCAACCTCCGGTGTTCCCGAACGAGTTGAGCGCGGAGCCGTTTCGCCATTCTGAGAAGAGAGCACGGTACCGCGCCGGCATGTTCCGGAGGTTTCGCGACATCTGCATGGCCAGGTTGTAATGCGACACGACTTGCGTGTAGGTCTTTTGGAGTTGCAGGAGATGCTGCTGCAACTGGTAATACCGCAGCAGCGCGTTGTGATAGTTCGTCGGGTCATAAACGACGCCCGCAAACTGCGCGGAGGCGGTGCCAACAAACAGACCCGCGATGAGTAAAACGATCAGGACTTTCTTTCGCACGAGATTCTTCCTTTCTTCCTCAGAGATTCGAAGGCATGGTGTGATTCGCGTAGTCTGGCAGCGCGAGGTCGCCCGAGAGATAGACCTTGACCCGGTGCCCCTCGCGGATCGTGATGGTCGGAAGAACGTTCAGGAATTTGTCGAGGATCTGCGCGGAAGATTGCGCGGTGCTTTGCGCGAATCCCTGCCGCATAAGGTCCGCGCCGGAAGCGTTCAAGGCCCCGGAGGTTCCTCCCACGGCGACGGCTCCGATCGCACCGATGGCGAGCGAAGCGCCGAAGATGCGCAGGTAGTGGTTGTTGACCTGATCGCGGAGGCCGGCGTCTCCGATCTGGTTAAGCCCCTGAAAGTGGTCGAGGCTGGCGGAAGATCCGTCCGGCATGAGGAGCCGGTGAAAGGAAACGGCGAGACGCGACTGTCCAAAGTTTTCGACCTTTCGCGCTTCTCCAAGAACTTTGGAGCCCGCGGGAATGAGGAGATGCTGGCGGTCATGGGAGTACACGTCATTGGTGACGAGACATCCGACAGGCGCGGAAAATTGCCCGTCGAGGCGGTTGATCAAAACGGTCTCGAGAACCGTCCCTTCAAACAGAACGTAGGTTTTTCCCGCCGCCGTGGCCGGTGCGCCCGCCGGCACGGCGACAGGTTTATGGGATTCCTCCTTTCGGTCGCTATCCGCTGCGGAATTTTTTTGCGCCGGATTCGGGGCGACGGCGGGAGGCTGAAGCGGTTTCAGCAGCTCCGCCAATTGCGCCGCAGTAGGTTCCGATGTGGCTGCCGCATTCGATTCACTCTCGCGGGGGCGTAGAGTCTCTGGATTCTTGCGGTAGCTCAGTGCCACGTTCGACGCAAAGAGAGAAAGGTAGTCGCGCTTCTTTCGCTCCGCCTGAATGGAATCTTCCGCGCGCTCCGGCACGGTGCCGCTGCCATTTCCCGCGGGTGAGAGTGCCGGTTGTTCCGGGTCACCCGCCAGCGGGCGGCCCTGCTGCGCGAGCGCGTTCTGCGCCAGCATCTGTTCGCGCTGAAGTTCCTGAATGCGGTTTTGCAGATCCACGATCTTCGCCTCGTTGACTTCGAGCGGAGCCTCGACCGCGGGCGCGAGTGGAACAGAACGGGAAGGTGTGGCGGGTTTCTTGCCACCCGTGAGCCACATGATGAGCACCATGAGGACGGCCAGGCTGACGAGCAGCCATGACTGGACGTTCTTTGGAAGCAGGCCAGGCGGCTTCGGTGCTTTTTCCTGAATCGTTGGAACGGAAGCCATGTTCCCTCCTCACTTCGCGGCGGCTTGCCGCCTGAAGTTCAATCGTTTCTTGCCCACGGCGAGATACCCGGCATCGAGGATTTTGGGAACGATGTAGACGCCGTTTTCGACTTGAAACGGGACGAGATTCGGCTTGCCGTCCTTCATTTCGTAGAGAGCAGGTTTCTCGCGCGCCCCGCATCGAAGATACGTAAAGGTATCGTCGTGATAGATGGCGGAAACAAGAAACGGCTCGCGCGCGAGTTTCGGATCGAGCGTGTAGTCGAAGCGCAGCTTGGTCGCATACGTCGAACGAAACTGATTGACCTCTTCGGCGGCGCGGTCCTGCGCCGCGCGAACCTGTTCGCCGGCCTGGTTGTGAACGGTTTCAAGTTCTTTCTTGTAGGCCTCCGCGTCGGCGGCGCGAACGTATCCGCGGAGGATGTTCGCCGAAACGGAACCCTCCTTCGGCTCCACAAAGAGCTTCAGGTCGGGCTGCAAACTGGCATCACTGCTGATTTCGGTGAGCAGGAAGGAGTAGACGTGCCCGCTCGCGGTGATGAGGTTGAGGTTGCTGCGAATGCCTGTCTGGGCCGGATGCACGTAGCAGAGGTTGTGCGAACCGTTGATGATCCAGAATTCCCGGTCGCCGGTAGTGAAGTCGAGAATCTCTTCGTCCTCAGGCAGGACGATGAGCGTCGAAAAGCGCAGCTTCGCATGGACCGGAACGATGTCTTCCCTGCTGTACTTGACGATGCGGGCTTCATCGCTGGCCGCGATTCGCAGCGGTGCCGCGAGCAGGACTGCAAAGAGAAGTAGAACCACGAACCAGCGGCTTCGATCGGCATTCGGAGATAGAGACGGCATGAGTGTTTCTCCTTTGTTGGGAAATATCGTTTCGCTACGGATTTCGGTCTTCAAACAAACGGACAGTGGACTGCACGAGCAACACGAATCCGGTGAAGAGAGCGGCGAGCACGAGTGGAACGAAGGCCGCAGCTACACCCAACTTCGCCGCGATTCCGGTGAGCGCGGAGATCACAGCGATTCTCCCGCCAGAACTTCGAGCCCCTTTTCGAATCCGTGGGCGCCGAACGCTTCCTTCCGCTTGCGGTTGTCGTAAGGGTCGTTGGTGTAAAGCCAGTAGCTGCGCTTGTCCACGTTGAGGTTTGCGACTTTGGCAAGTTCCGGTGTCTTGATGAGGAACTGCTTCTTGGGGAGCAGCCCCGCGATCAGTTCGACTTCGGTGTCATTCAAGCGGAACTGGCGGCGGTACAACTCCTGGTCCATGTCGGGATTGGCGAGAAAAATCTTGGTCGCGCAGCTTTCGATAATCACGTCGAGAAGTTCGGACCGCTTCAGCTCGTCGAGCGACTGCGTGGAGAGAATCATGGCGGCGTTGTGCTTGCGCCAGGTCTTGAGGGCTTCGGTGACGTATTGCCGGATGCTCAGATTGCGCAGGAAGACCCAGGCTTCGTCGATAAAAAACGCCTTGAACGTGGCCGATAACTCGCGGTTGAGGATGACTTCGTTGGCGCGGTGCAGGATGTAGAACAACAGCGGTTCGAGCAGTTCCGGGTAGCGGCTCATTTTCTGAAAGTCGAAGCACTGAAAGCGGGAAAACGAGACAGTGTCCTCCGGGTTGTCGAAAAGAAAGCCGAACTGCCCGCCGCGAGTCCACTTTGCAAGCGCATCAGAGAGATTGCGGGGAAGGGTGTTCGCGAGCACGTCGAGCGTACGCAGCGCCGGGTCGAGCGAATAGAGGTTCTCGATTTGCTCGTAGAGGGCGCGTTCAGTCGCGGGGTCCAGACTGCCGACAGAGTTTCCCAAGAGCACCCGCACAAAGAGTGTCAGAAAATCCAGATTTGGTTTGGTGGGCGCGAGGCAGAACGGGTTGATGGTGAAGTCGGAAGATTCCGTGCCAACGCACAAGTAGGAGCCGGCAAACAACCGCGTCAAACTTTCGAAACTGCCTCCCAGATCGAAGATGAACGTGTGCGGATCGTATTTCTGCAGATTGGTGATGAGGAAGTTAATGAGGAACGATTTTCCGCTGCCCGTCCGCCCCAGGATCATGGAATGAGCCACGTCGCGATAGTGGAGGTTCAGGAAGTACGGCGTGCCGTGGTTGGTTTCGAGCACGGCCAGATATTCGCTGCGGAGCTGATGGTTTTTTACGCTGCCCGAATGCAGCGTAAAGAGAAACGACAAGTCCGCGTAATTGGTGTTGAGAAGATAAAGGTAGCGGAGGTTGAAGGCATAGTTGCCCGGGACTGCGGCGAGAAAGGCATTCAGCAGGTTGTAGCGTTCGTCATAAAGCTGGGCGTCATGAACGCTGAACACTTTGTAGAAGTCAGCGGCGGCGCGCTCGACGACGGCGAGGTCGCGGTCGTAGATGACTACGGTGAGAGAAAACTGCCCGAAGTAGTTTCCCCGAAGTTCGATCTCCTCGATGCCCTTTCCAAGTTCGCGGACTTGTGATTCCTTGGTGTCGTCGAGCAGGGCGTCCTGCGGCGGCGCGTCGTTCAGGTTGACCTGACTGAAAAAGGAGCGCTTGGTGTTGTGGAAGTGCCGGCGTTTGGCCTGGATGGTGCGCCGGGTTCTTCCCGGTTCCTCTTTCTTCCATTCGGTGACGACGTGGTAGTTCGCGCGCACGTCGAGCAGACCCTTGAGCAAAAGCGGGAACGTATGAGCGGAGGGCTCCTTGAGCGTGAGCACTTTGACGAAGTCGTCGTCGACGCGGAGGTGGCCTCGGTGGCATTCCAGATGAGACTCGGCGAGATAGTAGTCGAGAAACGTGTCGTGCTTTCGCCTGGCGCAGTCGAGTTTCAGTGGATCGAAATTGAGGGTGCGCTTCAAAACGGTGAAGGCTTCGTCTTTTCCGAGGATGCGCGCGGAAACAAAATCGCTCACGTGCGTGCGAAAGCTTTCAACCTTTTGACGAAGAACGGCTTCGGCCTGGGTGATTTCGCCTTCGTTCAGCCGGACGGATGCGGCGGAAGAAAAACGCGCGCGCAGCTCCGCCATCGAGCGTCCGGGGTTTTCAGGAAATTCGAGTATGGCGCTGGCGAGCGACCGCCGCGCGGCGAGCGCCGGGCAGAGCACAACAAAATAGATCGAAAGTGAGAAAAGGTCTTCGGCTCTGGCCGCGAAGTAGGCCACGCGCTGCCGGATCGCGGCGTCCACGACCGGCTTGCCCGAAAAGGAATGAGGAATCTTCTGTCGGTTGCGCTTGAAGAGCAGCTGATAGACGCGGTACTTTTCATCGAACAGCCGCAGAGCGGACTCGAGGCGCTTGGTGAACGCATCGATTTCGGCGGCGTCCCTGCACTCGTAGTCCACGCCTTCGAGTTCCAGAACAATTCCGGCGTCTCCCGACTTCGTGAGAAAGACCTGCGGCCCGATGAATCCGAAGAGGTTGATCATCGCATTGAGCGAACCGGTCTCTTCGTAGTTCTTGAAAACCCGTTTAAGGTTCAGCACGACGCGCCCCGGACGACGGACACTGGAGACAGTTTTGCCGGATCGTATTGCCGTTTCATTTTTGCGGCGTGGAGGAGTAGCCGGAGAATCTGGGGGTCGGTTGCGGTGGCCCACCGGGCGACGAAGTATAAGAGCAGGAAGATGAGAACACCGCCCGCGAGACTCCCGAGCAGGTTGAAGGTGGCCGCTCCGAGGCACATGGCGAAAAAGAAGAGCTTCCGTTCCGCTCCAAGAATGGTGAGCGGCCGCGAGAGCGATCGCTGAACTGGATTGATGCGGCGTTCGTTGGGCATGGCTTTCTCCTGGAGTGCCACCCTTCTCACGGAAAGAGCCAAGCCAGGAAGTTGACCGCGGCGATGGCCATGCCGACGCCGAAGAGAACGCCGGCGAGAACGCGTTTCGAGCCACCTTCACCGAACGCGAATGTCAGGCCGGAAACTACGATCGCCACGAGAGACAGCCCGCGCGCAATCGTGCTGGTGAATGCTTGCTGCAACACGTTGACGGCGTTCTCCCACGGAGAGTTGGCTTGCGCAAAGACAGGGGCAGCGAGGAGCAGACCCAGGAATGTGAAGAGCACAACCCGTGCGGACTGAAAACTGCGACGAATTGAGATGCTGCTTTTCTTCATGAAAGACCTCGGCGTGCGGAATGCATTGCGCGTTGCAATGCGAGGGAAGTTCCGATCCCCGACTCGTGGATGGCGTTGCGGCCGGAACGCACTGGTCCAAAGACACGCTAGGCTTGCCCCGAACAACCTCGCCCGTTGCGTCTTAGCGCCGCTCAGCAGCAGGAGGCGGGCTTGTGGAACTTCCCTCTATCTACCTATTCAGTGTTGGGAGAGAAAAATGTGTCGCAGGAAAAAGCAATTCACAGTCTGGACGATGCGTATGGTTCGGTGCGGCAGATTATTTGAGCCTGATTCGGACTGAACCACCTAGATAGCTGCCTTCCGGGCTCGAATGAATACCTATTCGAAGATCCGCCGGTTTAATTTGGGTTTGGCAGTCTTCCCGGAATAGCTGGAACCGTTCTTGGAGAACTCGCGAGTTCTACCTTCACCACTTACTTCCGTTGCATTACTGATCGGGACGATCCTGCTGCTGGGACCGAGCACTGCGGTTGCAGGAGTTGGGTGGCGATTACGGCATGAAGTCGGGATCCTAGGGCCCGCCTGGCTGCCAGGCGAATACTGTCAGCATTGACAGGCGACTAGACCAAGGACGCTTGCGTATCCTGATCACCCCGGAAGATGCCAGCTGAGGAGGCCAGAAGTACATTATCTTTCGGCCGGGAAGTCAAAATGGAAATTCCGGCTAATAACTTTTCGCATGTGTGTTTTGCGACCCACAAGTCATCGAGGATGGACGTAGGAGAGGGAGGAATTCCGTGAAGCGATCGCGCATTTCGATGGGTCTGGTGTTAGTGTTGCCGCTTGCATCAATTTCAATGTTGTGGAACTACGGCATCGTCTCCGCAAGAAGCGCACGCACACAAGGTGAAGCTTCTGCAAAATCCGGCGCGCCGCCTCAGCAGCTCAGCTCTGACGGCCAAGGTTCGTTGCGCGCCATCATCCAGGCAGGAAATCTCTCAGACTTGCGCTGGCCCGATTTCAGCGATTACAAGAAGCACATGCAGAAATTTTACGAATCGTATGGTTATTCCCTGCCGTGGGTTAGAGGCACGGAGCCAACGGCTCAGGCGCAGCAAGTAATCGCGCTCCTATTGCAAGCAGAGCAAAAGGGATTGGCCGCTGAGGATTACGACGGGCCGCGTTGGAGCGCCCGACTGGCGAAACTCAAACCCGCCGCGCCGCAGCCATCTGAAGCGGATGCTGTGCGATTCGATGTTGCACTTACCGTTTGCGTGTTGAGATATATCTCGGATCTTCACATCGGCAAGGTGAATCCGAAGCATTTTGACTTTGGTCTCGATGTCGAGGCCAAGAAATACGACTTGCCGGAATTCCTAAAGGAAAATGTTGTGGATGCTTCTGATGTTGCTGGCGTCGTGGCGAAAGTGGAACCTCCTTACCCTGGATACCAACGTACGATCCAAGCCCTGCATGCTTACATGGAGTTTGCGAAGGAATATGATGGGAATCAGCTTCCTGCCATACAAAAAGCGATCGCGCCGG
>Ga0137397_10001202_pt1 | contig 18124 bp, 13 predicted proteins | sample czorhiz116metaG_FD_106658 | JGI IMG/M metagenome (GOLD analysis project Ga0137397, IMG submission 106658) | Vadose zone soil microbial communities from Angelo Coast Range Reserve, California, USA - czorhiz1.16 metaG | ecosystem: Environmental > Terrestrial > Soil > Vadose zone | place: USA... | reverse complement strand
TCCCGGCGACCGGAACGACGCGCGCATCCGCGATTTTCAGCGCCGCGTCCGCCAGGCGCGGGGCATCAGCAAGTTCTTCGAAGACGAAAAAGTGATCGCTCTGGTGGACCACAGCCGGGGAGGGATCAACGGCGGCACGGTATTCGTGCTGCAGGGCGGATCGTACAAGGTCGGGCAGACCAGCAACATAACGCAGGTGACTCTGGCCGCCGAACACTGGAGCCGCCTGGCGCGCCTGGTCGACCGCAACGTTGACGTGCAGCTTGAGATGAACGTAAAAAACACGTTCTATGACGACGCCATGACCCAGTGGGACACCATCGCCGAAATCCCCGGGACCGACAAAAAAGATGAAGTCGTTATGCTCGGCGCCCATCTCGATTCGTGGCATTCCGGCACCGGAGCCACCGACAACGGCGCTGGCACGGTCGTCATGATGGAAGCGGTTCGCATCCTGAAGGCCCTGGGCCTCAGGCCCCGCCGGACGATCCGCATCGCCCTGTGGAGCGGTGAAGAGCAGGGACTGCTCGGATCACAGTGGTATGTGGCCCACCATTTCGGTTCGCGCCCCGAGTCGAAAGATCCCGAGCGCAAGGGCGACCCCACGGTCCTGCGCCGCGATGCCGGCGAGATGAGCGTCAGGCCGGAACAGGAAAAGGTTTCCGGTTATTTCAATGTGGATAACGGCAGCGGAAAGATCCGCGGTATCTACCTGCAGGAAAATGCCGGGGTCGCGCCGATCTTTGAAGCATGGATGAAGCCCTTCCACGACCTGGGCATGACCACCATGACCATGCGCAATACCGGCGGCACGGACCATCAGTCCTTCGACGCCGCCGGAATCCCCGGCTTCCAGTTCATTCAGGATGAGCTGGAATACGACACCCGTACCCACCACTCCAACATGGATGTCTACGACCGCCTGCAAGCCGACGATCTGAAACAGATGTCCGTGATTGTGGCGTCGTTCGTGTACATGACAGCGCAGCGCGATCAGAAGCTGCCGCGCAAGCCCATCGAACCGGCGCTGCCGCCTCCGCCGCCCGACCCTGAGGAAGCGCCTGCGCAGCCCGCGGCAAGACCGCAGTGAAAGGCTGACAGACTGGAAAAGGGCACGGCCATGGGGCTGTGCCCTTTTGATTTGCGGATTTTTTTCTACATGGCGGTGTAGCCGCCATCCACCGGAAAGGCCGCGCCGGTGATCCATGCCGATTCGTCGCCGGCAAGAAAAACGGCGGCTCCCGCAATGTCCTCGGGCTGTCCGAAACGACCCATAGGATGCATCGCGGTCCGCCGGCGGCGTCCTTCTTCATCCATGCCGAAGCGGGCCACCATCTCGGTCTCGACAATGCCGGGACAGATGCAGTTCACGCGAATCTTTTCTTCCGCATGGTCGAGCGCCATGGCTTTGGTGAGCGCCAGGACCGCGCCCTTGGAAGTCGCATAGGCCACGCGGTTGCGGGCCGCCACCGTGCTCAGCACCGAGCCCATGTTGATGATGGAGCCTCCGCCCGCCGAACGCATGTGCGGGAGCGCCTCGCGCGAGAGCTGCCAGACGCCGCGCACGTTGATGTTGAAGGTCTGCTCCCACTCGTCTCCGGTCTGCGACTCGGCGTTGCCCGCGAGAAGCACCCCGGCGTTGTTGACCAGTATGTTGATTCCGCCGAAGTGTTTGGCCGCGGCCTCGGCCAGCCTTCGGTTGTCGTCTTCGATGCCGGTGTCGGCCTGGACCGCCAGGCAGTGGGCCGGCTTGATCTCCCGGACAACGCTGTCGAGTTTGTCCTGGGTCCGTCCGGAGATCACGACACGGGCGCCCTCACGGGCAAAGGCAATAGCGATGGCGCGACCGATTCCGCTGCCGCCGCCGGTGACGATGGCTATTTTGTTGGCAAGGCGCATGCAGGAATTTTAGAGCAGAGTTCGTGATTTCAAAAAACGTAGAGACGTAGCTTGCTACGTCTAAAAGACGGTCATCGTAATCACTCATGCGGGGTGCCGATGCTCCATGCCGCTTTAGCGGAACCACAACGCCATCCCCCAAGCCGCGTCACTACGGTGCACAGGCGGAATTGCGAAGACCGAGACGGGTTTGCAGTTCCTTGCGGTACCGGCGGCTCATCCGCAGCCGGGTCCCGTTGTCGAGCAGTACTTCATGTTCGCCGTCTTTGCTGAGTTCCAGGGCCCGCACCCGCTCCAGGTTGACGATGGTTGAGCGATGAATCCGGCAAAAGAGGTTCTGATCGAGTTCCTGATCGAGATCGGCGAGGCTGCGCCGCAGAAGGTGGGTCCGGGTCCCCGTGTGCAGGCAGGAATAGTAGTCCGCGGCTTCAACCCAGTCGATCTCGGTGATTTTAATGAATGAAACCTGGCCGGCGCTTTTGACGGCCAGGCGTTCGGACCTTGCAGCCGGCCCTTTTGTGCCTGGAAGATTTTTGCGGCTGAGGATTCTTTCCTTTGCCCGGCCCAGGGCGCGATCGAACCGGGCATTGTCGAATGGCTTCAGCAGATAATCGAGCGCTCCGGCTTCGAAGGCCCGCAGCGCATACTGATCGTGCGCGGTCACAAAAACCACGGCCGGGGGCAGATCGCCGCCCAGCAGTTCGAGAACGTCAAACCCGTCGCATTCGGGCATCTGCACATCGAGAAAAACCAGGTCGGGCCTTACGGCGCGAATCTTTTCGAGGGCCTCCGTGCCGGAACCACATTCGCCGACAATCTCAATCTCCGGATCGCGGCGCAGCAAAACGGTAAGGCTGCTGCGGGCGAGGGGCTCATCGTCCACGACGATGGCGCGAATTTTCACAGCAGGCGCGTCGGCGGGCACGCTCATTTCTCCCTGAAGGGCACGGAGATCGATACCTCGACACCCTCCGGCTCGCGGTTTCGCAGGCTCAGATCGAACGCATCGCCATACAGACTTTGCAGCCGGGTCCGCACGTTGGATATCCCGATTCCCGTGCGATTGTTCCCGTCTTCCCGGACCGGACCGTCCGAGATCAGGCCGGGGCCGTCGTTGCCGATCTTCAGCGTAAGCATGCCGTTGGAGCGGGACGCGCTGATCTCAATCGCACCGCCCTGCGCCCGCCGCGCGATGCCGTGCTGAATCGCGTTTTCCACCATGGGCTGCAGCACCAGACTGGGGACCCGGGCGGGAAACAATTCGCCGGACACATCCACCGTCACTGTAAGGCGGTCGGCAAATCGCAGCTTCTGGATATCAAGATATCTCTGCAGGAACTCCATTTCCTCGCCCAGAGAAATCTCCTGACTGGAATCTTCGATGACCCGGCGCAGCAGGTCGCTTAAGGCCGCGATCATCGTGACTGCGGCGTCATTTCTGCTCTCGCGCACCAGCCCGGCAACGGCATTGAGAGTGTTGAAAAGAAAATGAGGTTCGATCTGACGTCGCAGCGCATTCAACTGGGCGCGGGACAACTGTTCATTCAGGCGCGCGGTCTCCGCCTGCTGGCGGGCCAGCCGCTCCCGCGATTCGAGCCCATAGCTGATCGCCAGGATGGAGGAATAGAGAAAAAGATACGAAAGCAATTCTTTGTAAAAGCGCGGCAGCCAAAGGTGCAGGAACGGCCCGGGATTGGCGGAGTACCGCCACGGATTCAACAGCTCTTCCAGCCCGGCGGTCCAGCCGGCCGCCACCAGACAGATTCCGGCGCAGGCGGAAAGATGGACCAGCCACGTCGAGAAGGGCCGCAATTGAATCGGAGGATACCGCCGGCCAAGCCTCAACACGAGAGGGGTTGCCAGCGCCAGCGGCAGCCAGGCCAGCAGCAACGTGAAAAACAAGCTGACCCAGGCGTGATGCATTCCTTCGGAGCGCATGGAAACCACGGTCTGGGTCGCATCAAACAGCCCGACTCCGAGCCAGATTGAGGCGATCCAGAACCACCGTGCCGGATTGATACGCAGTTGACCGGGTTCCATGATCAGAATCGTACTCCACGCTGCGTCACGACGGTTAAAAATGCAGTGAAACGACCGTGCCGTGCAGCCGTCGGTCTGGCGGTCCGCGACATTCGGTAGGATACTAACCGGCATGAAAACGAAAATTAAGCGCACACTGTTCTGCCTGTCAGTCCTGGCGGCCCTCTTTCTGCTGCCCGCGTTCAGCCAGAATCCGGCCGCCCCCGGTAACGGGCCGGAATTTACCGGCGACGGACAGCTCAAATTTCCCGAGCGCTACCGGGAGTGGATTTATCTGACCTCGGGGTTCGATATGAGCTACTCCCCGGCGATGAAGATGGGGCACCACATGTTCGACAACGTCTTTGTGAATCCCGAGGCATATAAGGCATTCGTCGAAACCGGCTCCTGGCCCGACAAGACCGTGCTGTTCCTCGAAGTACGCGGCGCAAAAGACAAAGGCTCAATCAATCAGGTGGGCAATTATCAGAGCGCTGAAACCATGGGGTTCGAGGCACATGTAAAAGACTCGCGTCTTCAGGGCCAATGGGGCTTCTTCGGCTTTGATGACGGCAAAACCTCAAAAATGATTCCGCGCTCCGCGAGTTGCTATAGCTGCCACTCCGAACACGGGGCCGTGGATACGACATTTGTCCAGTTCTATCCGACGCTGCTGCCCATCGCGAAGAGCAAAGGCACATTGAGCGGGTCGTATGTGAAGGAAACGGCGGCGCAGTAGGGACGATGCAGTGCCAGCGGCCGAGATATTCAGCCGCTGGCGTCCGTCCCCAAATTCTCATTTTGATTGAAAACAAAAAGATCACGCGTCTCGATTGCCCGGTTGAAGGGCAACAGGACCCGGGCGATCTCAGATGTCACCATCGTTTTCTAACATCTCAAATTCTAAAAGCAAAGCTGGTACTTCTATGAGAAGTGACTTGTCTGCCTCAACTTCGTCCACTCTCTTGTTATAAATTGAAATCAGCTCAGCGACCTCCCGCGACTGGAGGTCTTTCGAAAAACCACCCAATTCATCGAGATTTTGAGAGATGAACGTTTCTATGGACACCACTGAAATCTTGCCGGCGAACATTTGATCCACATTCTGCTCGCAGCCATAAACCGCTTCTTTAGGCACTATGAGATAGACCTTCAATCCATCGTCAATATTCCTTTTGCACTTTTCATACAGCGAGGTTCCAGGAGCCGCCGTAACGTGAAAAACGGTGTCTCCGATCCTGAAGTCGCCTGACTTTCCTCTCTGTTGGTCTGCTGAACTGCTGATTTTGTTCTCAACAATCAACTGAGGAAATCGAATTTGCAATTTAGCTCCCACCAGGTATTCCGCAACCGGTCCGTGTTTCCCCGCTTCCTTTGCTGCAGCCAGAACTCTGTGGATATATTGATGCGTTGTGAGGGAAGGATCATAGACCGCCTTAATTCGTGCTCGTGCAAAAACGTCCTGAATGCGTTTGACCAGGAAGAGCTGCATCTCTTCAATCGCTTTTTCTCTCTCCTGGGACGTTAATTTTTCAAGACCGCTGCCTTTCAACACCTGTAGCAAAGAATCGATATCACCGCGCAACCCGCGGTTGGTTCGCCCCGCTTCGACCAATAGCGGACGTTTCTCATTGAATCTTGTAAGGATGCTTCTAAGCGCGGCCGGACCCACACCGGCAATCTGGGATTTGCCGCTTGTAGTGTGTGCATCAAGCGTTAAATCAAAATTAGTTTTAAGACGCTCCAGAGTTACCAGAGCTCCGGCCAAGGACCCCTTTGCGGGGACACCGCCGAAGGTTCGCAGCGAGCTGTACCAGGCCTGAATAAGATCCTGAGGGCTTCGCAGATCTTTAGGCACTAATCTATCCCCGGTTGGGATCTGAGTAATTCGTTAATCAGCGGATTCAAATAGTATCTGGCAATCCACTCGATTGCCGGCACACAAACAGCATCGCCGAATCCGAACAACGCCTGGTTCAAATTCAAATCGCCTTTCAATTTGTAATCGTCCGCGCCCATCAGGCGAGCGCACTCTTTGGCGCTCAGTAAACGGGCCGAGTATTTTCCAAATCCAGCCTTAAATAGAATCTGACGTCCACTCCCTCCGCGAGGTGTTCTAAGGCAGCCCGCAATTCCATCGGTTCTCAGTTCCGCCATAGACTTGCCCTGCCGAACTCTTCTGAATATGGTTCCATAAGACCATTTGCGCGCCTTGATCATTTCCATGGCTAAAGCCCTGTGTTTGGGGCTGAATTGCTCAAACAAATAGTGCCTTCGGGCATCGTCCCACCAAAGCGGGTGATCATCCGGAATCTTTTCGATAATTCCCTCAAGTAACAGCGATCGCTGAGGAGGGGCGGGCAGCGTTCTCAGACTCCAAAGTATGTCGCTGTTGTTGCGGATAAAAGAACTCAGTATTTTGGGGCGTAAAATCAGATCAGACTCCAGATTCGGCGGAGGCGAGGGGAAACTATATGGCAGAGTTGTCAGAACGCCTATGACAAACAGCCGCTGTCGGCTTTGCGGGACGAAATTAATCGCATCCAGCAAAAACGCATCAACGACATAACCAATCTTATTGAGCGCCATCAAGGCGTGTCGAAAGTCTTTCCCGTCATGAGAGGTTATAAATCCGGGTACATTCTCCAGTAAGACCAACGGAGGCTTTCGTTCACCCATTCGAGAAATAAGGTTTATGAATGGCCAAAAGGCGGAAGAATTTTTCGCCGAAAGGCCGCCCCTTGACCCGGCCAGCGACAAATCGTTGCAGGGAAATGAAGCTGAAGCCAGGGTAACCGAAGGAATTTCAGCGACACTCAAATCGTTTACGTCTTTCAGACTAAAGTGACGTTCAGCATCCTCGAAATGACCCTGGTACAACTCCTTTTTTTGAGGATCATTGTCGTTAGCGAATGAAACTTTCCAACCGTGTTTTTCCAATCCCAGGCGAATGAGCCCGATCCCCGCGAAAAACTCAGCAAAGGTTTTTTGGGCAATCAGATTGCCGCCGCCTAAAAGACTGGATTGAATTTCGTTCGTAGTGACTGAAACACACCAGTCAAGATTAGACATCACATCACTCTCCCAGAATCGCAGAACTTTCCAGCCCTCAAATGTGAGTTCAGATGTAACAGCCGCATCGCGCTCCATATTTCTGCGGATCTTAGCGGTCCACTGCTGACGTCGAGAATTGGAGAATTGCTGGTCCAATGAAGAAAGCTTACGCCGCCTCCACTGGTTTCCATGCCAAAAATCGCCGTCGATGAAGACTACCAGATTACTCTCTGGAAAAACCAAATCCGGCTTTCCTTTGACTTTCGGATCATTTCGTCGAACCTGAAATCCTCGCTTTTTGATGGCGGTCTGGAACCGCAATTCAGGCATTGTTTTTTGCGATTTGACCTTCCGCATGATCGCGGATATTTGCGACTTTGTTCTTTTAGACGGCACGATTAAATTGAAAATTTACCTCATTATTTCAGAAATTTCCAATCCGAATTAACGTCCAATCAGCCTTCAGGGCCTCGGGCCTTTCTGTTGGTCTTGCCCGCTGCAGCGCTCTGTTTGCGGCTTTTCAACTCTTGCGCGATACTGTCTTTCGACTTCCTTGGTGTGGGATTCGGGAGGTTGCTCTGTTATCCTGGAGCAGCCGCTGATCCATCATGACCGCCCCAACCAATCTCGCCGCCACATTACGCCGTCTTCCGCTGTTTAACGATCTGTCAGACGAGGAACTGACGATCATTGCCGAACGCGTCACTCTGCGCCGCTATGATTCGGATGCGATCATATTTTCCGAGGGCGATACCTGCGTTGAACTTCTCATCGTGAAAGAGGGCAGCGTTAAGGTCCTCAAAACCGCAGCCAACGGACGCCGGCAACTGATCGCAATTGAACGGGCCGGCAACTCTCTGGCCGAGATATCGGTTTTCGACGGAGGCGCGTATCCTGCCACCGCGATCACGGTCGGCCCGGTTGTACTTCTGCGCCTCGAAGCCGAACACTTCCGCCGGATCTGTCTTCGACATCCGGAGGTCGCGTTAAAGGTGATCAAGGTCCTGGGTCATCGCCTGAGGCGCATGGGCAGCCTGGTGGAAGACTTGTCGTTCTCGACAGTCCGCGGGAGGCTGGTTGCCTGCCTGGTTCACATGGCCACCGAAGACGGCAGGCAGACGGCTAACGGAATTGAGTTTCAACTCACCGAGAACAACGAAGAACTGGCCGCGCGTCTCGGAACCGTCCGCGAACTGGTATCGCGCAACCTCGGCCGTCTCCATGGCGAGGGGCTGATTGAGATTCGCCGCCGGACGGTCATCGTTCCCAGCCTTGCCTCCCTGAAAGAGGATTTAAACCCCGGCTGATTATTTTGCGGAGTTCGTGACAAAAGTCATCGTGTCGTCCGCCGAAAGTTTCTACTCTGCGATCGAGGATAAACTTTTATGGCTTATGTGATTGCCGAACCCTGCATCGGCGCCAAAGACACCGCTTGTGTGGACGTGTGTCCCGTCGACTGTATTCATCCGAAAAAGGACGGGCCGGGGTCGGGCGAGGCGCCGCAGCTTTATATCGATCCGGAAGAATGTATCTGTTGCGGCATCTGCGTTCCGGTTTGTCCGGTATCGGCGATCTATGCGGAAGAAGATCTGCCCCCTGGTTGGAAGCATTTTGCTCAGATCAATGCTGGGCGGTTTGCGAAGCCGAAGTAACGATTGCGCCGAAGCCCCCGGCCGTGCGCTGGTTGAAGAAACGGGTAGTGGGTTCCTTTGCCGGAGTGGCCCGCCAGGCTTGCATGTCCGGCCGCTTCGATCAGCCGGTTTCCTGTCATTGTCACAGCCCTTTAAGCTTCTCCCTGACTTCCGGCGCGCTCTTCGAATTAGGCAGCACCTCCAGATACTTCTCATAAGCGGCCTTTGCCTCAGGAGTTTTTTGGAGCTTCACATAGGCGTCGCCCAGATTGATGTAAGCCACGGCGCGGTTGGGGTCGAGAATCAGTGTTTGCAGGAACAGGCGCACCGCATCCTCGTATTTTTCCAGCTTATACATCGCGAACCCCGCGTTGTTGACCGCCTGGGCGTTGGCGGGATCGGCTGCCACCGATTCGTTGAACTTCGCCAGGGCTTCCGCATACTTCTTTTCCTTATAGAGACGCAGCCCCTGGTCGTTGAGTACCTGGGAGGTTTCCTTCGGCGTCAGCACGGGCGCTCCGGTCTGGGCTTTCTGGTCGAGGCGGGCCTGGACGTCGGCCAGTTGTTTTTGCAGCTTTTCGTTTTGCTCGCGCAGGTTCTCCATCTCGGCGTTCATGCGGATGCCGGCATCGTTGAGCTGCGGAGAATCGGCGTTCAGGAATTCCGATTCATGCCGGAGTTCGAAAATAAAGTCGCCGCCTTCGCTTCCCGCCAGGTTTCCGAACGAAGGCGTCTGATGCGACAGGGACGACACCGAGGGGGCCACATAGGCGGCCAGTTCCGAGGCGGTGATGATGCCGTCGCCGTTGAGATCGGCGCGTCCGTCGAGGCCCTGGAGCACCGTCCAGGTGAAGACGGAGTGCCCGTTGGGGCCGTTGTCGGCCACCTGCTCGTCGCTGCCCCCGGCGGTGAACATCTGCCGGCCGGTGCGGCGGGAGATTTCCTGAAGATAGTTGGAAGAATGAGAGAGGCCTCCGCCGCGCGTGAGGGCCAGGCCGCTGTAGCAGGAATCCATGATGAAGAGCAGATGTTTCGCCGCGATCGCTTCGGCGATGTCCTGAAAGTTGGTCATGGAGATGGCCTGCCCCTGGTAATTGTTGAGGTCGGCATCCACCGGAATGATGTACCCCAGATCGCGGCCTGAAGGCAGTTTACGGGTGGCCCCGTGGCCGGCGTAAAAGACAAAAACGCGGTCTTCACGCTTCACCATCTGCTGGTTGGCCAGCTTATCGCCCAGGAGCGAGAGAATATTCTGGCGCGTCGCCTGCTCGTTCAGCAGCATGAACACGTTCTCAGGTTTGAACTTATATTTCTGAATCAGCGTGTCGCGAATGCCGGCGGCATCGTTGGCCGCATACCGCAACCGGGGCCACTTCTGATAGTTGTCGATGCCGATCACCGCCGCCCAGCTTTCGCGATACGGTGGCTCCGCGGCTTTGGGGACCGATACGGTTTGCACACCGCGCGCGTCGCTGACGGAGAACCCCGTTCCGTTCCATGAGGCGAAGCGGTAGCCGCGCTTTTGCAGGTCTTCGATCAGGCCGGGCAGAGCGTCGAGCGCGCGCCGGTGGATATCATGAAAAAGAATCACGCCCCGGCCCTGCTTGTCGATCTCTTTGAGAACTCGCTGGGCCACGGAGGCGGCCACCGGGTCGGCCCAGTCCATGGAGTCGATGTTCCATATCATGGATTTCATGTTGTTGGACACGACGAGGTTCAGGATTCCGTCGTTCTCCGCGCCATAGGGCGGGCGAAACAACACCGGATCGCCTTTCAACACGACCTTCAGCAGCTTATCGGTATCGGTGATTTCCTTCGTATAGCCGGCAACATCCATTTTGGGAAGAAGCGGGTGCGTGTAGCTGTGATTGCCCAGCGACGACCCGGCTTCAAGGATGCGGGCGCTGGCGGCCGCGCCTTTGCCCAGAGTGACTTTTCCATCGGCGCCGACCGTGCCGATGTTATGCCCGACCTGAAAGAACACCCCCTCCAGGTTGTATTTTTTCAGCACCGCCAGGATCTCGTCCGTATAGCGCGGATGCGGGCCGTCATCGAAGGTCAGCAGCAGAGTTTTGGGCGGCAGTTCGGTGCCGTCGAGCACGTTGGGGTTGCGCTTCTTTTTGTTCGCGCCGCCGCCGCGGGTTTCCTCCGCGGGCAGCAGGGCCTCGTATTCCTTCAGAATTCCGTCGCGCTGATATTTTGTCCTGATGTCGGCGAGGTATTTCTCCCAGGCCTCGCGGCGGACACTCATGCCGCGCACCCGCATGCGATCGAAGACCTGGCCCAGTTCCTTCTCATAGAGGGCATTGATCTTTGCGAGAGCGGCAATATCGTCGGCGATTCTTTTCCGCACAGCCGGGGCTGGGCCCTGGCTGGATTCAGAGTTCAAATCTTCCAGCAGATCGCGGAAGGCCAGCTTATCGGCATCGTGATAGTCGGGGCCGGTCTCAAGCTGGTCGAGGAAGGCACTGAGCTTTACCGGATCGGAGACGACAGCGGCCCGCAGGCCTTCCAGGTTTTCCTCGTTCTGCTCGAACAGCATCCGGGCCAGAATGACGGTCCGCTCTTTCTTGGCGGCGTCCAGAGAAGGGTCGTCTTCCATCAACACAATGACTTTGCGGTAGTTGGCGACCACGTTGTCGGCGGTCTGGACCACCGAAGTCTGACCTGGTTGCCCGAAGGCGGCCATCGAGCCAAAGAGAATAATGTAAAGAAGTCTGGTGCGCATGGTTTGCCTGTTGAATTCGCCGGACGTCATGAAGGATACCAGTATGCCGGACGAAATCAATGTGCCGCGGGTAACCGGGTTACCGGTATGACCCCGCCACAGACAACCTGAGGTTTTGGACTTTGCTTTGTCCGCCGGCAAAAATGCACGGGAACGTGTGCAGCGTCCTGTTCGTGGTGGGCTAGGCGAATAAGGAAGACCGCAAACAGTTTCTGGAAGCGATCTTCGATCTGAATCGCGAAGAAGTGGTCAGGCGGGTCCAGGCAGGCACGCTCTGCCAGGCGGGTCTGGCGGGCACATGATTACGTTTTCGATATTTTAGTCTGAAGTGAGAAGTAAAAACTGGCGCAGGCCGTGCTAATTCTGACGTGCCAGATGCACTGAATGTCAAACGGATAGGGCAGACCTTGTGAATAACTTGTGGAGAAGTCGGGATTACAGGATTAAAGAGGTGCTCGATTACTGAAATTGCACGGTCTTTTATGCACTATAATCCAGTTTCAGCAGACTTTCATGGCAGCATCATCAAACCCGAATCCGCAGCCGGAGTGTTCTCTTTGCGGTGGTACTGGTTGGAAGACCGTAGAGGTTCCGGGCAAAGCTAGTCGCGCCGCTCGTTGCGACTGCCGCCAGGTTGAGAGGACGCAAAGGCTTTTTGCGAATGCTCGAATTCCGGCAAGATATAACCACTGCACTCTTGCGGAGTTTGCAACTGACTTCTCGGGTGCCCACCGATCGCTCGCTTCGGCTCGTTTGTCGGCTGGGCGCTTTGTTGACGACTACCCAATTGAGAAAACGGGGTTGTGGTTCAGTGGACCCATTGGAGTTGGAAAGACCCATTTGGCGACAGGAATTATTCAGGAATTGATCCTGAGCAAAGGCGTATCGTGTCTTTTTGCAGACTATCGTGAACTGCTCAAGGAGATTCAGAACTCCTACAATCCCAGCGTCCAAAGCACAGAGTTGGAAATATTGCGACCCGTATTTGATGCTGAAGTGCTGGTGCTAGATGAACTTGGCGCTGTAAAGCCAAGCGAGTGGGTTTTTGATACCGTGGGTTATATTCTCAATTACCGCTATAACCAAAAAAAGACTACTTTGATCACCACCAATTTTGTTAACGCGCCAGCGGGTGGAGCGAATGGCGGGCAAAAAACAGATCGAACGCGATTTGCTGCTACGCCGGAAACCCTTGGAGATCGCATAACCGATCGGATGCGTTCGCGATTGCACGAAATGTGTCGCCTTGTAGAAATGGATGGTTCCGACTTCCGCCAGCGCGTCCAAAGCGCTAATTTCCGATAAACTGCAAGGCGTGAGAGCAAATCGCAGATCGGGACATCGGGACATCGGAACATCGGGACATCGGGGCCCGGTTCTTCCCTGCCATTTTCTTTTTTTGTCTTTTATCCGCGTTCATCTGCGCAAATCAGCGGCAAATCTTTTCCGGCCGAGGAAGGCAGAGTGCTGATTCACTCCATTCCATTTGGCCGGGACCACGCACCGGATTTCTTCGCCGGATTTCCCGCCACTCCCGCGGTCTTCGTCCTGCGCGGGGCCGATGCTTCCGCCGAACCCTACATCGGCAAGTCGTCGAACCTGCGCAAACGTCTGCAAAGGCTGCTGGCTCCGCCCGAATCTCAATCGAAGCGGTTGAACCTGCGTGAGCGCGTGGCGGTGATCGAGTACACGCTGACCGGCTCGGATTTCGGGTCCATGCTGGTGTTGTATAAGACGCTGCGGGCCGAGTTTCCCGATACCTATCAGAAACGCCTCCGGCTGCATCATGCGCCGCTGATTCGTCTGAACCTCGATAACGAATACGCCCGTGCTTACGTCACTAACCGCCTCGGTCGCCTCACCGGACGCTCCGTCTACTACGGCCCCTTCCGCTCCCGCGCCGTGGCCGAAAAATTCATGAACGACTCGCTCGATCTCTTCAAAATGCGCCGCTGCACTTTCGACCTCAGTCCCGATCCGGCGTTTCCTGGCTGCGTCTATTCGGAAATGAAGATGTGCCTCGCCCCCTGCTTCAAAGGATGCACCGACGAAGCCTACGCGGCAGAGGTGGCGCGCGTGCAGGCGTGGTTCGATTCCGGCGGTGAATCGCTGATCGCCGAGATCGAGGCCGAACGCGACCGTCTTTCCGCCGACCTCGATTTCGAGGCCGCCGCCGAGCGCCACATGCGCATCAACAAGGTCAAAAGCGTGGCGGCCCTGAGCGACGAGATCTGCCGGCGTCTCGACCGGCTGGATGCCGTGATTGTTCAGCCGGCGAATGGGCCAAAGAGCGTGGCCCTCTTCCGCTTCTGCAAGGGAGAGATGAGCGGGCCGGAGAATTTTTCGGTTGAAACAGAAGCTGAAACGGAAAACACCGCGCCGACCCCCGACCAGCGCCTGCGCGAATGTCTCGCGCGGCTCGCTCCGGCGGGCGCTCGTTCAGCCGCGCAGTTCATGGAAGAACTGGCGATGTTGAAGCGCTGGTATTACCGCAGCCACAAGACCGGCGAGATCGTGCTTGCAAAGCAGGATGGGGAGCTTTCGGTTCGCAGGATCGCCAATGCGGTGGACCGTGTATGGAAACACGAAAAGATACAAAACCAGCTGCCTTTGCGGCCTGATTCGTGACTTAACTGAACGATGCTTCCGCGAAGCTGAATACCCCAACCTGCCGTCCCGTGCTCTCGGGATACTGATTCCCGATTTTTCTGTTCAGGTAGAATGAGGCAGACTTTTTTCTCCCTCTGACAATGAGAAAAAGAATCTGCCTGAGGTCCTGTCCATGCACATGCTTCGAATCATAGGTTGTTTCCTGATTGCCGCGGTACTTTGCTCAGCGGCTGTTTGCGATGAAGTGCCAAAGAAGTTCGGCCCTTTAAAGAAAATGTATTTGAACCAGAAAGTCGTGGTTTCCGGCTCAACTTTTCCCAGAGGCATGCTGGATTGGAATCTTGCCCGGCCCAAGGGCGATTATTATGAGCCCGACCTGATGAATCATCTTCCCGCTGCTTACAAGGGCAGGCAGGCACTGGTGATTGCGGTCCAGATGAATGCACTCCACCGCGCCGAATACAGTAAACAAAATGCCCTTGGAGAGCAGACATCGCCGGACGACGTCGTCGATCCTTATGTCGATGTAGTCGTGCGCTTTGAGGATGGAACGGTCGCGATGAAGACTGCGTACCCTGGCATTCTGGGTCTTGCCATGGCCGCGGATGATGACAAGCTGACTGCTGAGATGAACCGGGAGTTGCCGGGCGTGATTGGGGCCAGGTTTTATGCGGTGGCTTTTTCAAAATTGTATAAACCTACGGCCACCCTGGAAGATATGCAAGGCTCGGGCGAAATCCTAAGCCGCCTTTCCATGACGGAAGTACCGCTGCTGGCGCCGCTTACCATTACCAAAGCCCGCTATTTACCCGAAGAGAAAGCCGTGGTTCTGAAGTTGACGCTTCCGAATGGCAGCGAGGCTCTCGCCCTGACTTCGCGCACCTACATCGAGAACAGTGACCCGAAAGCCGCCTTCCTCGAGCGGGTCTCCGGAACGCTGCTTAACTCTATACCCAAAAAGCTCACCCCGAAAGAAGTGGGGTCCATCAAGAGCAAGACTCTGTTCCGAGGTATGAGCAAAGACGCGGTCCAGTTTGCGGTTGGCTTCGCGGAAAGGACCAATGACTGGGGTCGTGGCGGCGAACAGCTCGTATTTTTCTCCGGCAAGCTCACCATCTACATTGATAGCGCGGGCCGGGTAACGGATTGGCAAAGTCTCGACTAACACTCGTTGCCCCTGCCAAAGCCCGCAAGAGTGTCTCGCGCGGCTGAACCCCGCCCGGCTCACCGTCTCCTGCGCCGATCACGGAAGAGCCGGCAACATTAAAACGCTCGTATTACTGCGCCTGTATGACGCGCGAGATTGTTCTTGCGACGCGGGATGGCGAGCTGTCGGTCCGCGTTCATCCGCACAAAATCCGCGGTAGTTTTTCTGTCCTTTCTCAGTGTTCATCCCGTGCTTTTATCAGTGTTCATCAGTGGTATGGTTTTGCTTTTCCGCCCCGTTGACATTTCCCCAAACCTGTCGTTCAATACTCCCATAGACAATCTATGAAGGAGCCCTATGGTACGCGCCGCGAACCGCAAGAACAGCGACCTGCTGCCCGGCACGCTGGAGATGCTGATCCTCCAGACCCTGACCGGCGGAAAACGCCACGGATACGGCATTGCTCAGCGCATCCAGGAAATCTCCGACGACGTGCTGCAGGTCGAAGAAGGCTCGCTCTATCCGGCGCTGCAGCGCCTGTTGGTCAAAGGATGGGTGAAGGCCGAGTGGGGGTCTTCGGAAAACAACCGCCGGGCGCGCTTCTACACGCTGACGCCGGCGGGCAGAAAACAGCTCGGCGTTGAATCGCAGAACTTCCAGCGAACCATTACGGCCATCGCCCGCGTTATGCAGACCACGTAGGAGAATGTCATGTCGCTGATCGGAGAGACCTGGCGCAGATTCATGTTCCTGTTGCGCCGCCGCACGCTTGAAGGTGAACTCGCGGAAGAAATGCGCCGGCACGCCGAACTGAAAGCGAAACAGAACCAGGCCCAGGGCATGGACGCCGAAGAAGCCGGCTACTCGGCACAGCGGCAGCTTGGCAACTCGGCCCGTCACCGCGAAGACAGCCGCCAGGAGTGGGGCTATCCGTTTCTTGAAAGCGTGGCCCAGGACGTCCGTTACGGAATGCGCGGCCTGCGCAAATCGCCCGGCTTCACTACGGTGGCCCTGCTGACCCTGGCCCTGGGAATCGGCGCTTCCACGGCGATCTTCAGTATCGTCAACACCGTTTTGCTGCGCCCGCTGCCTTACAGGGATTCCGCGCGGCTGGTGCGTGTCTGGACGGTGAGCACGGTGTTTCCGGATTTCCGGCTGGGCCAGTCGATTCCCAATCTTCAGGACATTGAGGCGCGGTCTCATTCCTTTGAGGGTCTTGCGACCTATGAAACGCGGGCGATAAGCCTGACGGGAAGCGGCGAACCGGAACAGCTTCGCACCGCGGAAGTCTCTTCCGGTTTTCTGACATTGTTCGGCGTTCATCCGGTCGTGGGCCGCGATTTTCGCCCCGAAGACGAGCGGCGAAAAGACGGCGATATCGTTCTGCTGAGTTACGGACTGTGGCAGCGGCGATTTGGCGGCGACGGGAATATTGTCGGCAGGGTAATTATGCTGGGCCAGAAGCCCCTGACCGTTGCCGGTGTTTTGCCCGCGGGATTTTCATTCCCCGGAAAAATCGATGCCCTGGTTCCCAGGAACGTTTCGCCAGGAAACCTGCGGGAGCGGCAGGCCTGGATGTATATGACCCTCGGAAAACTGCGCCCTGGTGTTCCGCTCGCCGGCGCCCAGTCTGAAATGAACGGCATCGCCGCCGCTCTGGCGCATCAATATCCTCAGGACGCCGCGGGCATTCAATTTCCTCTGGTAACGCTTCAGGATGACGCAGTCAGCGGCGGCAAGCCCCAGTTGCTGGCCCTGATGGGCGCGGTCGGGTTTCTGTTACTGATTGCCTGCGCCAATGTGAGCAACCTTGTGCTTTCGCGCGGCCTGCGGCGGCAGCGGGAGATCGCGGTACGCGCCGCTCTGGGCGCGGGCCGCGGGCGTATTCTGCGCCAGCTTCTGATTGAAAGTTTTCTCCTGGCCATGACCGGCGGAGTGGCCGGGGCGGCCCTCGCGGTCGCCGGTGTGCGCCTCTTTCGCGCTCTGGCCCCCGCGGGTTTCCCCCGCATTGAAGAACTGCGCGCGGAGCCCGTCACCCTGTTGATTGCTCTGATGGTATCGGCGCTGGCCGGAATCCTTTGCGGTCTGGCCCCGGCCCTGACGATTACGCGCGGCGACCTGAATCTGTCGATCAGAGACAACAGCGCGGCCTCCTCGGCGCCTGCCCGGCTGTTTTCCCTGCGCAGCTTTCTGGTGGTGGCTGAAGTGGCGCTGGCCCTCGTCCTGCTCACCGGCTCGGCCCTTATGACGCAGAGCATGATGCGGCTTCTCAGGGCCGATACCGGTCTGACCACCGACCATTTGCTGACCGGGGAACTGACGCTGCCGAAGGCCCTGTACGATTCAAAGGACTCTCAGCATCTCTTTCTTGGGCGACTGCTTCAGGCCCTTCAGTCCCGGCCGCAGTTCAGCGGCGTTGTGCTGACCAATGGCCCCCTGCTTACCGGAAACGTTACCGTGAGCAGTTTCGATCCGGCCGTCCTCGGGAGCGGTGAAAAGAAAACCACCCTTGAATTGCGTTCCGTCACTCCCGATTATTTCTCGACCCTGGGTGTTCGTGTGCGGCGCGGACGCGTTTTCAATGAGCGTGACGTGACCGGCGCTGTCTCCGTCGCGCTCATCAACGAAGCCATGGCGCGGCGATTTTTTTCCGGCCAGGACCCGATCGGTAAGCAGTTGAAGTTCGGCGACGACGACAAAACCTCGTCTCAGATTGTGGGCGTGGTCGCCGATACCCGCGACACCGGCCTGAATGCACCTTCGCGTCTCCAGACGTATTTCCCCCTGCTGCAGAATCCCTCCGAACGGGTCGATATTCTGGTGAGAAGCTCGATGGATCCCGTTGCCGCCATTGCCGAAGTGCAAAGGGCGGTCTGGTCAGTGGATAAAGACCTGCCCCTCAGCAAGACGCGCACCATGAGCGAGGTCATCTCCGAGTCGGTGGCCGAGCCACGCTTCCGCACCTGGCTGCTCAGCGCGATCGCCTTCGCCGGACTGACGCTCACACTGAACGGCATCCACGGCGTAATCTCGTAT
>Ga0137397_10001201_pt1 | contig 18127 bp, 13 predicted proteins | sample czorhiz116metaG_FD_106658 | JGI IMG/M metagenome (GOLD analysis project Ga0137397, IMG submission 106658) | Vadose zone soil microbial communities from Angelo Coast Range Reserve, California, USA - czorhiz1.16 metaG | ecosystem: Environmental > Terrestrial > Soil > Vadose zone | place: USA... | reverse complement strand
TCTACGTCGTCGTCAACAGCGACCTGACCAACCTCACCGACGCCCCCGAGCTCTTCGTCATGGCCGGCATCTTCGAGGGCACCATCCAGGTGTCCGACCCCGACCGCGTGATCATCGACATTCGCCGGGGCTCGACCTTCACCCCGACGGAGGTCCTTCCCGGCTTCCCGGACGGGGTGCCGCCACCAGCGACGTTCACCGGAAAGTTCCGGCTGCCGTTCAAGCTCCATCACATCGCGGTGTACAAGAAGGACAACGGCCGGCCCGTTGCCGTGCGCCCCGACGAGCGGGCGCTCGGAGACCCGACCGTGCGGGTCGAGGTCAACTTCGATTAGCGCAGGGGAGCCGGGAGGGGAATGATCGAGGTGGAAGAGATGCCGTCGGTGTCGTCGAGGCCCGAGGCGGCGAGGGCGCGCCGTACCGGCGTCGTCTCGTGGGGGACGCGCGTCTATCTCCGGACGCTCCGGCCCGAGGATCTCGAGTATCTTTCGGTGTGGGCCGAGGACCCGTTCATCGAGCGCATGGTCGGGAGCGAGTTCCTCAACACCTACAAGCACGTCTACGACAAGGACCCTTCGTTCTACGAGGCGAGCCTGATGGATTCGACACAGGTCGTTCTCGTGATCGAGGCCTATCCGGAGTGGGCCAGGCCCCTCGGACTGGCGCGGCTGTTCAATATCCACCTCCTGGAAGGATACGCGTTTCTGGAGGTCATGCTGACCGACGCGAAGGCGATCCGCCGTGGATTTGGTGTGGAGGCGGGCAAGCTCATCTCGTACTATGGGGTCGACGTGCTGGGGCTCCGGCGCATCGAGGCGAAAGTGTACGAGTACAACCGTCTGAGCGCCAACTCGCTGCGGCGCAACGGCTTTCGGCAGGAGGGGATCCTACGCAAGGCCGGATATCAGGACGGTCAGTGCTGGGACATGCTCGTCTTCGGTATCCTGGAGCACGAGATCGAGCAGCAGCGCAAGAAGGGCGAAGTCCATCTCCCTCTCGAGGGTGCCGAGGGGGATACGCGTGACGCTTCATAACTTCCTCCCGCTCCTCGCGCTGATCCTGAACGTCTCCCTCGCCGGGATCACGCTCTTGCGCAATCCCGGGAGCCGGCTGAACCGTCTGTTCACCTACTTCGTGGGCGGCATGGCCGTCTGGAACCTGGGCGTCTTCATGCTGCGCCGGTCGCCGGACGAGGCGACCGCGATCTTCTGGGAGATCGTGATCCACACCGGGGTCATCGCGCTCCCGGCCTTCTACTACCACTTCGTCCTGATCTTCCTCGAGAGCACGACGCGCCACCGGACCTCGCTGGTCGTCGCGTACACGCTCGCGATCGTCTTCAGCGTCATCAACCTGAGCGGCTCGCCGCTCTTCATGAGCGGCGTGAAGTCGACATACTGGGGATGGGCGCCCGCGACCGGTCTCCTGTACACGCCGTTCTTCCTCTATTTCAATTTCTTCCTGATCTACGGACTCGCGCACCTGATCCGGGTCTACAGGAACGTCGAATCCAGCTTCCGGCGGAATCGCGCGACCCTCATCCTGCTGGGCACCGGAGTGAGCCTGATCGGCGGCGTGATCGACTTTGCCCGGTTCATCCTCGCCCGGTTCGTGCCGGCGGCGGATCTCGTGTACCCCATGGGCATCCCCGCGAACATGATCTTCGCGCTGATGCTCGGAACCTCGATCGTCCGCTATCGGCTCTTCGACGTGAACGTGGTCGTGAAGAAGGGCGCGATCTACCTCCTGCTGTGGGGCGTGCTCACTTCCACGCTGGTGATGGCCGAGACGTACGCAGACTGGGACCAGCTGAATCCGCTCTGGGTCATCCTCCCCCTCGGCTTCGTGATGACCATGCTCGTGAGCCCGCTCGGCCAGCGGCTGGAGGAGCGGATCGAGCGCCTGATGTTCAGCCGGCGGCGAGGCTGCTACGAGACGCTCCTGGACCTCAGCAAGCGGATGGGCTCGATCCTCGACTTCGGGCGCCTCATCGAGACGCTCGTCCACGGACTCGTGCGCGGGGTGCCGCTCACGCACTGCGTGCTGATGATCTACGACGCTCAGCGCAGCGCGTTCGTCGTCTACCGCGAGGACACGACCGTCGGCGACGGCGCCGGGATCGCCTCGATCCGGGGCGACAGCCCGATCGTGCAGTGGCTGAACCAGAAGGGCCGCGTGCTGGTGAAGGAAGAGGCCAAGCTCAATCCCGAGATCTCGGCGTATTTCGAGACGACCGAGAGCGAGCTCGATGCGATCAAGGCCTCGCTGATCGTCCCGCTCAAGATCGAGGGCAAGCTGACCGGGATCCTCCTGGTCGGCGAGAAGCTCTCCGGCGACATCTTCGACGATCAAGAGCTCGAGGTGCTCGCCGTCCTCGCCAACCAGGTCGCGATCTCGCTGGAGAACGCCCGGCTCTACGAGGAGCTCTCCAACTCCAACGCGCAGCTCATGCAGGCGAGCCGGCTCAAGTCCCAGTTCCTGGCCAGCATGTCCCACGAGCTCCGGACCCCGCTCAACTCGATCATCGGCTTCTCGAAGGTGCTGCTCAATCGCCTCGACGGCGAGCTGACCGAGCGGCAGGAGACCTACATCCGCTCGGTCCACAACAGCGGCTCCCACCTCCTGCAGCTCATCAACGGCATCCTCGATTTCTCGCGCATCGAGGCCGGCAAGCTCGAGATGCTCTCCGAGGAGATCGACCTGCACGAGCTGATCGACGAGTGCATCGAGTCGTCGATGCCGCTCGCCCGCGGCAAGCAGCTGAAGATCGAGAAGAACGTGCCGCTCGAGCTCCCGCCGCTGTCGGCCGATCGCACCAAGGTCAAGCAGATTCTCCTCAATCTGCTGTCCAACGCGATCAAGTTCACCGCGCAGGGGCGCGTGCTCGTCAGCGTCGTGGCCGAGCCGGACGCGGCCCGGGTGAGCGTGGCCGACACCGGCATCGGCATCCGCGAGGACGACCTGGCGCGCCTGTTCGAGCCGTTCCAGCAACTCGACAACCCGATCGCCCGCAACGCCGGGGGCACCGGACTCGGGCTGGCGATCAGCAAGAAGTTCGTCGAGCTCCACGGCGGCCGCATTTGGGCGGAGAGCCGTGAGAACCAAGGGTCAACGTTCCATTTCACGCTGCCCTTGATCTGAGGAGAAGCCGCGTGCCGGCACGTCCACCCGACCAGAAGGTGAAGATCCTCTACATCGAGGACAACCGCGAGAACCGGATGCTCGTCCGCGCGGTCCTCGAGGCGGCCGGGTACGCGATCGTCGAGGCCGAGGACGGCCTGGCCGGGATCGAGGCGGCGATCCGCGAGGAGCCGGCGCTCATCCTGCTCGACATCAATCTCCCGGGAGTCGACGGGTATGAGATCGTCGCCATCTTGAAGTCGTTTCCGAATCTGGCCTCGACGCCGGTGATCGCCGTGACGGCCTACGCGATGCAGGGCGACCGGCAGCGCACGCTGGTGGCCGGCTGTGACGGTTATATCCAGAAGCCGATCGACGTCGACGCCTTCCCCAACCAGGTCGCCGAGTTCCTCGGCGGCAAGCGCGAGCGAGTGGAGAGCCACGACGAAGGCGTCTACCTGCGCGAGCTGAACCAGCGGCTCGTCTACCGGCTGCTCAATCAGGTCGAGGAGCTCAAGCGGCTGAACCAGCATTTCGTGCGCCGGGCCTCGCAGCTCGAGGACCTGCACCATTCCATGGAGGACATCACCGCCGAGCTGGGCGTCGCCGGGATGCTCGAGAAGCTCCTGGGCGGGCTCTCCCGGGCGATCGGGAGCACCAGCCTGAGCGTCGAGCTCAGCGAGCCACCCGGCGTGAAGGTCGACGTGCGCCGCGACATCGGCGCGCAGCCGCGGAGCGTCCTGGCCGGCACCGGCGTCCAGCCGGCCGACGACTGGATCGAGGTCGAGTGGAGGCTGCCCCTCAGCGTGCGCGGGCGTCCGCTCGGGGTGATGATCGCGCGACACGTGCTGCCGCCCGGAGCGAAGGCCGACGAGGAACAACTGCTCAAGATCGTCGCCGACCAGGTGGCGATCGCCGTGGAGAACGCGCGCCTCTACGAAGGGGTCATGCGTCGCGCGTCCGAGCAGGAAAGCCTCGTAGAATCGGGCCGGCTGCTCACCGGCACGCTCCAGGTCTCCGAGGTGCTGCACCGGCTCAGCGAGCTCGTGCGGAGCCGGTTCGGCGCCGACGTGGTGCGGATCCTCATCCGCGACGAGGCGCCCGGCGTCTTCCACCTCCACGCCCAGGCTGGAACGACCCGGACGCCCAAGGAGCCGGCGGAGCACGGCGAGGACGACGACGCGGGGCTCCTGGGGTGGATCGTCAAGCACCGGAAGCCTCTGGCGTACAGCGACGTCCAGGCCCAGCCCCGCGTCAAGTACACGGCCTGGCTCGAAGGCGAGGGGTTCGTGTCGTTCCTCGGCCTCCCGCTCTTCTTCGAGAGCGAGCTCGTCGGAATCCTCACGATCCTCTACCGGCAGCGTCACGTGTTCACCCCCGAGGAGCAGGCCCTGGGCGAGGCGCTCGCGACGTCGGCGTCAGTGGCCATCCGCAACGCGCGCCTGTACGAGCAGACGCAGGAGCGCCTGCGCCACACGGAGACCCTGCTCGCGGTGAGCCAGGACGCCAGCGCGACGCTCGAGCTGAACGAAATCTTGAGGAGAACGACGCGAGCGATGGTGCGCGCGCTCGGCGCCGACACCGGCGGGGCGTGGCTCCAGAGCGAGGACGGGAGCCGCTTCGTGCCGATCGTCGGTTACCACGTGCCCAAGGAGCTGCTCGGGGCGCTCGAGAGCGCGAGTCTGAAAACGCTGGATCCCCGCGTGAGCGACTGGCGACGCGTCGAGGGCCCAATCTACGCCAGCCGCAGCCAGGAGGACCCGCGCTTCAATCATCCGATCGCCCGACTGCTCCCGCACAAGTCGGTCCTCATCCAGCCGATGCGCTGGAAGGGCGAGAGCATCGGGGGCTTTGCGATCGCCTGGCTCAAGGACCACCACCGGTTCACCTCGGAGGAGCTGCAGCTCGCGGAGGGCATCGCGCTGCAGGCCGCCGTCGCGAGCGAGAACTCGCGGCTGTACGAGGGTGAGAAGCAGCAGGTAGCCGAGCTCAAGCGGACGCAGGCGCAGCTGATCCAGTCCACGAAGCTCGCGGCGATCGGCGAGCTGGCGGCCAACATCGCCCACGAGATCAACAATCCGCTGACGAGCGTGCTCGGATTCGCCTCGTACCTCGCCGAGCAGGTCCCGCCCGGTCAGCCGTGGCGAGAGGAGCTCGACCTGATCCAGGAAGAGGCCGGACGAGCCCGCGACATCGTGCGGGACCTGCTGCACTTCAGTCGCCAGCGCGAGTTCATCCCTCAGATCACCGATCTCAACACAGTCCTCGAGCAGACGCTGTCCATGGTGCGCCGCCAGGGCGCGCTGGACTCGATCACGCTCCGCGAAGAGTACGCTCCGGGGCTGGCACCCGTGGAAGTCGACGTGCCGCGCATCAAGCAGGTGTTCCTGAACCTGATCAACAACGCGGTCTACGTCATGAGGGACAGGGGCGGCTCCCTCACGATCCGCTCGTCGGCCAACGGGGCCATGGTGCAGGTCGAGGTGACGGACACGGGCACGGGGATCGCTCCGGAGCACCTCGACCGCATCTTCGAGCCGTTCTTCACGACCAAGCCCGAAGTCAGCGGCACGGGCCTCGGCTTGTCGGTGAGCCTGGGGATCGTGGAGAGCCACGGCGGGGCGATCGAGGTCCAGAGCGAGCTCGGTAAGGGGTCGACCTTCACCGTCAAGCTTCCGGCCAAGCCGGGGGCGACGGTGGAGGACCCCGATCCCGACGACTAGCGCGGCATTTCCAGTCGCCCGCCCGGTCTCGATACCCCTCGATCCTCGCGATAACTTTCTTGCCAGCGCGCCATATTCGCGGACGTCCACCTAAGTAGCCAGACTCGATGACGATTCCCGATGGCAGATGCATTTCCGGACTAAAAACGACAATAAATCAATCACTTACGCTGTTTCTAATCCGGAAACCGACCCCAGGAAGTCAACATAATCAGAGGTTTATGTGGCAGATGGCTTGGTCTCTCGCTTGCATTTCCTCCTCTGCGGACGCAGCGATAAGCCGACATAACGCACGAGGAGAGAACGCGATGACGAGCATACGTTGTAAAAGCGCGGTGACGTGGAGCCTCTTGGGGCTGATGCTCTTGGGGCTGATGCTCCTGCTGTTCGGGCCGACGCCAGCCGTGGCGTTGGATCTGGGGCAGATTTGGCTCGATTTGGGTACGCTCGCGGCAGATGTGGTCCTTTACGAAGTCACCGAGGACATGTACCTCAAGGACGCTGCGGGCAACGTCGTGACGCAGCCCGTTGCGGATGGCCGGCGGACTGCGGTCGCTCAGCTTTCCGGCTGGGCGAAGCTGGGAAGCCCGCTCTGCCCCGCGTGGGTGGTGATGGTCGCCCCGACGACCAAGAAGTGCGCGGTGAACGCCAAGGGCGCGGACAACCTGAGCCTCGCCACGGGCAGGGGTACGGTCAGCGGGGAGTTCTCGGTGGTGATCCAGGGTGACAACCTGGTGGACGGGGAGGAGTCCGTCATCATGACCGGGACCTTCTCGGGCGACGCCGACCTCTCGCCGGCCTTCGCGGGCCGGGCGCCGCTGGGGTACATCACCAACGGTGTCGCGACGATCGACGGTAGCGGCCGCACGTCCAACTTCACCGGCACATTCCGGCTTCCTGTCAAGCTCAAGACAGGGAGCACGCGGCCCGATCTCCTGCAACTGGACGCCTACTACGTGAACGACCTGGGCGTGCCGGTCTGGGTGAAGGCTAATGAGCGGGCGCTCGGCGTCCCGACGGTACGGCTCGAGATCAAGTTCTAGTTCCCGACGCCTCCTCGTGCCTCTCTACCGGGCCCGAGCCGGAACACCGGCTCGGGCCCGTCGCGTCTCACGACCCCGCGCGTCAGTCGGCCTTGAAGTACTTCGCCCCAGTGTGATGGAGCACGAGCGCGGACACCGAGGCCTCCGGATCCATCATGAAGCCCTCGGTCAGGTGGAGCCCGAAGGTCTCGGGCTCCAGCAGCCTGAACAGTGTGGCTTGATCGGCGAGGTTCGGACAGGCCGGATACCCGAACGACACTCGGATCCCCCGGTAGTGCGCCTTCAGCTTCTCGCTGATCGGCAGCTCGGGTGGATCCGGAAATCCCCATAGCGTCCGCAGCCGGGAATGGAGCATCTCGGCGAACGCCTCCGCGCACTCGATCGCCAGTGCCTGGAGCGCGTGGGAGCGCACGTACTCGCCCCGCTCTTTCCACTCCGAGGCGAGCTCCCGGACGCCCGCGCCACAGGTCACTGCGAACAGCGCCAGGTAGTCGTCCGCGTCGTCTCGCACGTAGTCGGCGAGGCAGAGACGCTCGCCGTCCCGCTGGCGCGGAAAGTCGAACCTTCCCGTCTCACGGCCGGCCGCGTCGAAGAGGATCACCGCGTCACCGGCGGCCCGGGCGCGGAACCAGCGGTAGACGCCGTGCGCCTTGAGCAGACCGTGGCCGACGGCGTCGCGCTTCAGGCCCTCGACGATCTCGTGGACCTCGAGCGCCTTGGGGTCTCCGGCCTCGAGCAGACGCTCGACGAGCCCCCGCAGGCCGAGATGCTTGCCGTAGAGCATCTGGAGGTTCAGGTACGGATAGATGTGGGTGAGCGCTACCTCTCGCAGGACGTGCCGCTCGAGGTCCGGTGGGGCGGGGACGGCGGCGCGCTCGAGGCGCCGCGTCGGCGCCGACACCGGCGCCGCCGGCGCCGTCTCCGGAGTGCCGGTGGCACTCGCCGCGAGCGCCGCCTGCTCGCGCCGGATGCGCGCCACCAGCGCGTCGCGGGTCGGGGCCGAGAAGAGCTGGTTGGCGAGGTCGAGCCCTTCCATCGCGTCCTTGGCGTAGAGCGTCAGCCCGCCGTACTCGGCCGCGATCCGGGTGGCGGTGAACTTCTTGGTGAGCGCCGCGCCGCCGACGAAGAGCGGGATCTCGATGGCCGCGACGCGCAGGTCCTGCGCCGTCACCACCATCTGCTGCGCGGACTTCACGAGCAGGCCGGAGAGACCGAATGCGTCGGGCTTGTGGGCGTGGTACGCCGCGATCAAATCCTCGGGCGGCACCTTGATGCCCAGGTTGATCACGCGGTATCCGTTGTTCGAGAGGATGATCTCGACCAGGTTCTTGCCGATGTCGTGGACATCGCCTTTGACGGTGGCCAGCACGATCGTACCCCGCGTGGCCGACTCGGCCTTTTCCATGAACCGCTCGAGGTGGGCGACGGCGGTCTTCATCGCCTCCGCCGACTGGAGGACTTCGGCGACGATGAGCTGGTTGTCGTTGAACAGCCGCCCGACCTCGTCCATGCCCCGCATCAGCGGGCCATTGACGATCTCGAGCGGGCTCGCCTCGCGGAGCTTCGCGTTCAGGTCGTCGATGAGGCCGTCGCGGCTGCCCTCGACGATGTAGCGCGCGAGTCGCTCGTCGAGTGAGAGCGTCTGCGCGGGCGGCGGCGCCTTCCGCTTCTCCCGGAAGTATGCGGCGAAGGCGGCGACCGGGTCCCCGCCCCGCCAGTAGATGAGGTCCTCGGCGAGCCGCCGCTCCTCCTCGGGGATCGAGGGATAGCGCTCGAGGCGCTCGGTGTTCACGATCGCGTAGTCGAGGCCCGCCTTGGTGCAGTGGTAGAGGAAGACCGAGTTCAGGACCTCGCGCCCGGCCGGGGGCAGCCCGAACGAGACGTTCGAGATCCCGAGGATCGTCTTGCACTCTGGAAACCGCTGCTTGATCGCGCGGATGCCCTCGATCGTCTCGACGGCCGAGCCGATGTAGTTGGCATCGCCGGTGCCCACCGGAAAGACGAGCGCGTCGAAGATCAGGTCGCGCGCCGGGATGCCGTACTTCCGGGTGAGGAGGTCGTGGCAGCGCTCGGCGATCGCGAGCTTGCGCTGGCGGGTGACCGCCATGCCCTGGCGCTTGTCCTCGTCGATGCAGCCCACGACGACCGCACCGCCGTAGGTCCGGAGCAGCGGCACGACCTTCTCGAACCGCTCCTCGCCGTCCTCGAGGTTGATCGAGTTCACGATCGACTTGCCCTGGCAGTGGCGGAGCGCCATCTCGATCACGCCGGCGTCGGTCGAGTCGATCATGAGGGGGACCTTCACCTTGCGGGTGATCTGCGCCATGAACCGGTCCATGTCGCCGGCCTCGTCGCGATCGGGATTGGCCAGGCAGACGTCCAGGACCTGGGCGCTGTTCTTCACCTGCGCGCGGCCGATCTCGGCGGCCTCCTCGAACTGGTCGGCGACGATCAGCTCCTTGAACCGCCGCGAGCCGATCACGTTCGTGCGCTCGCCCACGAACAGGGGACGGTTGTCGTCGGCCGGGTAGAAGACCTCGACGCCGCTGACGGCCTGCGGCTCCCGCGCCGCCGGGACGCGCGGGGGCCGGCCGCTCACCAGCGCCTTCAGCGCGCGGATGTGGGCCGGCGTTGTCCCGCAGCAGCCGCCGACCAAGTTGACCCACCCTTCGTCGACGAAGCGCTTCATCTTGAAAGCGAGGCTCTGCGGGGTCTCCGCGTACTGGCCGCGCTCGTCGGGCAGCCCCGCGTTGGGGTACACGCTCACGAAGCGCGTGGACAATGCCGCCAGCGAGCGCAAGTGATCGGTCATGAACTCGGGGCCGGTGGCGCAGTTGAGGCCGATCGAGAAGAGGTCGAGGTGCTCGAGCGCCACGTAGAGCGCCTCGACGCCCTGGCCGGCGAGCATCGTCCCCATCGGCTCGATCGTGCCGCTGATCATGAGCGGGAGCTCGACGCCGGCCTCCCGCATCGCCGCGCGGACGCCGAGCGCCGCCGCCTTGACGTTGAGCGTGTCCTGGGCCGTCTCGAGCAGCAGCGCGTCCACGCCGCCGGCGATGAGCGCCGCCGCCTGGAGCCCGTACGCCTCGCGGACCTGGTCGAAGGTCACGTTGCGCGTCACGCTGATCGAGCGCGTCGACGGCCCCATCGCGCCGACGACGAAGCGCGCCCCGGCGACCTCGCGCGCGAGGCGCCCGGCGGCGAGCGTGATCTCGTACGCGCGCTCGGCGAGACCGTACTCGGCGAGCACGTACGGTGCGCAGCCGAACGTGTTGGTCGATATGATATCAGCGCCGGCCTCCAGGTAGGCTTCGTGGACCCTCCGAATGACGTCCGGCCGCGTCAGGTTCAGATACTCGTTGCAGCCTTCATACTCGGCACCGCCGAAGTCCTCGGCCCCGAGGCTCGCGGCCTGGATCATGGTGCCCATGGCTCCGTCCAGGACGAGGATGCGCTGGGTCACCGACGCGCGGAGTCGAGACATAGAGTTATAGTAGCGCACATGCTTACCAGAGCCCTCTCGCTCGACGGCGTCCGGGTCATCGACCTTTCGCGGGTCCTCGCCGGACCCTTCTGCGGCATGCTCCTGGCGGACATGGGCGCCGACGTCATCAAGGTCGAGGACACCGGCTCGGGTGACGAATCGCGCACCTGGCCGCCTCACAAGGGCGGCGAGTCGGCGGCGTACCTCGTCATCAACCGCAACAAGCGGGACCTCACGCTCGACCTGAAGGCCCCGGAAGGGGCCGACGTGCTGCGCAACCTCGTGAAGCGCGCCGATGTGCTCATCGAGAATTTCCGGACGGGCACGATGGAGGGCTTCGGTCTCGGCTACGACGCCCTGGCGGCGCTCAACCCGGGCCTGATCTACTGCTCGATCTCGGCGTTCGGGCGGACCGGCCCGCGGAAAGACGGCGCCGGCTACGAGGCGCTCATGCAGGCGTTCAGCGGGATCATGTCGATCACCGGGGAGCCCGACGGCCCGCCCGTGCGCGCCGGTGTCTCGTTCCTCGATCTCACGACCGGGATCTTCTCCGCGTTCGGGATCGTCAACGCGCTCCTCTACCGGGCGAAGACCGGTTTGGGACAACGCGTCGACGGCTCGCTCCTGGAGACCGCCGTGACGCTGCTGAACTACCACGCGGAGGGGTTCCTGCTCACCGGCAACGTGCCGAAGGCGCTTGGCTCGTCCCACCCCTCGCTCTCACCCTACCGGACCTTTCGCTGCCGCGACGGCCAGTGGGTGTTCATCGCCGGGGCCAACGACCGGTTCTGGCAGCGGCTGGTCGCGGCGCTCGACCTCGGCACGATGCGGGACGAGCGCTTCGCGACCAACCTCGGACGCGTGCGGCACCGCGTCGAGCTGGAGGCGGCGGTCGCGGAAGCGATCGCCGGCTACGATCGCGAGCCGTTGCTGAAGCTCCTCGAGGACGCCGGGGTCCCGGCGACGCCGGTGAATACCGTGGAGCAGGTCATGAACGATCCGCAGACGGCGGCGCGTCAAATGATCGAGCGGGTCCTGCACCCCAAGCTCGGCGAGATCCCCGTGATCGGCACGCCGGTGAAATACTCGCGGATGCGCCCGGGCGTCCGCACGCCGGCGCCCCTCCAGGGCGAGCATACCGACGAGGTGCTGGCGGAGTGGGGGTATTCCGTCGAGGAGATCGGCGTGCTCCGGGCGAAGAAAGTGATCCGGTAGGTCGGCGAGGCGGCCACGCGACACTCGAGACTCGGGCTGCTCGTCCTGGTCGGCTGGCTCGTCGCCACACCCGCGGCCGCCCAGCTCTATCGCTGGACCGATGCCGAGGGGACGGTCCACTACACCGCCGACCTTTCCACGATCCCGCCAGCGTTCCGCGACGCGGCCACGCTCCTGAGCTCGCCGCAAGCGCGCCCGGCCCTGCCGCCCGCGAATGAGCCGGTGGCCCTCCGGGTCACCCCAGGGGCGCCGATCACCGTCGAGGCCCGCCTCAACGGCATCCCGCTCACCCTGATCGTGGACACCGGCGCCGACCGTACCGTGATCTCGCCCGAGGTGATCGCGCGCGCCGGGCTCGGGGGCCAGGCGGGACGGACGGTCCAGGTCGTCGGGGTCACGGGTACCTCGACGGCGACGCTCGTGACCCTCCCGCTCCTCGACATTGCCGGGGCGCGGATCGGGCCGCTGGTCGTGGTCGCGCACGCGCTCCCGGCGACGTTTCGCGGCGGGGGAGCGTCCGAGGGCGCCGGCGAGAGTCCGGCCGGTGCGATCGACGGGCTCCTCGGCCGCGACGTGCTCGACGCCTTCACGCTCAGCGTGGACTCGGGCTCCGGTCGCGCCACGCTCACGCTGCGATGAGCGCTCGACGCATCGAGACGCCCGGCGCGTCGGCCGGCTCGGGTCAGCGCGGGTTCTTCACGCTCGGGCGCAGGCCGCTCATGCGCGCGATCACGTCGAAGACGACCGCGAAGTCGTAGTCGGCGAGGCCGAGCCCGCGGGCCGCGGTCAGCAACTCGTCGGTGAGCGCGACGGTCGGCAGCGGCACCCCGAGCGCGCGTCCGGTGTCGAGCGCCAGGCCGAGGTCCTTCTGGATCATGTCGACGTTGAACAGCGCCTCCGCCGGCATGCCGAGGACGAACGGTCCGCGGTACTTGAGCATCGGCGAGGCGATGACCGACTTGAGCAGCACTTCGACCGCGCGCTCGCGGACGATCCCGGCCTTCTCGGCGAGCGCCACCGCCTCGCTGAACGCGAGCATCTGGACGGCGAGCCCCAGGTTCGTCGCGATCTTCATCGTCACCGCGAGCCCCAGCTCGCCGACGTGCGTGATCGTCGGCCCGATCGCCGTGAGATGGGCGCGGATCTTTTCGAGCGCGGCCGGATCGCCGCCGACCATGAACGAGAGCTGGCCCGCCTCGAGCGTCACGGGACTGCCGGACACGGGCGCGTCGATCAGCGCAGCACCGCGCGCGGCGACCGCCTGGCCCAGCTCGCGCGTGACGTCGGGGCTGACCGTGCTCATCTCGGCCCACACGGCGCCGGGCCGGAGCCCTCCGATCACGCCGTCGGGGCCGAGGGCGATCGCACGCAGCGCGGCGCTGTCGGTCACCATGCTGAAGACGGCTTCCGAGGCCTCGGCGACGGCGCGCGGGGACTTCTCGAGGACGAGGCCGGCGGCGACGAGCGCGCGGGCCTTCTCGGGCGTCCGGTTGTAGCCGACGACCGGGCGGCCGGCGGCGAGCAGCCGCTTGGCCATCCGGCCCCCCATCGTGCCGAGGCCGACGAACCCGAGCGGGGCCATCAGCCGCTCGCCTCGTCGGCCACAGCAATCGCGCTGATCTCGAGCTTGCACCGCGCATGGGTGGCCAGACGCGACACCTCGACCGTGGTCGTCGTCGGCAGGTGTCCGTCGAGGTACGCGGCCCAGACGCCGTTCAGATCGTCCTGCTCGGCGACGTCGGTCAGGAAGCGCGTCGCCGAAACCAGATCGGCGAACGTGCAGCCGGCCGCCGCGAGCGTCTTCTTGAGGTTTTCCATCGTGAGCACGGCCTGCTCCCGCATCGTCGACGGCAGGTCGAACTCTTCCTCGCGGTGAGGGTGGCTGTGATAGACGGCGGCGGCGGTCACCCCCGAGAGAAACACGAGCTTGCCGCGGCGTACGACGATCCCGGGCGCGTAGGGCATCATCACGTCGGTACGCCGGTCGGTGTGGTGGACGATCGAGATCTCTTTCGCCATCGAGACCCTCCGCGATTCGCTCAGGCATCCTACCATGGCGCACCGCGGCCGCTCGTCGGGGTACACTCGGGCCCGATGCCGGTGATCCTCGTCCTGGAGGACGACGGGGCGACGCGGGATGCCCTCGCGGAGACCCTGCGACGCCTGTTTCCGGGGACGCGCGTGCTCGCGACGCGAGCCGACGCGGAGCCCGAGGTCGTCGAGCGCGAAGGCGCGAGCGTCGTTCTGGCGGGCTTGTCCACCGCCGAGCGCCTCTGCCGGCGGGGAGCGTGCCCGGGCGCGCGCGTCGTCGCGTTGACCCGCGAGATGGGCCCGGATACCCTCATGAGGGCCGAGGCGCTCGGCGTCAGCGCGGCGTTGCGGGCGCCGACCAGCGCCGCGCGGCTGGAGGCGGTGCTCGGTCCGATGCTCGGCGCCGCCGCCGAAGCGGGCACTTCGGTGGACAGGGCAGTGTGAGCCGAAGCGGTGCCGCCGCTGAGGCGAGCCCTTCGATGCACGGAGATGCGAGCGGGTCGATGGACGCTTGATGGAACTTGAGGGACGCGTCGCGGTCGTCACGGGCGGGGCCAGCGGAATCGGCCGCGCCATGGCGGAGCTCTTCGCGCGTGAGGGCGCGAAGGTCGTCGTCGCGGACATCGACGAGCGCGCCCTGGCCGCGGTCGTCGAGTCGGTCAGGGCTCGAGGCGGTGAGGCGCTCGGCGTGCGCACCGACGTGACGGAGCTCGCGTCCGTCCAGGCGCTGGCGGCGACGGCGTTCGCGACGTTCGGCAAGGTCCACGTGCTCTGCAACAACGCCGGCGTCGCGCTGTGGGGTGGCCTCGAGGCCGCCACCCACCGTGACTGGCAGTGGGTGCTCGGCGTGAATCTCTGGGGTGTGATCCACGGCGTCGAGGCGTTCGTGCCGCGGATGATCGCCTTGAAGGAGCCGGGTCACATCGTCAACACGGCGTCGATGGCCGGCCTCGTCGCCACGCGGGGCCTGGGCATCTACAACACCTCGAAGTACGCCGTCGTCGGCCTCTCGGAGACGCTGGCGAAGGACCTCAGGCCCTACCGTATCGGTGTCTCGGTCCTGTGCCCGATGGGCGTGGCGACCCAGATCAGGGAGAGCGCCCGCAATCGACCCGCCGACCTCCGGAACGACGCGCCGACCGCCGCCGAGCCGGTCGAGCTGATGGGGCGCACGCTGGCGCCGGCGATGGTCGCCGAGATGGTGCTCGCCGCGATCCGCGCGAACCGCCTCTACGTCATTACCCACGAGGAAGGTCTCGAGGCGCTTCGTCGCCGACACGAGCGGCTCGAGCAGGCCATCCTCGAGACGAAGGCCTGAGCGGGACCGGGCCCATCGCCACGATCGGGTCACGCTGGGTCGAGACCGGTCCCGACCTCGCCGAGGTCTCGAGGCGCCTCGGAGCGCCGGGCGAGATCGCCCTGGACACGGAGGGCGACAGCCTGCATCACTACCCGGAGCGGCTTTCGCTCATCCAGCTGGCCGTCTCGTCCGGCGACGTCTGGCTCGTCGATCCGCTGGCGCTCCCCGACCTCGCGCCCCTCGCGTCGGTGTTCGCCGCGCCGTCCGTCGTGACCGTCCTTCACGCGGGTGACAACGACCTCGTCCAGCTCAAGCGCCGAGGATTCGGCTTCGCGTCCCTCTTCGACACCTCCATCGCCGCTCGCTTCCTCGGCGCCAAGGCCCTCGGCCTCGACGCGCTGCTGGAGACCTACCTCGGCGTGGAGCTGCCGCCCTCGCGGCAGCGCGACGACTGGTCTCGGCGCCCGCTCTCCGAGGCTCAGCGCCGCTACGCCGAGGCCGACGTGCTGCATCTGTTCGCGCTCAGGCGCCGGCTCACCGAGGAGCTCGAGCGGGTGGGCCGGCTCGCCTGGGTCGAGGAAGAATGCGTGGCGCTCGCGGCCCAGGCCGTCGCCGAACGCGTCGCGGACCCCAACGCCTTCGCCCGCCTCAAGGGCGCCCGTGATCTGCCGGTGCGGAATCTCGCGATCCTCCGTGAGCTCCACGAGCTTCGCGAGCAGCTGGCGCGCGCGACGGACCGACCGCCGTTCAAGATCCTCGGCGAGGAGACCCTCGTCCGTCTGGCCCAGGCCCCGCCGGCCGACGCCTCCGCGCTGACGCCGATCCCGGGTTGCACGCCGAAGGTGATCGCGCGATGGGGCGACGCGATCCTGGCCGCCGTGGCCCGCGCCCAGGCGCTCCCGGAGGAGGCGCTGCCGACGCTCGAGCGCCCGCCGCGGTTCAGGACTCCGGCGATCGTCTCACAACGGATCGAGGCGCTCCGTCAGTGGCGGACCGAGGCGGCTCCGCGATTCGGGCTGGAGCCGGGGCTGCTCCTGCCCAATCGGCTGATCACCACGGTCGCGGTGGCGGCGCCGCGCGACCCAGGCGCGCTGGCGTCGCTGGACGGCGTGCGCCGCTGGCGGGCCGAGACCTTCGGTGCCGAGATCGTTGCCGCGCTCGCCGTGCCGTGAGAAGGTGAAGCTCCATGAACGACTGGCGCGCCCTGCTCGTCGACGATGATGCCGGCCTCGCCGAGATCCTTCGCGAGGCCAAGACCGTGGCCGTGCTCGGCGCCAAGGCCAGCCCGACGGAGGCCGCTCACTACGTTCCCGCGTACCTGCTCTCGCGCGGCTATCGGATCCGGCCCGTCAATCCCAAACTCGCGGGCCAGCGCCTTCACGACGCGCCGACCGTGGCGGCTCTGCGGGGCCTCGCCGAGCCGGCGGACGTGATCGAGGTCTTCCGCCGTCCCGAGTTCCTGTCGAGTCATGCCGACGAGATCCTGGCCTTGCCGTGGCGGCCGAAGACGGTCTGGTTCCAGCTCGGCATCAGGAACGACGCGGCCGCCGAGAAGCTCGCGCGGGCCGGGATCCGGGTCGTGCAGGATCGCTGCATGATGCCCGAGCACCGACGCCTCATTGCCAAGGGCCCGTGATCGACCGACACCTGTGATCGACTGATAGGGGGGTCGAGAGGGGGGAACCTCCCTCTCAGAAAAAAATGGCCGGCGAATACGCGTTCGTAATGAAGGATCTGAGGAAGGTGATCCCGCCCAAGCGGGAGATCCTCCGAGGCATCTGGCTCTCGTTCTTCCACGGAGCCAAGATCGGCGTGCTCGGCGCCAACGGCGCCGGCAAGTCCACGCTGCTCCGGATCATGGCCGGCGTCGACCGCGACTTCCTGGGCGAGGCGTTGCCCGCGGCCGGCCTGCGGATCGGCTATCTCCCGCAGGAGCCCCAGCTCGACCCCGCCAAGGACGTCCGCGGTAACGTCGAGGAGGGCGTTGCCGAGATCCGTGCGCTGCTCACGCGGTTCGAGGAGGTCAGCGCGCGGCTCGGCGAGCCGATCGAGGCCGACGAGATGGAGAAGCTGCTCGACGAGCAGGCGCGGCTGCAAGACGGGATCGACGCCGCGAACGCCTGGGACCTCGACCGCACCGTCGAGCTCGCGATGGATGCGCTGCGGGTGCCGCCCGGCGACATGGACGTGGCCAAGATCTCGGGCGGTGAGCGGCGGCGCGTGGCCCTCTGCCGGCTCCTCCTCTCGCGCCCGGACATGCTGCTGCTCGACGAGCCCACCAACCACCTGGACGCCGAGTCGGTGGCGTGGCTCGAGCGATACCTGAAAGAGTATCCGGGGACGGTCGTCGCGATCACCCACGACCGCTACTTTCTCGACAACGTGGCGGGCTGGATCCTCGAGCTCGATCGCGGCCACGGCATCCCGTGGGAGGGCAACTATTCGTCCTGGCTCGAGCAGAAGGGCCAGCGCCTGGAGCAGGAAGAAAAGGCCGATCTCTCGCGCCAGCGCACGCTCGCCCGCGAGCTCGAGTGGGTCCAGATGGCGCCGCGCGCCCGTCAGGCCAAGAGCAAGGCGCGGCTTCAGGCCTACGACGCGATGCTCAACGAGTCGTTCGAAAAACGCGCCTCCGCGCTCGAGATCGCCATTCCGCCCGGGCCGCGGCTCGGCGACATCGTCGTCGAGGCCGACGACGTGCGGAAGTCGTACGGCGACCGGGTCCTGATCGACGGCCTCTCGTTCAAGCTGCCGCGAGGCGGCATCATCGGCGTCATCGGCCCCAACGGCGCGGGCAAGACGACGCTCTTCCGCATGATCGTCGGGCAGGAGAAGCCGGATTCCGGGACGCTGCGCGTCGGGGACACGGTGAAGGCCGCCTACGTCGACCAGAGCCGCGACGCTCTCGACGGCCGACGCACGGTCTGGGAAGAGATTTCCGGGGGCGCCGACACGATCACGCTGGGTGGCCGGACCGTGCAGTCACGGAGCTACGTCGCCTCGTTCAACTTCCGGGGCGGCGACCAGCAGAAGCGCGTCGCGGACCTCTCGGGCGGCGAGCGAAACCGCCTGCACCTGGCGACGATGCTCAAGAGCGGCGCCAACCTCCTGCTGCTCGACGAGCCCACCAACGATCCCGACGTCGACACCCTGCGCTCACTCGAGGAGGCGTTGGTCAAGTTCGCCGGCTGCGCCGTGGTCATCTCGCACGACC
>Ga0137397_10001200_pt1 | contig 18135 bp, 17 predicted proteins | sample czorhiz116metaG_FD_106658 | JGI IMG/M metagenome (GOLD analysis project Ga0137397, IMG submission 106658) | Vadose zone soil microbial communities from Angelo Coast Range Reserve, California, USA - czorhiz1.16 metaG | ecosystem: Environmental > Terrestrial > Soil > Vadose zone | place: USA... | reverse complement strand
CCGCGCGCGAAGTGGATCAGCGCCAGGTGCCACACCAGGTGATTGCGGAACCAGTTGAGCCCGCGGCAGGGATGGATCGCGACCGGCAGCCGCGTCACACCGGTGTCGAAGTCGGCCGACTCGTAGAGCGCGTGCGCGAGGGCATGCACGGCCCAGGCATCGCGCGGGTTCAGCCGCAGCGCCGTGTCGGCGGCGGCGATCGCCTCGGGGCAGCGGTCGGCTTCCTCCAGCGCGAAAGCGTGCGTGCCGAGCACGAACGAGTCGCCGGGATACTGCGGCAGCAGGCTCTCGGTCAGCGCCAGCATCTCGGGGAAGCGGCCCTGCCAGAAGTAGATGTAGTAGAGCCGCTGGAAGACCATCACGTCGCGCGGGAATTTCGCCAGGTGACTCCGCATGGCCGTGATCGCGTCGTCCGGCTTGCCCGAGGTCCACAGCGTGACGGCCTCGACGTGGCTGCGCTCGCGCTCGGGCAGCGACGCGGCGGCCGCGCGCGCGGCCTCGGTCGCCGTCTTCGTCTCGGCGAAGCGCTCCTCCAGGAACAGGCAGATGGCCGCGCCCGCATGCGCCAGCGCCAGGCCCGGATCGAGCGCGCCGGCCGCCTGGAAGAGCAGCAGCGCGTCGGCCTCCCAGCCGAGCAGCGCGCGCACGCCGCGGTCGTACGTGGTGAGCGCGTCGGCGGAGTCAGTGGTGATCGGCAGGCCGTAGGCGTCGTGTCGCATGGCGCTCATGCTAGCAGACGGCCCCCAGCTCCAGCACCGAGGCCAGGTACGCCGCCGCCCGGCGCTCGGCCCACGAGTGCGTGCGCCACGGCGGGCCCGCCACGAAGCCCACGTGGCCCCCGTGGGGCACGAATTCCGCCTGCACGCACTCCGGCAGCGTGGCGAGGTCGGGCAGGCTCGTGGGGGGAATGAACGGGTCGTCGACGGCATTGATCAGCAGCGTGGGCCGCCGGATGCGCGTGAGGTACGGGCCACTGCTCGCCCGCGTCCAGTAGTCGACCTCGTCGGCGAAGCCATGCAGCGGCGCCGTGACCGCGCGGTCGTACGCGGCGAACGTGCGGGCCTTCAGCGCGGCGTCGAGATCGACGAAGGCGGGAAACGCGACGGCCTTGGCGCGCGTCTTGGCGTGGAAGCTGCGCATGAAGCTCGCGGTGTAGACGGCTTTCTGGAAACCCTGGTCCATGGTACGGGCGCACTGCGCCAGATCGAACGGCACCGAGATCGCCACCGCCGCGCGCAGCGCCTTGGGCGCGTCGTCCCCCTGCTCGCCCAGCCACTTGAGCAGTACGTTGCCGCCGATCGAGATGCCGACGGCGCCGACGCGGACATCCGGCTCGCGCGCGACCAGCGTGCGGAGCGCCCAGTCCAGATCGGCGGTGTCCCCGGAGTGATAGAAGCGGGCGAGCTTGTTCAGCTCGCCGCTGCAGGAGCGGAACCACAGCACGCCCGCGCGCCAGCCGCGCGCGCGCGCGTGTGCGAACAGCCCGGCCACGTAGTGCGAGCGGCCGGTGCCCTCGAGCCCGTGGAGCACGAGGAGCACCGGCGCGCCCGGCCGGCCGGGCAGCCAGTCGAGGTCGACGAAGTCGCCGTCCGGCGTGACCAGGCGCTCACGCGTCACACCGGTGAGCGACCGGCGCCGGACGACGGCCCACAGCGTTTGCAGGTGCCGGTTACGGCACCACCAGGGCGCGGCGTAGGACGTAGTCGCTTATTCCTGGCCCGTCATCAGCAACTTCACGATTTCGGGCACGATCTCACGGGCGCGCTGGTCCAGCTGCGCCTCGGTGAGATTGGCGATGGGGTGCGGCATGGCCAGGTACTTGTACTTGGGCTGGCCCCACTGCTCGGCCATGGCCCGGCCGGTCTTGTCGAAGACGTCCGTGATGATCGACACCGAGGGCTTGCCGTGCTTCTCCAGCAGGATTCCGTCGAGCACACTGCCCGACGAGCACGACCCTCAGTCGCCGATGCCGGCGACCACGAGATCCGCCCACGTTTCCATCTCGGCGACGATCTCGGGGTGGGCCGGCACGCTGGCGTTGTGCTTGCGGAACATGCGGCACTCGGCCACGCCGTGCTCGTGCTTGAGGATGTTGCCGATGCGCACGAGCAGGTTGTCCGAGTTGAACTTCGTGTTGTCGATCAGCGCGACACGCTTGCCGCTGAGCGACGCCGGCCGCGGGGCCCACGCGATGGTCTGCGTGACCGCCTCGGTGGTGGGATCGAGGATCTCCATCACTTGATCTCCTTTGGGTGGGGGCACCCTAGCAGGGTTCCCCCCTTCCCCTCCTTAACTCCTGATCTCTTTCGTGACGGCCTGTGAGGACTTTGCGCTGCCCCAGCCGGGGATGAAGCAGGAGAACGCCCCGGCGCGGCCGCCGGCGGCGACGATCAGGATGTTCTCGAGCTCGGTGAGCGGCCGCATCCGCTGCTCGTCGCCGGCCGCGATATCGCCGGTCATCCGGCCCGTGCGCTTGAGGTGCGCGTACGAGTTCTGCGTGTTGTCGAACAGGAACTGGCGGATGCGCTTCTTGTCCCAGCCGTCGTTGGCGATGGTGTGCATGTGCTCGCCGGCCAGCACCACGACGTAGGTGGACTGGCCCATCACCTGCCCCGAGATCCGCATGTTGTCGGCCAGCGTCGTCAGCACGCCCTCGGCGGTGTTGGAGAGCTGGTTGTAGAACTGGTTGGGCGCGTCGGAGGCGACGACGGTGACGGCGGACTGCTCGGCCCGGAATCCGCGCTCGACGTGCAGCGGCGTCCACGGGCTCTCCGCCTCGTTCTCCGCGATGACGTAGGAGAGCTTGCCGGGATGCCCGAGCGTGCCGCGGTCGAGCAGGCCCGGCCGCGAGCCGCACACGTTGCGCATCACCAGCCGCACCGCCCGGCCGATGGTGAGGTTCGAGCGCCAGCCGGGGCCGAAGAGGTTATCGCCGGCGTTGATGTCGAGCGGGCGGGCGATGGGCCCGTTGACGATCATCAGCACGCCGGCGCCGCCGGTGGAGGTGCCGGGGCCGTGGTAGCTCCAGCGGTGATCGGCGATGGCCTCGACGGCCGCGACCACGATCGGGAAATACTCGGGCTTGCAGCCGGCCATCACCGCGTTGATGGCGACCTTCTCGGCGCTGATCACCACCGCGCGGTCGCGGATGATGCCGACCTGGTGGTTCGCCTCGAGCCGCGCCCCCTCCAGCATGGCCCGCACGCGCCCCTCGGTGGGCGGCACCACCGGCAGGCCGTCGGACCAGCCCTTGTCGTACGCCATCTCGATCGCGTCCGCCTCGTCGCGAACGCTCAGCCGCTTGGACGTCAACGTGGCAGCCATGCGGGCCTCCTCCGATGTGCGGTCACGCTAACACCGGGTCCGGGAGCACGCAACCATCGGGGGCCGTGGTCGCTTGACCCGTACCCCGCGAAAACCCTATCCTGAGGCACCCTGGGGCGAGCGGCTGATCCGCTGGAGAATCGACGCGATATGCGGTGCTCGCGGTGCCAACACGAGAATGCGGCCGGCGCGAAGTTCTGCGGCGAGTGCGGCGGCCGCATCGACGCCGCCTGCACGGCCTGCGGCACCGTCAATCCCCCGACGAACAAGTTCTGCCAGGAGTGCGGCGCGTCTGTTCGTCTGGGGGCACCCTCGGAGGGTTCCCCCCTTCCCCTCCCTAACGCGGTCAACGCGCTGACGCCGGTTGAAGCGCGCTTCACGTCGCCCGACGCCTACACGCCGAGCCACCTCGCCCGGAAGATCCTGAGCTCGCGCACGTCGCTGGCCGGCGAGCGCAAGAAGGTGACCGTCCTCTTCGCCGACCTCAAGGGCTCGCTGGAGCTGTTGGCCGACCGCGACCCCGAGGACGCCCGCGCCCTGCTGGACGGCGTGCTGGAGCGGATGATGGAGGCGGTCCATCGCTACGAGGGCACCGTCAACCAGGTGATGGGCGACGGCATCATGGCGCTCTTCGGCGCGCCGGTCGCCCACGAGGATCACGCGGTGCGCGCCTGTTACGCGGCGCTGCGCATGCAGCGCTCGGTGAGCCGCTACGCCGACGAGCTGCGGCGGGGCCAGGGGATCGACGTGCAGATCCGCGCCGGCATCAACTCAGGCGACGTCGTCGTGCGCTCGATCGGCAGCGATCTGAACGTCGACTACAGCGCGGTCGGCCAGACGACGCACCTGGCCGCGCGCATGGAGCAGCTCGCGCGCCCCGGCACCGTGATGATCACCGACGCCACGCGCCGCCTGGCCGATCGCTACATCGAGGTCGCCGGTCAGGGCCTGGTGCCGGTCAAGGGCCTCAAGCAGCCCGTCGAGGTCTTCGAGCTCACGGGCGCTCCCCCCGCCTCGCGCGTGCAGTCCGCCGGCGGCGCTCTCACGCGCTTCCTCGGCCGCGAGGACGAGCTGCGGGGGCTGGAGCGGCTGCTGGAGAAGGCGGGCCAGGGCGAGGGCCAGGTCATCGGCCTGGCCGGCGAGGCCGGCGTGGGCAAGTCGCGCCTGGTGTGGGAGTTCACGCGCTCGACGCGCACCCAGGCGTGGCTGCTCATGGAGGCGCCGGCGGTCGCCTACTCGAAGACGACGCCGTACGCGCCGATCACGGCCATGCTGACCAGCTACTTCCACGTCGAGCCCACCGACGACGCGCCGAAGATCCGCGCCAAGGTGACCAGCAAGGTGCTCGAGCTCGATCCCGGCATGCACTGGGCCATCGCGCCGATCCTCTCGCTGGGCAACATCGCCGCCGAGGATCCGGAGTACGAGGGCCTGGAGCCGGCCGAGCGCCGCCGCCGCATCTTCGGCGCCGTCACCCGCATCGTGCTGCGCGAGAGTGAGCGCCAGCCCGTGCTGGTGGTCGTGGAGAACGCGCACTGGATCGACACCGAGACCGCGGCGCTGGTGGACCTGCTGGTGGACGAGATCCGCAGCGCACGCGTGCTGCTGCTGGCGACCTACCGCTCCGAGCATCGCCCGCCGGTCCGCCCGGCCGAGCACTGCACCGAGGTGAAGCTCGGGGCCCTGTCGCAGCGCAGCGCCGAAGCGCTCATCGAGGAGTTCCTGGGCCCGACGCCCGAGCTGCAGCCGCTCACGCGCATGCTGGTCGAGCGCACGGGAGGCAACGCGCTCTTCGTCGAGGAGAGCGTGCGCTCGCTGATCGAGAACGAGGTGCTGATCGGCGACCGCGGCGCCTATCGCCTGGGCAAGCCCATCTCCACGATCAAGATCCCCGACCGCGTGCAGTCGGTGCTGGCCGCGCGCATCGATCGGCTGCCCGAGGAGCGTAAGAGCTTCCTGCAGGCGGGCGCGGTCATCGGCAAGGATCTGCCCTTCTCGCTCCTGCAGGCGGTGGCCGGCGTGCCGGCCGACCAGCTCCTCGGCAACCTGGCCGAGCTGGAAGAGGCGCAGTTCCTCCAGACGACGAGCCTCTATCCCGACCTCGCCTACTCGTTCCGCCACGCGCTGACTCACGACGTCGTGTACTCCACGCTGCTCAAGGAGCAGCGGCGCAACCTGCACGCGCGCATCGTGGACGCCCTGGAGGCGCTCTACCCGGACCGCCGCAGCGAGCACGTCGAGCGGCTCGCCCACCACGCGCTCGGCGCCGAGCTGTGGATCGAGGCCGTCGGGTACCTGCGCGAGGCGGCGGCCAAGGCGGTGGCGCGCTCGGCCAACCGCGAGGCGGTGGCCTTCCTCGAGCAGGCGCTCACCGCGCTCGGCCACGTGCCGGAGACGTCCGACACCTTCGGGCAGGCCATCGACGTGCGCCTGGACATGCGCCCGCCGCTGCTGCAGCTCGGCCGGCTCGACGAGATCCGCACGCTCTCCCAGGACGCCGCGCGCATGGCCGAGCAGATCGGCGACGAGGCGCGCCAGGCGCGCGCGTACGCCTACCTGATCAACTATCACTACCTGCGCGGCGAGCCGGCCGCGGCGCTCGAGTACGGCGAGCGCTGCCTGAGCATCGCCGAGCGCCTCGGCGACCGCGTGCTGATGTCGGTGGCGCGGCGGTACATGGGCCACGCCTATCACGCCCAGGGGCAGGCCCGGCAGGCCATCCGCGCGCTGCAGGACAACGCCGAGGCCATGGCCAGCGAGGTGGCGCGCGAGCCCACGACGGCTGCCGTCACCGCCTACGTCTCCACGTGCGCCTGGCTGGCCTTCGCGCTGGCCGACCTCGGCGAGTTCGAGGAAGCCGAGACGTGGGCCGACCGCGCGCGTGCCGAGGCCGAGGCGCGGCGCCATCCCTACAGCGAGGCGATCGCGCTCACGCTGTCGGGCCTGGTGTCCACGTTGCGCGGCCAGCTCGAGCGCGCGGTGGTGCCGCTCTCGCGCGCGCTGCAGATCTGCCGCGACAGCAACCTCACCGTGTGGCAGGCCATCCCGGCCGCGCTGCTCGGCCAGTGCCTGGTGACGCTCGACCGCAAGGAGGACGGCCTCTCGCTGCTCGAGGAAGGCGTGCGCCTGTCCGACGAGGTCGGCGTGAAAGCGTACGTGGCGCGCTGGGCCACGCTGCTCGGTGAGGGCTTCCTGGCCATGGGCGACTTCGACCGCGCCGGCGAGATCGGCGGGCGCGCGCTGGGGCTGGCCCGCGCCCACGGCGAGCGCGGCCACGAGGCCGCCGCGCTGCGGCTGCTGGCCGACGTGGCCGCTGCGCAGCCGGCGACCCTGGACGACGCGGTCGAGGGCTATGCCGCCGCCGCCGCCATCGCCGAGGAGCTCGGCTTGCGCCCGCTGCTGGCGCGCAGCCGCCTGGGGCTCGGCCAGGCGCACCGCCAGGCCGGCCGCGTGGAGGAGGCCGAGGAGCATCTGGCCAGCGCCATGGTGCTCTTCTCGGAGCTCGGCATGTGGACCTGGCTCGACCGCTCCGAGCCCGACCTGCGCGCGCTCGGCCACCTGGTGATCGTGGCGCGCCCGCAGGTGAACCTCTACGAGTACCTGCGCCAGAAGTTCGCCGACGATCCGGACGTGCAGGTCGTGCTCGACCGCCGCCACCAGGGCGAGGGCACGCCGCTCGCCGCCGATCGCCGCCACCTGCCGATCGACCAGGCGCTGCGCTCGCGCGGGCTCGCCGTGATCATCTCGCGGTGACGCGCGCGGGCATGAGGCTTCGCGGCGTTCTGGCGCTCGCTGCGCTCGGCGCGCTGCTCAGCGGCTGCGCGGCGACGATGCCCGCGCCGGCCAGCAGCGCTAGCGTGCCGGTGGTGATGACGCCGCCGCCGCCCAGCAGCGCTAGCGCGCCGGCGCTGCTCTGTAATCTCGACTCGCTTCGATGGAGCCACGGCTTCGTCGCGCGCGCCGACTCTCGTGACTGCGTCGCCGTGCTTCAATCGGTGGAGATCGGCAACTAGCTCGCGCCCGCCTCAGGCGTTTCCGCGGAAACGCGCGTTCCCCCAGCCCCGGCCCGCTGCACCCGAATGAGCCACTCGCGAATCGCCGCCGTGGCGGCCTCCGGCTGCTCCAGCGTCGGCAGGTGCCCGCAGTCCTCCACGACCACCACGCGCGCGCTCGGGACACCGGCGGCGTACGCCTCGGCGCGCTCCGGCGGCGAGAAGCGGTCGTGGCGGCCCCAAAGAAAGAGCGTGGGGACCGTCAGCGTCTTGAAGACGGCCGAGCGATCGGCGCGCGTGATGACGGCTTCGTGCTGGCGCAGGAAGACGTCGAGGCCCGCGCGGACCGCCATCGCGCGCAGCGTGGCGAGCGCGGCGGGCCCGTGGGGTCCGGCGGCGTGGATGCACAGGGCGGCCAGTTCGTCGACCACGCGCTCGTACTCTCCGGCCCGCGCGCGTTCGCTCAGGCGACGGGCACCGGTCACGTCACCGTGGACAGCGGCGTTGCTCCCGGTCAGCCAGAATCCAGTGACGCGCGCGGGCGCCGTCGCCAGGACTTCCAGCGCGAGATTGCCGCCGGCGGAGGTGCCGGCGAGCGCGAAGCGCGGCGGCGCCTGGGAGAGGACGACCTGGGCGCTGCGCGCGAGGCTCGACTCGGTGGCAACGATGACCTGGGCATCGGCGATGTCGCCGAGCGCGTCGAACTGGGCGCGGTAGAGGCCGGCGTCGCAGAGCAGCGCCGGCAGGAGGACGAGCGGGACGCGCGCCGCCACGCTTACTCCTCGATGAGGACCGTCACCGAGCGCGTGGCGCCGAAGGTCGGGATCACCGACGAGTGCTTGCCGGGACCGCCGGCCACGATCACCACGAGGTCGTCGGGGCTCACGCACCAGGGCACGTCGGCATCCGGCGGCCGGCCCACGAAGCGCTCGGGCGCGATGATCGAGAAGCGCGCGAGGTTCTCGGCGCTGAAGCGGTCCAGCCGCACGCGCGCGCGCTCCCACAGCCGGCGCTTGAGCTCGGCCTTCGACCAGCCGGAGCCGGCGATGGTGGCCGCGTGCTCGGGGCCGAGGATCACCACCGGGTGGCCGCCGAGGTAGATGTTGTTGCTGCCCGTGGTCGCCGCGGTGCCGGCCAGGGCCAGCAGCAACGCCTCCGCCGTCGTCGAGCCGTGATCGTTGACGTTGTGCGGCGCCTCGGCGCCGACCACCGTCACCGTGCTGGCCGCCGGCGGGAACCCGCGCTCGACCGACAGCGGCGCCCACGGCGAGGCCGCCTCGTTCTCGGCCAGGCAGTAGCTGAACTTGCCCGCATGGCCGAGCGTGGCGCGGTCTTCATGGCCCGGGCGTGCGCCGCCCACGTTCTGCAGCACGAGGCGCACCGCGCGGCCGATGACCGCGTTGGCGCGATGGCCGTTGCCGAGCGCGTTGGCGCCGCCGCTGATTCCGAGGCGCGCGGCCAGCGGGCCATTGACGATGACGAGCGGCGTGCACGGGTGCGTGGTGGTCTGGATCGCGTTGAGGTTGAACGCCGGATCGGCCAGCGCCCGCACGGCAGCCGCGATGACCGGCAGGTGCTCGGGCTGCGCGCCCGCCAGCGCCGCGTTGATCGCGATCGCCTCCAGCGTGGCGCATCCGTCGAGCGGAGCCAGCGTGGCGATCACGCGCCCGGCATCGCGCGCGCCGAGCAGCCGGGCGACGCGCGCGGGCGTGGGCGGTAACACGGGGAGCCCGTCCGACCAGTGCTGCGCCATCGCCCACGTTTGGAATTCGTCGAGGTCGTCGGGAGCCTCCACGCGGCCGGCGCCGGCCGACGCCGACATCGCGGCCGGCGGCGCGGGATCACGAGTGAGCGCGGCCAGCACCTCGGCCACGATCATCTCGGCCTTGGCCGCGACGAGCTTGGGGTCGATCCCGCCGATCGGATGCGGGACCGTGACCACTGCGAGATGCGGCAGCCCATACTTCAGCGACGCCGCGCGCGCCAGGGACATGAACGCGTCAGTACCCAGGACGACCGACGGAATGCCCCGCCCTTCCAGCATCGCCGCGTCGTGGATACTCCACGACGTGCACGACCCTCAGTCGCCGGAGCCGGTAAGGACGACGTCGGCGGCGCCGGCGATCTCCTCGATCATCAGCGCCGGATTCGAGGCGCCCGGCTTCGTCCAGCGGCGGATCGTCGCGCCGGAAGCGCGCTCGGCAACCCTCTCGGCGACGCGGTCGAGCAGCACGTCGGCGTTCGGCTTGGAGTTGTCGAGCACGCCGATGCGCAGGCCGGCCAGGCTCGGGCGGCGGCGGGCCAGCGGCTTGACGCTGTCGGAGGTGGCGCCCAACGGGCTCAGGACCTTCATGCGCGCAATCTTACTCCGGCGCGCCAGCGCCGCGCAGGATGGAGACCATGTCCGCGGCGTCGTCGCGGGCAAGCGCGAGGCCGAGCGCGGTCTTGTTGAAGAAGCCGGGCGCGCCGCTGCCGCGAAAGGTGAGATCGGCGCCGGCGGCGACGAGCAGGCGCACGACCTCGGTGTGGCCGCCGATGACCGCGAGCATCAGCGCCGTCAGGCTGAACTTGGCAGCCACGTTCAAATCGGCGCCGCGCTCGATCAGCAGGCGTACCACCTCGGCGTGGCCGCCCTGCGCGGCCAGCATCAGTCCGGTCTGGTGGTAGCGGTCGCGCGCGTTCACGTCGCTGCCGGTGTCGAGCAGCGCGCGCAGGCGCTCCACGTCGCCGTAGCGCGCGGCGCCGCGAAACCCCGGCCTCATCGCGCGCGCAGCAGCGACGCGGCGGCGGCGGCCAGCGCCACGGTGATGCCGGCCGCGAGAAAGGCCTCCGCCGCCGCCGGCCCCAGGCCGATCAGCACGCGGCGCACGGCGAAGAGCTGGGCGAGCGCCGCCACGCCCGCCACCACGCCGAGCGTGCGCGAGAGGAACGCGAAGCCGCCCGCCGCGCCCTGCTGGGCGTTACTGAACGCGCCCATGATCTGCGTCATGTTCGTGACCTGGAAGAGGCCGACGCCGAAACCCGCCGCGAGCAGCGCGACGGCGACGAGCTCCAGGCGCGTGGTCGAATCGGCCCGGCTCATCAGCAAGAGGCCGAGCGCCTCGACCGCGAGCCCCGCCACCACGGGGCCGCGTACACCGACGCGATCAGCGAGCCGGCCGGCCACCGGCGCGGCCAGCGTGGTGCCGAGCGGCGTGAGCGTGAAGAGCAGGCCGGCGGCGAAGACCGACAGCCCGCGCGAGGCGACGAGGTAGAAGGGCGCCAGCAGCCAGATCGCGAAGATCGCGGCGTTGGCCACGAAGGCCTGCGCGCCCGCGATCAGCACGGGCGCCCGGAGGACGTCGCGCGCGGCCACCAGGCGCGCGGAGGGCGCGGCGGCCGGGGGCAGCGCGCTCACCGCCCACACCAGCGCGGCGAGCGCCAGCGGCAGCCGCAGCAGGAAGATCGAGCGCCAGCCGAAGACGCCGACCAGCACGCCCGCGACGAGCGGCCCCGCGCTGAAGCCGAGCCCCATGGCGGCGTTGAGGAAGCCGAGCGCGCGCCCGCGCGTCGCGGGCGTGGCGAGCAGCGTGACGATGCCCGGCACGGTGCCGTACACGCAGCCGCCGCCGAGCCCCTGCACCACGCGCGCGAGCAGGAGCCACCCGAACGTCGGCGCGATGGTCGCCAGGAGGAACGCCGAGGCGCTCAGCGCCAGCCCGGCGCGGAACACGCGCCCGTGGCCCACGCGGTCGGCCAGCGCGCCGGCCACGAACGACGTGAGCGCGTAGGAGAAGACGTAGCCGATGATCACCCAGCGCACGCGCTCGGGGGGAATGGCGAAGGCGGCCGTCATCGCCGGGAACGCCACGTTGACGGTGGAGTCGAGCGAGACGATGAAGGCGCCGGCGGCGGCGATCCAGCGAGTCACCGGGGTATGATAGCCGCCATGCCGCTCGAGCCCGGCGCCATCCACGAGATCGCCACCACCGTCACGCCCGGGGACGCCAAGGAGAAGATCGCCATGAAGAAAGGCCAGGCGTGATGCCGATCCAGCTCAACAAGGCCCTCGTGGGCCGCGAGTTCGCCCCGTTCGTGGTCACCATCGAGCGCGGCAAGATCAAGGAGTTCGCCCGCGCTCTCGGCGATGCGAACCCGCTGTACCTCGACGACCGCGTCGGCCAGGCCTCCGAGTGGGGCGACATCATCGCGCCGCCCACGTTCATGACGACGTTCCGCGAGGCCGGCGGCGACAACGCGGACTTCCTGCGCGAGCTGGGGACGGACATCTCGCGCCTTCTGCACGGCGAACAGGAGTTCGAGCTGCACCGTCCGCTCAAGCCCGGCGACACGCTCCTCTGCCGCTCGCGCCTCCTGGACATCTACGAGAAGACCGGCCGCAGCGGCCCCCTGGGCATGGTCGTGCGGGAAACGGTCGCGAGCGACAAGACCGGCGAGCTCGTCGGCACCATGCGACACATCACGGTGGTGCGGCTATGAAGTACGGCCGCGTGTACGCCGACGACGTGAAGGTGGGCGACGAGCTGCCGGTGCTCGAGAAGGGGCCGATCCAGCAGATCCAGCTCACGCGCTATGCCGGCGCCTCCGGCGATTTCAACCCGATCCACCAGGATCACGAGTTCGCCAAGACGGCCGGCATGGGCGACGTGTTCGCCCACGGCATGCTGTCGATGGGCTTCGTCGGCCAGTGCGTGACCGACTGGGCCGGCCCCGGCGCCGTCCGCAAGCTCGGCGTGCGCTTCGCGGCGATCGTGCGCTTGAAGGACACCGTCACCTGCCGCGGCCGCGTGCTGGCGAAGTCGAGCAAGGACGACACGCATCTGGTCGAGCTGGAAATCTGGGCCGAGAACCAGCGCGGCGAGAAGGTCGTCACCGGCAAGGCCACGGTGGCCCTGCCCTCGCGGGAGAGCTAGTCCGCGTCGAGGCGCGCGGCCCAGAACTTCAGGCCGAGTCCGTCGAACAGCCGCCGGGCGGCGCCGGCGTGCTGGCGAGCCGCCGTGAGATCGCCCAGCGCGGTCGCGACCCGCGCCAGGGTGGCGTGCGCGTGCGCGATCTCCGGCTCGGCCCCGAGCTCCGTGGCGGCCACCAGGGCCTCCTCGGCCCGCTGCCGCGCAAGCGATGTCTCACCGTCATGCAGCAGGGCATCGGCCTCGAGGCGCAGGAGCGGCGCGCGATACCCGGGCGCCTGGCGCTCGGTCGCGGCCCGGGCGCCTTCGGCCAGCGCCTTGTGAGCCGGCCCCGGACGCTGAGCGGCCAGATAGACGGCGGCCGTGACGGTCCCGTAGCGAGTCCACTGCATCATCGCGCCGCTGCGCTGCTCGAGCCCGCGCTCGACGAGCTCGATCGCGCGGCCATGATCGCCGCTCAGGGCCGCGGCCCACGCGAGGTACACGGCATTGGCGCAGACGCCGTGCACGAAATCCTGATCCTCGGAGATCGCAAGGCCTCGCTCGAGATACGGCACGGCCGCCGCCGGCTGCCCGCGGAGCAACATCACGAATCCCGAAAAGGCGCCGGCGATCGCCAGGCTGGACACGTGGCGGATCTCGGTCGCCATGCGTAGCGCGTCCTCCGCGGACCGCCAGGCGGCCTCGAAGCGGCCGAGCGCCGCCTGCGCTTCCGAGCGCCAGCTGCACAGGCTGACGAAGATCGGATAGATCAGGCCGGGCTCGTGGCCGCTGATCGCCCCGGGGTCAAAGAGGCTCACGCCGAGATCGAACTCGTCCACGGCCTCGGCCAGACGCCCGAGGTCGCGGCACGCCACCGCCGCGATGAAGCGCGCATAGCTGCGTGTCCGCAGATCGTCGGCATTCGCGCGGGCGGCCGCTTCCCTCGCCCGGTCGAGCGCCGACTGCAGCGTGCCGGGCATGGCGGCCGCGAACGCAATGGCCTGGGCCTGGCGCACCTGGACGCGGGCGAGACGCGGACCGTCGTCGAGGGCGCGCGCCAGCGCTTCGACCTTCCGGCCGAGCTCGTCGAGGCCGTCGGTGCGGCCGGTCGAGATGCGCGTGGACCACAGCTCCAGGTAGGCGTCGACCTCGAGGAGGCGATCGGCGCCGTCGCCCAGCCGCGCCAGCGCCTGCACGCTCGACTCGTAGAACCCGAGCGCGCTCGCGTGCCGCGCCTCGGCCTGGGCCCGCGTGCCCGCGCGATAGAGATGGGCGGCCGCCGCCGCCCACACTTCTCCGCGCACGGCGTGATGCGCGAGCGTTTCGACGTTGGCCGCCCCCGGGTCGGCGCTCTGCTGCTCCAGCGCCGCCAGCACCGCGGCATGAAGCACGCGTCGCCGCTCGCGCAGCAGGCTCTGGTAGGCGACCTCGAGCGTGAGCGCGTGCTTGAACGTGTACTCGAGCTCGGGGAACAACGCGGTCTGATAGAGGAACTCGGCGGCCTGAAGCTGTGTGAGGCCGCCTCGCAGCTCGGCCGCCGTCATGCCGGCCACGGTCTCCAGTAGCGGGTAGGCCACGGTCTTGCCGATCACGGCCGCCGACTGCAGGAGATGCTTCACCGACGGCGGCAGGCGATCGATGCGCGCGGCCAGCACGGCCTGCACGGTGGCCGGCACCTGGATGGCGTCCAGTGGCTTGGCCAGACGGAAGGAGCCGCGCTCGCCGGCGATGACGCCGGTCTCGATCAGCGTGCGGACGCTCTCCTCGAGGAAGAACGGGTTGCCTTCGCTGCGCTCGATCAGCAGGCGCTTGAGCGGCTCCAGCGGCCGGCCGCCGCCGAGCAGACCGTTGAGGAGGGCCGCCGCCCCTTCCACGGCCAGCGGATCGATCCGCAGCTGCGTGTAGAAGCTCTTGCCGCCCCAGCCGTGCTGGTACTCGGGCCGATAGTTGACGAGCTGCAGCACGCGCGCCGTCGGCAGGCTCTCGACCAAGCCGTCGAGGAGGGCCTGCGTCTCGGTGTCGATCCAGTGCAGGTCCTCGAAGAGCAGCACGACAGGCTGGACCTGGCTTTCCCGCAGCACGACGTGCTTGACGGCATCGAGGATGCGCTGCCGCCGCTCGGCCGCCCCCAGCGAGTCCCAGCCGGCCTCGGCGGGCGCCACACCGAGCAAGGACAGCAGCGGCGAGACCGCCGTCCGCAGGTTCTCGTCCAGGGTCAGCAGCTTGCCCGTGACCTTCTCGCGAATCGCCCGCGCGTCGTCGTGGTCGTCGATCTTGAAGTAGGTGCGCAGGAGATCGATGACGGGGAGGAAGGCGGTGGCCCGCCCGTACGAGACCGACGTCGACTCGAGCACGAGACAGCCCTCGACAAGGGCGGAGCGCGTGAATTCCCAGTACAGCCGTGACTTGCCCACGCCGGGGTCTCCCACCACGGCCACCAGCTGTCCCGAGCCGGCCCGGGCGCGCTGCAGGGCGGCCGACAGCTGGCCGAGCTCAACGTCGCGGCCGACGAAGCGCGTGAGGCCGCGGGCCGCGGCGGCGTGCAGCCGCGAGCGGATCGGCGAGGCGCCCACCACCTCGAACACCGGCAGCGGCGCCTCCAGGCCCTTCACCGGGCGCGCCCCTAGCGCGCGCGTCATGGCATAGCCTTCCACCAGGGCCAGCGTGTCGGGCGGGATCAGGATCGAGCCCGGCATCGCCATCTGCTCCATGCGCGCGGCCAGGTGCGTGGTATGCCCCACCGCGGTGTAGTCCATGTGCAGGTCGCTGCCGATCGAGCGCACGACGACCTCGCCGGAGTTCAGGCCGATACGGATGTGGATCGGAATCCCGAGGCTGCGATGCAGGTCGTCGGCGTGGTCACGGATGCGCTGCTGCATGCGCAACGCGGCGAAGCAGGCCCGCACGGCGTGGTCCTCGTGGGCGATGGGCGCGCCGAACAGCGCCATGATCCCGTCGCCCATCACCTGGTTCACGGTGCCCTCGTAGTGGTGCACCGCTTCCATCATGCGCTCCAGCACACCGTCGAGGACGCGCCGGGCGTCCTCGGCGTCGCGATCGGCGAGCAGCTCCATCGAGCCCTTCAAATCGGCGAAGAGGACGGTGACGTGCTTGCGCTCCCCTTCCAGCGCGCCCCGGGAGACGAGGATCTTCTCGGCGATGTGCTGGGGGGTGTAGTCGGCGGGGGAGACGAAGCGGGGCTCGAGCGGCGGCGGGGCGGCGCCGACCGGATGCGCGCACTCCGGACAGAACTTCGCCTGCGGCGGCAAGCGCGTCGCGCAGCGTGCGCACTCCTGCGCCATCGGCGCGCCGCACTCGGCGCAGAACTTGGCGCCCACCGGGCTCTGGTGGCGGCAGCGAGCACACTCCATGCAACGCCCTCCGGGCTCGCGGCTCACGCTAGCACCGTGATGAAGGCCTTGACAACTTCCTCGAACGCTCGCAGAGTCGGGGCCCGCTCAGGGGGGAGGCGACCAATGGCCGATCACATCACCGTCCAGGGCGTCCACCATTTCCGGCTCACCGTCAGCGACGTGGCCCGCGCCGTGCGCTTCTACACCGAGGTGCTCGGCTTCAAGAAGCTGATGGACCTGAACCCCGGGGCCTTCCTCAGCAACGGCAGCGTCGGACTCGGCATCGGCCCCCACCCCTTCCCCGAGCGCGCGCTCAAGGGCGACCGCTTCGACGAGAACCGCGTCGGCCTCGATCACCTCAGCTTCGCCGTCCCCACGCGCCGCGCGCTCGACGACGCGGCGCGCGTGCTCGACCAGCACGGCGTGGCGCACAGCGAGATCCGGGACCTCGGGGAGGCGTTCGGGATTTGCGTCCTCATCTTCCGCGACCCCGACAACATCCAGCTCGAGGTGAGCGGGCCGCGCGAGTAGCGTTCAGCCGCGGGGCATCTGGCCCCGCGCGCCGACCCACTCGCGCAAGGCGTCGCGCGTGGAGGGGAAGGCCAGCGCGTCCCACGGGATCGCGTCCGCCTTCACCCATTCGACGAGGTCGTTCTCCGCGCACGGGGTGAGCGTGCCGCCGGTGACGCGCGCGGTGTAGACGATGATCACCGGCGAGCCCGGGTAGGAGTAGACGTTCAGCAGGCGGGTGATCTCCACGGTCAGGCCCGTCTCCTCCAGCGTCTCGCGCACGGCGGCGTCGGTCACGCTCTCGCCGAAGTCCACGAACCCGCCGGGGAACGTCCACAGCCCGTACCCGGGATGGATCGAGCGCCGCGTGAGCAGCAGCGCGCCGTCCTGCTCGGGAATGGTGCCGGCCACCACCTTCGGGTTGAGATAGAAGACGAAGCCGCACGTCGGGCAGACGGACTGCTCGCGCTGATCGGGCGGCATCGGCGCGCGGCCGAGCGCGGCGGCGCACAGCGGGCAAAAGCGCATGGTGTCCGGCGAGAGGATGCGGTGGCCGTGGTCCTCGCTCACACGGTGCAGTCTAAACCATCGGCTGTGTTGACACCCTCGGCGGCCGGGTGTTACAACGCGAATGCTCGCCGTCATCGTTAAGCCGTCACGAGCCAGGAGGCTTCACATGCGCCGACGTCTCGCCCTCATCGCCGCTGTCCTCGTCACCGTCACCGCCGCCGTGGCCGCCGTCACCTTCGGGCAGTCCGGCGAGTACAAGATCGGCGTGCTGGAGCCGCTCACCGGGCCGCTGGCCGGCGAGGGCAAGCGGCACATGGAAGGCTTCGAGATCGTGCGCGACATGATCAACGAGCGCGGCGGGGTCATGGGCAAGAAGCTCGTCTTCGCGGTCGCCGACGCCCCCGACCCCACCGCGGCGGCCAGCGAGGCCAACCGCCTCATCACGCGCGAGGGCGTCAAGATCGTGACCGGGACGTTCTCGTCGCGTCTCTGCGGCGCGGCCAGCGAGGCGGCGGCGCGCCACAACGTCATCTACTGGGAGACCTCGTGCGTGGATCCGCGCTTCAACAAGCGCGGGCTCAAGAACGTCTACCGCACGGAGATCGACGCCACCGGCTTCGGCTGGTACAACATCGAGTTCATCGTCAAGCACCTGGCCCCGCGCTTCAATCTCAAGCCCAACCAGCTCAAGATCGCCTTCGTCTCGGAGGACTCGTCGTACGGCCAGGGCGTGACCGAGTCCGCGCTGGCCCGGGCCAAGGAGCTCGGCCTGCAGGTGGTGGCCCCGGTCGAGTACTACAACTTCCAGACGATCAACGACATGACGCCGATCATCGTGAAGCTCAAGCAGCTCAGCCCGGACATCGTCCACCACATCGGCTACACCAACGACGCCCCGCTGTTCTGGCGCCAGGCCCGCGAGCAGAACTTCCTGTTCAAGGCGCTCGTGCACGCCGGCGCCACCGGCTACGGCTCCTCGGACTTCGGCAAGGCCATGGGCAACGACGGCAACGGCGTGTTCGCGCTGCTGGAGCCGGGCCCCGGCTTCAAGGTCGAGTCGCTCAAGCCCGAGGGCCAGAAGATCGAGAAGGAGTTCCGCGACGCCGTGCAGAAGCGCACCGGCTCCTACCCCTTCGGCGCGCACCAGCTGGCCGGCGGCGGCCTGTGGGTCCTCAAGCTCGTCCTCGACAAGTCGCAGTCCGACGATCCCGACAAGTTCCGCACGGCGGTGATGTCGCTCGACCTGCCCCCCGGCACCATGATCAACGGCTGGGGCATCAAGTTCTCGGAGACCGGCCAGAACAGCAACGAGCGGGTGCAGCACTACATGCTGCAGTGGCAGAACGGCCAGCTCGTCACGGTGTGGCCGGAGGAGTTCACGACCAACCGGGCGAAGTGGATTCCGCTCGGCGCCTGGGACGCGCGCAAATAGACGTCTTCGCGCAGCTCGGCGTCTCCACGATCCTGCTCGGGGGGATCTACGCCCTCATCGCCGTTGGCCTCACGCTGATCTTCGGGATCATGCGCGTGGTGAACTTCGCCCACGGCGAGTTCCTG
>Ga0137397_10001198_pt1 | contig 18142 bp, 23 predicted proteins | sample czorhiz116metaG_FD_106658 | JGI IMG/M metagenome (GOLD analysis project Ga0137397, IMG submission 106658) | Vadose zone soil microbial communities from Angelo Coast Range Reserve, California, USA - czorhiz1.16 metaG | ecosystem: Environmental > Terrestrial > Soil > Vadose zone | place: USA... | reverse complement strand
GGACCACCGAGAAAGCGACGGAAAGCAAGACAACAGGATGATAGTAGTAATCTCCCAGAATGGACCCGGAAGGCCGATATCACGTAAGTCACCACCCCCACGTCACGCCCGGGTCGGTTGGGCCTTCTGCAGAGGTCATCCATCCCGGCGAATTTACAGACGTTACTCGGAGTTACACGGATGTCAAAAGCGACTTTCTCTAACTCCTTGAAATACTCGTTACTAGCTTGCTAGCTTCTGACGACGACGACGACGCGGAAGTCGTTGATGTTGCCATTCAACAGCTCGACGACTCTCCTACCGCTGCAGTGAGGGGCAACAACAAACGGTCGCGCAGTCGATCAAGATCGTTGACACCGCCACCCGAGCTTTCCATGCAACAAATTCTGAATGTTCGGAATGTGGTTCGGTGAGCTTTCCGCTCTGGAGATTTACGAGGCTAGCCCCCTTACGAGCTACCGCAGCTCGGCGCTGGGAAATTTACCACGCCCTGATTCCCCGTCAAATGAGCACGTCGATGACTCGATAGACTCCATCGTACTTGATGAAGATCTTGCCTCTATTGCGCGTGATGTGCGCGCCCAAGTCAATCGTGGCGGCGATGTCGAGAAACGAGGCGGACCAGAGATTGTCACAATCAATCTACACTGGCTGCCCCACCCTCTAGATGTTGATGGTCACCCCGACGTTTGGACCTGTGAAATGAAGAGGGTATTGACGTTCCCGCTATCTTCTATGCAATGTTTGTAACCTCCTCGCTATAGCATGACACTTTCCATGCGCTCTTCGAGGATATCGCCGATGCAGCTGGCATTCTCACGGGGAAACTTATCTTGACTCATAATGGTTCACGCGTATTTGCCTCCGCAACACCGCACAGCTTGAAAATCTGGGCCGAAGCGCAAATAGGTACGTTTATCTCAAAAGCGTGCACGTGCTCCTTTATGTTATGGTCGCCTCACCTCATATCTAGACGCATCCGACTTTGCAACTTTCGAATATCTTCGTGAGCACCGGCATGAGGGCCCTCCGCCTATTGCGGATGCACTCGCCCAAGTGTCCTCGCCACCAAATGGCTCAGAGGACGGTGAATTTGAATCAGACGCACAATCCGTCGCAGATGATGACGACGGCGACGTATTCAAGCTGGTCGTACGGTCTGCTGTTACGAAAGATGTTATTCTCAAAGTGCGACCGACGACAACTTGTGGCGCCATCGTTAAGGCTTTCCTGACACGCGCGGGGATCGCGGATGAGTACCCTGTGGGCAAGGGTCCCCGTGGGAAGAGGGAGCCACGACTTATGGTCGATGGCGAGCATATGAACCCTGAGACCCTAATTTCCGAGGCAGACCTGGAAGATGGTGATCAAGTCGAGGTCGACGGTCTACAGCCTTAGTAATCGAACCTGTCCAGTGATGTCTACTCGGTTTTTGATACGTATCCCAATAACAGTGTTCTCGAAGCTTCTCGTGTGGTCTAGACTCCGCAGGGCAGTCCTCGCGTGGCCAGTCGAGATGTATAGAATTAGACTGTAAGGTAAGAAAGACGAGGGAGTGGGTCGATGGGCAAATAATGAACACTAGAGCCGCAACAAAAGCACATAGGTATGAATGTCACCGCCAACCGCCCTCCGCATTTCGAGCCAGTATTCGCGCATTATTTACGAAGGCCCGGATAAGCTCGTCGAATACCGAGCGTTCAAGCTCTGGGCAACTCTCATCGCCGCGTTTTATGGCGGCGGCAGCAAGCAATCGCGAATTAGTAAACTCTAGCTCCAATTCATGAAGGAGCTCTGGCTGCAGGAGGGTTGAGATATGGGTTTTGGCAACGCTACGTAACCTACCTGGGAGCCTGGTACGTTGTATGATGTGACCTGCGTTAGGTCGACGATGAATTCTTCATGGGAATAGCTGATGCGGTCTTTTCGACGTGAGTGGGTCGGCGAACCCAAGGGATGTTGCACTGTAAGGGAAGATGAGAACTTGTTTCTCTCAGGTGCCACGACAGAAATAATGATATGCACCTGGAACTTCAACGTTCACGCTAATACGCCAGTCTGCGGCGCATTTGGGGCTGTAGACATCCAAGTTTCCCAAGCGCACTTTCCTCACGGTCGCAACGACCTCCGCGGTTTTGTCGTTACGCGTCACGCGAATCTTGTCTCTGTCCCTAGGATTCTCTGACGGGTAGAATGAGTCGACGAGATGTGAATGAGTGTACGCGATGGATGACGAGTGGTGTCCTGGCTTGTCTGATACCTCTTTAAGCCTATTAAGAAGGACGTTAAAATGCTGGTGCTGGGCCTGAAAGATGGGCGTGAACCAAGTCGCCGAAGAGCGGATAGGCGATAGCAGCTCACTTGGGACATGTTTGACTCGAAGTGACAATCGACAGCTTTTGGAGCAAGAACTGGAAAGGGTGATGAATTTCCTGCACATGCCAAGCGACAGTGACCATACTTGTCTCGACCAGAACCGGTAATTGGAGCCTGTTACCCGTCGCCTTGTCTCTCAGCACACCAATCTTCGCCTCAACCTCAATCTCGCCCTGAAGCTCTGCTGGCCGTGTTTTGATCAAGTGGTGAACGAAGTCCGCGACTTCGCGAATGAATTCATCAAGAGGCTCTACCCCGAGTATAGAGAGAGAAAGCGGCGGCAAGTCGGATGATGATGCAGCGTTCCGGCCGTTCGTTCTCGCGCGATCTGGGGGCGGAGGAGGTCGGTGACCGTGACCGTAATCTGCTTCGGACTCCGAGCCAGAGACATAGTGGGGATCTCTGGCGTCCATGTGTAATGAAGCTACCGGTGAAGCCGTGAGAGCGTAACTGAAAGCAGGGGCGCGTGAGGAGGACTGGAGGGGAATTGGCGGTGGCACAGTTATTGCTCATAACAGGCAACCTCGCCCCGGCCCGGCCCGGCTTCGCATCGCTTGCCGCGACAGCCACGGTTGGTAGCACTTTTGGATCCCCAAATGGACATCGACGGTGATGACGACTCCGCGTTCGGTGAGAATTCAGAGTTTGAGGAGGGCTCTTCGTATAGTATGTCCGTATTCTCGACCTTTTCTTGCGCTCAAGCCGATCGCAATGCAGGCGGAAGCCAATCGTCTGAGGGAGAGAAAGAAGGCCATGATGAGAGCCTGGAATTACCGGGCGCTGAACTTCGAATAGAGGGAGACTTTAAGTGTGCAGCGTCCTTCCTTTGTCCTTATCATTGTTCTTGACACAACCTTTTTTCTCCAGCCGCTTGATCCAAAATATCAGGTTGGCCGATGATCCGTCCACCATGGGCGTCTTGGGTAAAGAGTGGGATCTCAACATCGAGGAGCAGGAAGTAGAGTTTCGAGATGACCTAAGAGCTGCCTCTGGGATTGGTAAAAGACGGAGAAAGGTGCGGTGTTGCCATTGTCTGTTCTCAGGACAATCGATTCTACCCATCCTACCATAGCATCGTGGTCGGCGCCCAGGAGTGGTCCTATCTCAACAAGTCAAAGCCCTCATTGGAGAAGGAAACCAAGCATACATCGATGGAAAGATACAAGAGAGTATACAAATCATGCAAGAAGTCATCCGAATCGAGCCCCGAGCAATGTCGGCTTGGTCTGTGCTCGCTAACTGCTACCATGATCTTGGACAGCCTCAGAAAGCATTACAATTACGCATTATGGGCGCACATCTTCACCACGATGCAGAGGAGTGGGAGCGTCTAGCTAAGGAATCGAGGTGGGCAAAGGCACCTGCCGAGTAATGACCTAGGTATATGACAACTGCAGGGAGATGGGCTTCAATCGACAAGCGTTGTATTGCTATGGAAAGCTGCACAGTCTAGATCCGTCAAATCTTAATGCGCTGTGGGACCGCGCAGCGCTGGCTAAGGAGATTGGTGACAGCCGAACAGTACGCATTTTCGTTGCTTTGCATCACCCAGTTCTGAGCCCAACAAGGCAAGATACTCGCTATTGGCGTTGCTGAAACGAGTCCCACATGATCTGGCTGTTCTCGAAGAGCTTCGACCCATTCTCATCGAGCTCTCCGACCTTAATCTGTGCGCTGAACTCTTCGAAGCTGCTTTCGCACATTACTCAACGACGTTCGCTGGGGGTCATGGGATCAATCCTGAAACAGGACAAGAAGTTCCCGGCGGTGGATACAGTCTCATGGAGGTCTTGGTCCTCGCCGATCTATATAACACTATGGGAGATTACGACAAGGCTATCCGTATCATACGAAGCGGATGTCGATGGCTTCAAGGACGCGGGACGCAGAAGTTGTGGGATTCATGTGAAGACGATAGAGAATACGATGAGACAGATTGGAGGCCAGGAAACGGGCGTGAGCGCGAGCTGGCCCCAGGAAAATATCCACTGGACGTGAACGCGCGACATCGGCTGGCTGTTGCGAGGATAAAGATGGGCGATATTGAGGAGGGTGCTGTGTGTAGTCTTTTCGTCTTAACGAGATCCCGTATGCTAATGCGAGACAGGCCCATGCTAATATCGTTTTGAGCCAAGACATCGTCGATTATGCCCCTCTGTTCGTGGAGATCGCGGACGCATACTTCGACCGAGAGATGTATGCCCAAGCTCGGCCCATATACGAAATGCTTGGCCAGGATGCTGGGGTATGCTGCTTATCACACCGTCGCAGACTGATTGTTCATGCATCTAAAGACAAGTAGTTTGCACGTCCTCCTCCAGGTTGCGACATGCTACCACATGCTCGGACAACTTCAGGATGCTGCTGAGGTCTATGAAACCAGTACGTTCCATTGATATATGTTTACCTTCGATGTAACGTATGGTGTTTCTAGTACTCTCTTTGGATCCATCCTTGAACGATGCCAAGATGCGATTGGCAGGAATTTACGAAGTGCTGCATGAGCCGCGCAAAGCACTGGACCTAGTCTACCAGGGTACGCCTTGGACGAAAGTTTTTCGGATGGGTGGCACATATCTGATATATTCCAGTGATTGATTCGCGGAAGAGACGTCCCAAAGATACCGTTGTCAGTGCGAACCCCGCAGACATGCCGACTTCATCGCTCTTCGAAGAATCGACCGCCAAAAAGAAGAGCAAAGTGTCAAAAGCGGGAAGATTGACCCTACCACAGCTGCATGAATTAGAAAGGAAAAAGGAAGTAGAAGTAAAACGCGGGTTTAAGCTTCTCTTTGAATTATGGCCCAGGATGCTTCTGCCACGAGGCAGTGATGGTCAGGAGCTTGCGGAGCGAGAGTGGCTTCTCGAAGCTGAAAAACTCGTCGATATGTTCAGAGAAACCAGAAACTTGTTCCGAACATCCAGGGTAAGCTTCTTTGCCACCTGTACGGCTCTCGACGTCCGAACGGTCGGTGCCACTGATCTCTAGAACAACCCGTTCCGAGGCATGCTTCCAAAGAGAGCGAAACAATCAGCGAAATCTGCTGAAGAAAACGAAGACGAGATGGCATCTCGTCTTCACTTGGACATTGGTAAGTCCCAACTCCGACGAGTGTTCCGACATGCACCGCTGACTCGACCGACAGAGCGTGTGAGGCTCTCCCACGACCGCGCCAACGAAAATAGCAAGGCGAGGGCCGTGGACAACTTTCGCAGCATCACCTTTGACAATTGGCTCCGGTTATTCATGCAAGTGAGGGAATTCCCCGCGTATCTACGGAGCAGAGATTTAACAAAACCGTAGTACGCATTTCTTCTCACGAAGAGAGGAAATTATGAACTTGCAGACGAAGTTCTCAATCATGTCCTCATCTCGAATGCATACATGGACCGTCAAAGTCAGGACACCATTCGCCTCACGTTGATCGGTGCGTGACAAAGGTATCCCCGACTTGAACATCCCCGCAATGAATTGACGTAGCCTGTGCTATCCACTCTCAACGATACTCCGTCGTCGTCGAGCACTGTCGTAAATTCATCGTTATCCATCAATTCAACAACGAGCCCCTGCGCGTGCTATGCGCCTCTCTTGCGAGCGGTTACCGAGCCACGGATGCCTTTATCGCCTCTACGTTGCAGAAGCACCTGTTCCGCGAGATGAGACTGTATGACACGGCTGTGCATAACAAAGACGTCTTGAAGTGGAATGCCATTCCCCGTCGGTGGGGAATGAACAAAGGTGGCGAGGCCGACGAAGGAGTGGACGATGAGCCTAACCCGGAGGGCGTGGAAGGGGACGAGAAGCACCCGGCACCACAGCTACCAACGAAAGACAACCCCGCGATTTTCGCCCTGTACGGTCACATCTGTTTGGCAGGGAAGAGCTACCAAAGCGCGATATGTGCGTGTCCGTCGGCGTCGTCCTAATCAAGGGGTTGGTTGACCAGGCACTTTCAGTTTACCTTCTCCACGCCTATGACTACTGCCCGAATGACCCGATGATATGCCTTGGACTCGCGATTTCTTCGATGGGTCGCGCAATGCAGCGTCAATCCGACAATAGGCATCACCTCATAGCGCAGGTAAAACTCCCCCAACTTGAGCGGCGTATTTTAGGGTCCCGCCATCTGACATCCGGGCCGTACTGCAGGCAATGGCATTTCTTACGCGATACAGGTCACTCCGCCAGGCGGACGGGACTGAATCGGAGGAAGTTGAGTATAACTTTGGTCGTGCGTTTCAACAACTCGGTGAGGAACTCTTTCTCGGCTGGTTCAACTACGTCACTGATCACGCCTACTATCGGCGTAGGTCTTCATAGTCTTGCGGTCAAGCATTATGAACATGTACTTGAAATTGCGGAGAGAAAAATAAAAATCAATCCCGACGTATGTCCTGCTCCCCATAAATACGATGAGTAGATGATAACTTGGAACCTCGCAGGATGTTGGACTATCTAGGGAAGCCGCTTATAACTTGTCCATCATATTTGTTACTACGGGCGCAAATGCTTTAGCGGAAGATCTGTACCGTCGTTGGCTCACTCTGTAACACCAATGGAGCCATTTTGCTACTTCTCGACCAAAAATCCTACAACGAAGGCAAGAACATACTATGTCATGGCGAAACAGTGATCGTGCCATGACCGTGCCCGTGGTCGACTAATGTGCCAAGTAAAAAGGGCGTGAACATCCCCAACATGAGAAGCAAAATTCGTGTTTTCGTGCCGACCTCTTCGGACGACGAGCGATCATGGGAGACCGGCTGTAGCACAGTCGCCACGTAGAGAAAACTTCCAGCCTAAAATTACATTGATTAGACATACTAGCTACAACCTTTTGGGGAGAAACTCACAGATATGAGGAGGGCCACGCCAACGTCGTCCACCTGCCTCGATCCGAGAAATGAGAAGAATGCGTAGGAGGCGATGGCCCCAAGTGGGGTCGATGCACTAAATAGCAACAAATGCTTCTTACACTCCGCTCGAGTGAGAGAGGTCGACATCAAAGACACGGTGAACGCGAGGGACGTAGGAGCTGCAACAGACAAATGAATAAATGAGGAAGGCTGCGAGAGCCCTGGGTAGAAAGCACCTTTATGTACCGCGAGAGCGAGGAAAACCACTAAGGACAGGCCATAGGAAGACGAGACATCGCCCGATAGCACTGACATCCCGAGGGCGAGGCCATCAGCCAAGCCGTGGACGACCAGGCCTATGGTGATCGGGTGCGCGGAGGGTGGCGCGTTGTCCTCTCCGTGGCTCTTGGCCACGGTGGTGCTGGTGCTGGCACGGAGGGGAGGAGGCGCAGGCGCGCCGTCCTCATCGTCTTCGAACCCGGCGAGCTCGACATCAAAGACGTCGTCGCGCGAGGCGACTCTGGCGTGGTGCGCCGGGCGGTGCGCGTGGTGAGGCTGGTGTGTGTGTGACGAGCTCAGCTGTTCCACGACGAGCATGAAGGTGAAGCCGAAGAGGAGAGGCAACGCGACCGAGGTCCCGTCCAGCGCGTCGGAAGGCGACCTGCCGCGCGCGAGAGCTTCGACTCCCCTAGACGCACCATGTTAGGACATAGTGTACGAAAGGGCACTGGCGCGGTGCTGTGGTGGGCAGGGCAAACTCACAGACGTACTCGGGTATGATGACACCTAGCGCGGCACCGAGCAGAAGGCCTGTCCCTAGGGCGGAAAGTGTTGACATGTGCACCCCTTGAGATGAGGGGTCAGACGGGTCAGGGACTGTTGCCTAGGTTGCGTCGGGGGGTTGGGAGTTGTTCGTTACTCACCTGAGAACGTGAAGGATAGCGGGAGGATGCCAATGCCAAACGATGTGAGACCGAGCAAACTCGAAAATATTAGGAGGACAATCAGCGTGTACATGGTGTTACAGTGACAAGAAATCTGAAAAGGCCTGAAAGAATGGTCAAGACAGCGCCTAACGTCGCGCGGTGTAACCAGGACCTCTCCCCAAGCCTCGGAGACGGGTGTTTCTACATCTACAGTACACTTTGATACAACATATCTCTCTGATCGTATGCATCATGGTATAGGGTACTCGTGCCATGGGGCCGAGCCATATTCTCTTTCATCAATGCTCAAAAGTCGTGGCCGTGGCACTCAACCAGCGCGCCTGATCATATCGTCGTTGAGAGGGTCTCGAATTTCTTGAAAAAAAGTATGGGTAAGGATAAGAGAACGCCATGGAACAAAATGACCGTACTTTTCTTCAAATGCTCAAAGAGCGCAAAGTCCAGGAGATCATCTTTAGCCTTGTCAGGGTCCCTCCGATCGGACAGCCCTCCCTTCCTTTGGCCACCCTCCTCCCTGCGACGCGCTTTGGAGTCACGATTGCTGGTCGTCTTTGAGGAGCCACCGGGTAGGCGGCGTTTTGCGACGTTTTTGGCAAAGGCCAGCGAGTTGGCTAGGAACCCTGGTCTCTCTGACCTGTCGTGGGCAGACGACCCGGAGTATTCCTGAGTCATGGGAACATCGTCCGTGAGCGACTCTGTTGAGGATGAGGCGGGGGATGCTGGTTCGAGGGGTGAGTTCATGGTTGATACAGTAGGATCAGATACCAGATAAAGGTGACGGGACAGAAGGCGTAACGCGCAGTTGGAACGCGTGTGCGTTTAGCCGTTGGGCGTCATCAATTAGAATCCGAGCAAGACAGTAACTTGAGTATCCGCGTTCACTAAAGCCCGTTTCTCGCTGCCCCTTCATCCGAAAACTATCTTGGGAGACTCCTACCGTGACATCCTAAAACTCATGTCCGTCTTACTGAAAACTAGGCTGCCTATGCGTATCATTGCGCTCCCTCTCACCAGCTCCGTGCGCGGCCCAAGGCATACGGAAGAACCGTCGCCGTTGGTGTATTATCACTTTCAGATGCCGCCCAAAGCCGAGAACAGGCGAGGCGGATGGGTCGAGTGGGCGACGGGCAAAGCCACCAGTATGTGGGCGGGGTTTGGCAAATCCCCCGAGAATTCGTGGAAAGTACGTGTCTGTCTGTGGTGTCCGACTATCGCCTCGAGGGCTGAATGCATCCGTTGTTGCACTCGCAATATAGTTCAAGATCTTTACGTACGGTGAGAGGCTAGTGGATCGCGTCGACTTCGAGGAATTGGCCCTCAAGGGCGTGGACCCATCGATGGGACCCAAAATATCGCACCCAAGAAGCCCGAGCGAGGAGCAAAAGAAAAGCGCACATGTATGCATCAGTACTAGTGCCAGGCGTTCCGAATCACTACAGCTGAGCAACCCCCCCAAACTAGATTCCGCTTGTCCATCCTGGAATCGTTGGGACCTCGCAATTAGCACACCTAGAAGCGATCCTTACGAGGCGAACGCCGAGGCATCGCAAGGGATTCTACACGTGGATGCTATTGGCACCATTGACGACGCCTTTTATGTTAATCCGTACGTCGCAGCCCGCACTCGTCCCGCACCCTTCCATACGCCCTACCCATAGCTGTGATACCCAACTTGCCCTTTTTCTTTTGCGTGTGGCGATCATGGTCACATTATAGAGGTGCCGTGGTTCTTTCTCTTGGCTTCTTGCCCTTCTTACGACCTCTTTCAGCGTACAAAGCATCCGATTATCTTCGGTCGCTTTTGCAGCGGGGTGCGATTGTTCCACACCTCGATGCGAATTTATATAGTATCTATGCGAGGCATGCACCCCCGGACACGGACACGAATCACGATACAACAAACACCGTCTCCGAAAGCGGGAAGGACGAAGAGAGGAGGACAGAGGAGAAGAAGGTGCTCCTCGGGGGTGACGCGGTCCCTCACATACTCCAGTTATATGGTCTACCTGAGTCTGCAGCGTCGGACATCTATCGTGCCGTAGGACAAGCTAGTGCTCGCCTGAGAAAAGGGATTTACACATAATTGAGTAACATTGTAGACAGTCTGGCCGCAGGCGTTGATTTGGCCGAGTCGGAGTCGTACGTGGGGCGTTTGCTCTCCGTCGGCGCAATCTGTTGGACTGGGTGGTCAAATTGGAACTTAGAAGTTAATCCCTATACAGTAGTGCCTTGAATGACAAACTCTTGTTACCACCGCTGAGCGGCTAATTGAGCGCAGGAGCGTGCAGAACACCCGAACACCTTTAGAGCAACGATGCGCCATGTCCATCCGTGCTTTCACTTCTATCGCCTCTAATTCGAAAGCTCAGAATTGGCTCTCCGTCGTGCGTAACCCCTTCCACCGTCCAAAACATAACGTCTGAGTGACCGCTTGACGTACCTACCTAGGCTACCTATCCCGTACTCTTCCTCTCCCTCCATATCCTACTCCCGAGCACGAATGCACTACCATTTTCTCCGGCCGAGCTCGCTGCAATCGAGGCCCTGAAGCTGGCGTTCAATATCCTCGCCCGGCATCGTTCCCGAGAGCGTCACGGGCCACCCCGTCAAACACAACAGGCGCGAACCGTGCTGCTATGGGACGCGCCACGAGATTTTGAGGAGCAGCCACTGCAGGGCATGAACGGTCATCGTGGCGAAGAAGAGGCTGCTAGCGTTTCTGTCGAGGGAGGAGGAGGAGGGGGAGGAGTTTGTCGAGAAAGCGTTGACGCGGCGGCGACCTCGATGCGGTCGAGGCTCGCCGTCGCATTTGCCTCGGTCGTGTGGGCGAGCACCACATACGTCGTGCGTCTTTTCACCGCCAATTGACCGCAGAGAGAACAGCGTTTTTTGAAGGAAGGACACCGTGTCCGCTCTTGCAGTTCTCCTCTGCCCTGTTTTTCTTCGACGCAGCGACCGTGCACTTTGCGTGTGCGACCTCAACGATCCTCGTATTGTACGGCTCTTACGCGTTATTGGGGCGGGGTGTCACCGTGACAGTCTCTCAGAACATAGCCCTTCAGGTCCGTCGCCATGCCCCCCCCCTTGGCTATTCCTCATCACCAGAGCTATTAGCTTCTCGGCATTTTACTCGCCAAAATCTCGTTGCCGTATTCTTCGCAATCTCATCACGCTGCATTGATCATCTTGCTCGCCGTCGCTTTCACCAGTGCCTGTAATGTCTTCCTCATCCATAACGTGTGATCTGCCTTCCCTTTGCTTGCATACGCAACTGACGGTGAAGGTAGATTTATCGTTCTCATGCAGCAACTCTACAAAATAGACTTGATACCGTCCTGTTCTCCTCTGGACTGGCCCTCCATGTTCTCATCCTCGCATTTCAAGCAATCTCTTCTCACGTGGTACCTATACGAGATTTGTCCTTACACCGCATATCGACGCTCATCATAAGAGCGCAACTCGATCGGATCACCCTTTCCGTGATCCGCGGTAGGACCCTTCTATCACTGTCCCTGCGAAATTCTGATATTTGTTGCCAATAGATTACGACGCAATCCTCGAAAGAGTCTTGTATTCTCTCAGCCTCGCGCTGCTCGTCTTAATAGTCTCATTGCATAATAAGTTATTATATCTCACCCTCATAGCGGGTTCAGTTGTTGCTCTGTGGTCTTCCATCTCGTACGCATCAAGAGAGCTCTATAAAAGCCATCATTCGCATGTCACCACGGTACGTAAATTGGAGCCTCGGGACTTTTCTCTCCATATTTCCTCTGATTGACATCGCAGGAAGCCGATTATTCTATTCCGACACGCCGCCGCAGATTTATCGCTTCGGTCATCTTCACTCTCCTCGGTCTCGGCTCTATCCTGGGTGCTATCGAGGCAATTCATTCCCGCCCGGAGAAGTCTCTTACCTCTCTGTTTTACCTTCCGGACCGACCAGTCTGCCGACGCAGACCGCTGCATGTGTCGCCTCTGCGTGCCTCCGACAGTCGGAAGTACAGGTATTTCGATGACGTCCTTCTGATCGTCTTCTTCAGTCATCCACGTTACGACACCAACTTGGACTCTTATCGCGAAGTATACTCGGAATTCTTCCCGAACGTACGTTCTTTACGGGAATGCCGCGACGCCTAAAATTTCATAGCCTCCCCTCCTTCGCAGATTGTATTCGTTGGTCCCACTAGTCGTGAAGACGCTGGGTTCGATCACTCTTACGACGTCCTCGTAGACACCTATCAAGCCGCGGAAGATCTGAGCGACGTGGAGGATTACAAGATGGGCGGGCGAATGGCGCACCACATGCTCTACAGCGCGATGCAAGAGCACCCGTGCTACGACGGCTATCTCTGGGCGCCCTTCGACACCCTGCTCAACGTGCCGCGCCTTCAGTTGTTTGATCAGAACAAGTTCTGGTATCACTCGCCGTTCGGTCGTTACGTGCCCAATCGGGCGCTCGATTCGTCGGCAAACCGAGACACGAGCTTCCACGCCCCCCCGGCGAACATCTCGCCCGATCCTGCAAACATGACCACGCCCTGGAAGGGCTGGGGTGAAGAGTGGTGGTACGTAAAAAACCCCCGTTGCACTCCCTCCTTTCCTTTTCGCCCCCCCCCCCCTCCCCCTCCGTCTGCTCACCCGCGTGTTTTTTTGTTTTTTTTTGATACGGACAGGTGGGGGTAAGGCTCCCTCTCCTCTTTTCCGCTCACATGCGCTCTTTTCCCATCGCGAATGCTTATGTTTTGTTTTGTTTTATTTCTCTCGCTTTTTGCGGCGAACCCCCGCCCCCCCCCGCGCAGCTCGCCTCATGTCGGGCTGCCTGTTTGCATGAGGGCGTTTAACCAGGTCCCCGAGGCGCAGCGCGATCGTCTCGCCGCGCTCACGGGAGAACGCGATCGCCTCATAGGCGGTTCCGCCGATACGATGTACATCCCCGGACGGCACCGCGAGGCCTTCATGTCCGCCCTCGCATTGTTCCTCCAAACCAACTGCTTCCTCGAGATCGCCGCCCCCACCGCGCTGCACTTGGCACTACCACCGAACGAGGAAATCCTCTACGTAGACCATGTAAGTAATAATACTACGACACAAGGCCAAAGCCCCCTTTTTTTTTTTTTCCATATTGGGGGGACGGGGGGGTCTTTTTTTTTGGCGTGTGCTTATGACGTGACTGACACGTTTGTTTCCTTTTCTTTTTTTTTTGGTTCTTTTGACAGTACTGGATATGGTGGCCACCTTTCGACACGGCGTTCGTACGTGGGCGGTGGGCGCAGGGCCGAGAGGTCGATACGTTCCACTCGTTCCACTGGGGCGAGACGAACAGGACTGGGGGTGGATGGGAGCCGCAACCAGAGCGGGTTGAGGACGTGCGGCAGCTGCTTGAAGACTCGGCGGTTCGGCAAGGCATCTCATTTCCCAAATCGACCCATTGACAAACACTCTGCGGGCCGCATTCTCTCCATTGATTGATGAAACGTCATTCGTACAATAGTTAGCACCCACCGTAGTAGAACGCGCTCTTATGCTGGATAACTTTCGCGAACCTTGCTTGCATTGGTCGTTTGATTTGGGCGTTTTGTTTGCCTAGCCAGGTTTTAGGAATACCCAGTGACCGATTGGGGTGCCGCTGAGTTCTCGTGAGGCGCCCATGCGATTTATTATCACTACACTACACTGGCCGTTCAGGAAGGGCAGTCAGGAATCACCCGCCGCAACCGCGACTGGGTTACAAAATACATTTCACGAGGGTAAAATATGAGATACTAGCAGTAACGTTACAAGAAAAGGAGCGGATGCGTGAATCGCATGAATCAGTGACGTTGTATTACTGTTACGTTAAAAGGAGAGCAAGTTGGAGGACCATTACATCTAGAGAAGTGATAGCCCGCGAGGCAAGGTATTGAGAACATAATGGATATCAAAATATCAGGTGGTGTAACAGGTACCTAGTCCGCACACAATGTCCCAGTGTGATCAATATCGCATTGGTACGGCGAGCAAGGAACCGACGATGGTCAAACTTAAGAGCATCGCGACAGAAGCGCTGCGCACAACAATCTCCCATTGCGCTCGGGAGACGATCGGGTTGAGTACTCTGGTAAGAGGGCCAAATGCAGGAACGCGACGCATACGATGATGCTGGTTGTCGATTTGGTACGGCGCATCACGGGGCTGGCTAACCTGGCTCTTGTAATTCTGATTCGCTGGAACGGCCGGAGTGAGACCAATGACAGAATTGCGGTTACATTTGTATTGCGCACGGCCGATAACTGAAGATGGAGACTTCGACTCCGCGAATTGAGGGGTACGCGTATCATCGTCAAGAATTGCGGGAACTAAGGAGGTTGGCGGTAGCCGCGTTGCTTGGCTGGGTTCTGGTCGCTTTTCCTCATGTGAAGGGTTCAAAGGAAGAGCAACGGATGACGGCGCGGCGGGGACTGCCACGCAAATGCACGGCACATCGTCACCATCGCGTACCGGAAGGGAATCAAAGTCAAACGTGCCACCTCGACCTTCCTCGACAGCTTTTCCTGTTGGGCGGTTGTAGAGGTCATCATCATCATATGCGATGAAACCAGCCGTGGCATTGTTGTAACATGCCCGATGAGCGCGACACTCTTCCGTATGCACAGTAGCCGTTCCAAAACGATACGAGGGGCTGGGTACAGCGAAGCCATCTGCGATGAATGGATGAGCATCCGGGCCCGTACGTGTGGCAGGACCTTCAGGGGCTGGATCCGGATCAAAGTATGCAGGAGAGACAGTAATCTCGGGTTCAACACCATCAACAACGGCGACATTGTAGGAGGATGTTGAAGATGAGTACTGCGAGGCCGAGTCGTAGGGCGTCGAGGCGATAGAGTTGGCTAACGAATCCCGTCCCCTCGGTGAACGAGCAGCGGCAGGAGGACGCTCCGGTATGGCGATGGTCAGAGGGGGTACAGAAGGCCTACCGAGTACAGGAGTAGAACGAGAACGCCTGAAGGCGTACGAAGGCAAGAAAGAAGAGGAAGAATGTGAATCAGATTTGTACATGGGGACCGGAGATGAAATCTGTGGGCGGGCAGAAGATGCATCAAGAGGTTTGGGTGCCGAGATACGTGGACGAGAAAGTTCAAACTTTCGCAACTGGCGTAGGTCTCCAAAGACATAAACCATCATGCAAACCTGGGGGGTTGGGTTAGCACCTGCGAGGTCATAGAGATGGATGGAAATGAGTCTGACCCCGTTCAAGCTCGCAATTAGGATGGTGAGACCAAGCCATAATCCCGGGAGGGCGAGTAGACGAAGCCATCTCGAGCGATCATTCGCAAAGTTGACAGCTATTGGTGGAACAAACCCCGCGAGTGCGATGACAGTGCCACCAACCATGCCACAGAGGGCACGATTTGTACCGACGTTGTAGTACGAGGCGAGTACAAATCGATCGAGGCTCTCCTTGAGCATGTTGTGGACTTGCCATGCGACATCAGAGAAGACTATGGGATCGGGGTGCGGAGAAACGAAGTGACCAGTGTGAAACGGGGAAAGGACTTCGGACGGAATGTTGAGCTCAAAGTCAGCCCCGGGGGTGAAGAAGGTTTGCTTGGCGCGGAGATAAAAGAGAGTGAGGGCAGTGGAATGCTGGATCTGGTTCGAGAATCGGTATTGCTCCTTGGAATTCGAGTCGTCTTTGACCGGACGGGTCTGCGCAACCCACTGATCATAACGTGACGTATACTCCTTTAGCCAAAGAATGAAATAACTGTAAAGGCATGAGTGTGTGCCAGCCAGGTAAAGAATGGAAGCGTAGCGAAGGACGGACAGATTCTCGGGACAACCCTCAACGAACAAAAGCCACTCCTCAAAGTCCTTGAGTCCTAAGAGGTATAAGAAAATCAATCAATCGTGAAGAGCGGAGATAGCTACCAAGTGGTGGAAGGTGTTTCCTATTGAGCACGTCATCCAATTTGACCTTGAACATTGGGGTGACTATGGGTGGGCTCTTTAAATTCTATCGCGGGGCGATTAAGCATTCGATAGAAACCGACCTTTACAGGACCGGACCTTGCCGACAGCAGGAGGGGGATTGCAGAGACGATACTGGAGACACGGGGATGAGGAACAGACAGCGGGTTACGGGAGAGCTCAAGTGCTGACGGGTAAGCTGAGTAGCGCGTTTATTGTGAGGCGGATTGTCCTCGGTTGCTTATCTCGTGGTGAAGGCACACGTGGTGGGCTACGTTGTGCCATGTCGAGAGGGGGGCAGGAGGGGGAGGAGGAGGGAGGTCGGAGGGAGAGGGAAGAGGTCGGAGGGGAGGAAAGGAAGGGGAAGGGAGGGAAGCGCGTGGTGCCAGATGAGACGTCCGAGGGGTTTTAGAGGGATGGAGACCCATGCAGGGTACGATCTGCAGACAGTCGAGCGCCGTAGAACTTTGCCTTCTCGTTTTCAGCATGTCATCTTCCTCGCTGATGGAAGTCCCCAACGGGTTTTCCCCTTAATATCATTCCGATTATTTCGCTGTCCGCTCACATTTGCGATCCTTAAAAGGGTTTTCACGGAACTCTGGGCTGTGAGAATTAGAATTTCGAAGAGAGTTATGCAAACCGACTTGCCCTTTTCCCACACAACGTCAAAGTCTTCCATTCCCCGCTACACGTGATCACCACCTTGAGCCAGCACCTCGCACTTTGCCTCTCTATAAAATAAATATCTCACCCGCGGCCGTCGGTTATCGCATCTCATGAGTCTCAAAGATATAGACGCGAATAACCGATCGGCAATTGTAAGGCGGAGATTACGGAAGTCCTAGGCGCCACCGAAGCAAATGCCTGTTCTAATATTGCGTACACATGTGACAATAAGAGTCGGTCTGTATCCCATCACTTCGCCGACCCTCCAATACACTCTGAGTCCGGGAAGCGAAGTGTGTAATAACAGCGTTTCCCAGAACACGCTGCCAACGCCGCAGAAGGATATCCCGTCGGAATGAGGTATGGAGCATTGGATATTGAATGGATGCTCGGTCCGCCCGTGTATCTTAGTATCCAGACGAAGCTATTGGCTGCCTGTATCAAATCGTTAGTTGTGTAAGTCGAAGATGTGGTGTCGATATAAGCGGGCCGGCTATGTCGCGAGCTGACGTTTCAGTTGTAACTCGAAATGAGCCCTGAATGCAAACGAGAAGCATGTCCCCGATATATTGCAGCACCGTTCTGTTCTCTGTGCCATTTGTGCTGTATGATAATCCCCGAAGCGGATAGATGCCGCCGGGCGGACAGAAGGCTGCAATCTCAAAACGGAATTGAATGCACCTTCGATCTCGGGGATCTTGCAGTCAAAATCAGTATAAAACAGTCGTGACCGCGACCACGTTCCTCGGAATAGCCCACCAAACCGTGGACATACTACCACCATCAACTGCGCACAGGCGGGTGGCAACACAATAAATCTTCCGCTCGATGCGGATGGCCCTTGACAATCGGAGTAAATAAAGGCCCGTGCTTCGCTGAACGGTGTTTCCCTGCTGACAACCCAGCGACGCGTCAAAGAACCTGACGTTTCTACGCTACGCCCGATGGCACTCTCCCAGAAAACCGTGAATATATCCACCTACGAAGGATGACATTGGTTCTCATCAAAGCAATGTATTCGCCAAAATCGTGTCAAATTTGCTGACAAGGCATTAGAGGCCTGCCGTCACTCTGCCCACATTGGACCGGAATGATAACCGCATTGACCTTTGCCACTAGCAAAGGTTCTCCCTGAAGAGTCCACCTTTAAGGTGGCGGGGAGGCTTGAGGCTTGGGACACGCCACAAAAGAGTATTCATTTGAGAAATACACGCAATCACGTGAGCTGTCGGGCATTGGATTTCGGCTGTATTTCAGCTCGCGTACTCTGCTCTACTCTATCATCTCACCTCCTCGATGGCTTCCAGTACACAGCAACCTCAGAGTGCTTCCGATACCCCTTCATCTTC